>Ga0302278_10000926_pt1 | contig 36999 bp, 33 predicted proteins | sample III_Bog_N3_2_FD_194543 | JGI IMG/M metagenome (GOLD analysis project Ga0302278, IMG submission 194543) | Peat permafrost microbial communities from Stordalen Mire near Abisko, Sweden - III_Bog_N3_2 | ecosystem: Environmental > Terrestrial > Soil > Wetlands > Peat | place: Sweden: Abisko... | reverse complement strand
CTGAAGGTAATAAAGTGAAAACAACCGCAGTGCTGGTAACGAACGAGCTTTGCCATGACGCGAGGATTCTACACCGGAATCGACGGTCGAGATGTGTGCGAGCCCACCGTCCTTTGTGGGGATGGTTACACCGGTCGATGGTTGAGAGTTGTGCCCGCGCACCCTTCGCCAAAAGCCGCGAAGGATGCGGCACCCGCCTTTGTGGGGTGGCCAGGGTTTTAAAAGCTTAGGGTGCGCCACCCGCCATATAGCGCAGCTTCTCCACTCGCTTCTTTTCGTTATACACGTTGAAATCGTAGTATCGGCGCTGCCAGAAGCGGACGGTTCCGGGAGCCTTCAGCTTGCGCGATGTCTGCTGCTTCAGTACTTGCAGCACCACGGAGAGCGACGACCGGACTGGCTCGCTCACGAGGAGATGGACGTGCTCCGGCATGAGTACGTAGCCCGCGACCACGAACCCGTATTTTGCTCGCAGAACGTCGAGCGCACCCTCGAAGACGTTGCATGCCGATGGAGTTCCCAGCAGAGGCTGCCGGTGGTAGCAACTGAAGGTTATAAAGTGAAAACAACCGCATTGCTGGTAACGAACGAGCTTTGCCATGACGCGAGGATTCTACACCGGAATCGACGGTCGAGATGTGTGCGAGCCCACCGTCCTTTGTGGGGATGGTTACACCGGTCGATGGTTGAGAGTTGTGCCCGCGCACCCTTCGCCAAAAGCCGCGAAGGATGCGGCACCCGCCTTTGTGGGGTGGCCAGGGTTTTAAAAGCTTAGGGTGCGCCACCCGCCCTTTCCATCTGGTGTATACGCAAATCCAGGAGTTCCCGCTTGCGCCCCAGTTGTGCCGTTCACATTGGCATTTTTGGGATTAGGTTGGTCAACAACCGTTACGGTTACTCCATTCTTTTCACCAAGTGCTCCGTATGCTCCTGCGGCGGCAGCTCGCGCTTTGTTCTTGGATACCTGATCTTTTCCGATCTGCTTGTTGATCCTATCCAATTCTTTTTGGTTACAGTTTTTAGAGCCACTTCCGCAAGCGATTTCATAGTGCCCTGTTGGATCGGTCCTGTTCAGCGGATTATTCCCGACGTAAGCGTACAGGTTGAGCGTCTGCGGATTGTCCAGCTTCGCATACGGAACGGGTTCATACTTCGCACTCCAGTCCGGGGACATGAACCGGCCCATCGTAGACGCGTAGTACCTGGCCCCGAAGTAGTCGTTGCCTGATTCGGTATCCCGTTCTTTGCCGGTAGAATTGGCCCACGTGCCAGACGCTCCGCTGAATGCACATGCGGCGGTGAGCGTCATACCTGTAGACCTCTGCGTCGTAAGTGTAAGCCCCCGTCCCAAAATCGCCGAGGATGACGATCATCCGGCGCCGATAATCTGCTTAAAGAGACGAAGGAGAAGTGCTCTCAACTCTTCCGCGACCACCATGTATCTTTGCAATTCCGGCGTATTTTCGGAACTGATATATGGACGATACGGTTCGAGGTGCGGGTACCTTTCAAAGAAACTCCTGGACACCAGCCTCTCCATCTCCAGAAGCCTTTCGCGCGAAAGGTGCCAAAGCCTGGATGGTGAACTGCTCAGGCCTTCTATGTCACCGAAGTACAAGTCAAGGCAAGGGACGAATTCGTCGTCAGGCGTCTTTACCTGATGCGTCAAATGACGACAGTCCTGATAAGGGAACGGTCCTCCAAAAGAGGCACGATTCAAGGCTTCGATTTGTTCTTCAATGCTGTTCAATCCGGCACCACTCCGAATGACACGATTTTGCCCTCAATATCCTTGATGACGTACCTGACTACATCCCTACCTTGCTTGATGTATTTGATAGTTCCATCATCCGCTAGACGATCAATAACCCGCGCCCCTTTGGTGTTGGATGCAAAGGCGTCTGCTTTGCGTAAATATTGGAGGAGGTCTTCGGCTCCCACCTCGGCACCGTGCTTAGCGAAATGCGAGGCTGCTGCCGCTGCGGCATCTGGAGAGTTTCGCGCCGCCCATCGCTCCGTAAGGGCAGCAATCTCTGGTTCTTCGCTCTCTCCATCTGACGCGACTCCAGCGATTACTGCGCCCGCAGCTTGGCCGAATGCATCGCCGCAAGAGCCACCACCCGCGCAGTTTGTCTTTCCAAATCCCAAAACGGAGTTGAAGGTATCCAAGTCCTTCTTGGCCGAATTAACCCCTTTCGATAGCTTGTCGCCGATATCATTAAGTTGTTTTGCCCATCCCTCTTCGATTGAATGGCCTGCAGAGACAGCATCTCGCACTGCGCGGCAAAGTTCAGGCGTGTCTTTGCAGCCCGCGTGACCCAGCGGATCAACAGTATTCAACGGATTATTCAGCACGTATGTATAGAGGTTCAGACTCTGGGGATCGTCCAACTGCGCATACGGAACGGGTTCATACTTGGCGCTCCAATCCGGCGACATGAACCGGCCCATTGAGCTGGCGTAGTATCTCGCCCCGAAATAGTCGTTTCCTGATTCGGTATCCCGTTCTTTGCCGGTAGAAATAGACCGGTAGCCGGATGCTTCGCTGAGAAGACAAACGTGGGGTGGAGTCGTACATGCATCCGGCACTCGGATTGAAGTTTGCGCTTGCATCGTATCGATATCCCCGGTCCCCAAAAGCTAGGGACCGGGGGCACCCGCTCAGGGCAGGCTTTCGGCTCACCACCCCCAAGCTGAAGTACGTTTGGTCCCCCTTCGTTCCTGATGACCGGGAGCCATTCACAGCGCCCCTACAGGGCGCGAAATTGCTTTAGGCCCTGTACCCAGGACGGCGCTACGCTTGTCCTGGGCTATTATCCTGCGGCCCCTCCGGGGCGCTTTTCGGTGCGAGATGTTTCATTTCTTGCCAAAGCGAGTGAATTGCTCCTAATAACCGGCTTGCAAATCCATTGGAGTCAATAGCCAATTATCCGGTCATTTTAGTCGGAACTCAATAGATCGGGCTTTCAGCCCTCTGTACTCGTGCTTGATGTAACCTGGGGCTGCGCCCCAGGCTGGTATAGCGCCGGGCCTTTGGCCCTGTAAAACATCCTGCTTAAGCGACCTCGATGCCTTTGGCCCTGTAAAACATCCTGCTTAAGCGATCTCGATGCCTTTGGCCCTGTAAAACATCCTGCTTAAGCGATCTCGACAATCTGCCCTTTTCGAGGGGAGCCCAGGTCTCAGATGCGAGACTTGAGATTCCAACCCGCCCACTCATCGCGATGAAGCTGCGATGAATGGGGCACAGTTGCGTTATGCGGGTGACGCGGGCTACTTGAGGTTGATGGTGGCTTTGAGCGGGAGCTTGTCGGAGGAGCCTCCTACCATGATTGTGTAGTCGCCGGGGATCAGGGACCAGGCATCCTTTGCCTCATCGAATATCGACAGGTATTTGGGGTCGATGTCGATGGTTACGGTTTGCTTTGCACCTGCGGAGAGCTTCACTTTGCTGAAGCCGACGAGACGCTTGGGGGGTTCCTGGGCGCTCTCGGGGAGTGCGGCGTAGACTTCGGTGATTTCTGCGCCTTCGCGGGTGCCGATGTTGGTTAGCGTGAAGCTGACTTTGACCTTGTCTGCCGATGTTGCGCCCGGGGTCGCGGTTAGGCCTGAGTACTTGTAGGTGGTGTAGGAGAGGCCGTAGCCAAAGGGGAAGAGGACGGGCTTCTTTTCGGCGTCGTACCACTTGTAGCCGACTTTCAGGCCTTCGTCGTAGGCGACCTGGAAGGGCGGCAGGCCTTTTGCCCACATCTCGGGAGAGGACGGGCCGGAGAAGTGCATGGACTCAGGGGGCGGCATGGTGACCGTGGGGTGGGGCAGATCGGCTTCCGATTTGGGGAAGGTGTTGGGGAGCTTGCCGCTGGGGTTTACGGTGCCGAATAGGACGTTGCCGAGGGCGTTTGCGCCGTCGGAGCCGGCGTACCAGGCTTCAAGGATGGCGGCCGGAGCAGCGACCCAGGGCATGGTGACGGGGCTGCCGGTCTCAAGCACCACGATGGTGTGGGGATTGGCGGCGGCTACGGCGGCTATGACCGCGTCCTGATTCTTGGGCAGCGAGAGGGTGGGCAGATCCATGCCTTCGCTTTCCCACTGGTAGGCGAAGACGATGGCTACGTCGGCACCCTTGGCTGCTGCCGCGGCTGCTGCGGGATCGTCACCGGCGTCGAACTTGACGGTGGCCTTGGGGGCGCGCGCCTGAATGGCTTTAAGGGGCGAGGTGGGGAACCAGATCTGCTCCTGCCAGTGGGTTGAGCCCTTGCCCGGAGGGGCGATGGCGTTGCCTCCGGGCGGGTCGACCTGGGCGGAACCGCCGCCGGAGATCATGCCTACGTCAGAGTGCGCACCGATGACTGCGATGGTATGGATGCGGAGAGGAACGAGCGGGAGGGTGGCGTGCTCATTCTTGAGCAGGACGATGGAACCCTCTTCGATTTTGCGCGCGACTTCGAGGCCAATGAAGGGATCGATGACCATGCGCTGGCGGGGATTGTCGACGACACCGGCGGCAAACATGGAGCGCAGAATGCGGTGCACGTGCTCGTCGAGCTCGGCGACCGGGATGGTTCCGGCATCGACGGCCGCTTTGTATTTATCGCCGTAGAAGAAGCTGCCGGGTTCCTCGTTGTCGAGGCCGGCGGCTGAAGCTTTCTCTGTGCTGTGCGTTCCGCCCCAGTCAGAGAGGACGAAGCCGGGGAAGTTCCAGTCCTTCTTCAGGACGTCGGTGAGCAGGTACTTGTTTTCGCAGGCGAAGTCGGTATTGACGCGGTTGTAGGAGCACATGACCGCGGCGGGATGGCCATCGAGGACGCCGATTTCAAAGGCGAGCAGGTCGGTTTCGCGGGCGGCGCGCTTGCCGATGGTGATGTTGACGGAGTTGCGTCCGCTTTCCTGGTCGTTGAAGGCGTAGTGCTTGATGTCGCCGATGACGTGAGCGGATTGGGTGCCCTGAATGAGGTGAGCGACCAGGGTTCCGGCGAGGATCGGGTCTTCACCCAGATACTCAAAGGTGCGGCCGTTGCGGGGCTCGCGCGTGATGTCGACGCCGCCGCCGAGGGTCATGTTGAAGCCCTGGGCGCGGAGTTCATCGCCGATGAGCTTTCCGTAGGCGTAGGCCGCATCGGGATCCCAGCTTGCGGCTGCGCCGACGTTGGCGGGCAGAGCGGTGGAATAGCGTCCGTTGGCTCCGCTGGAGCGTACGCCGTAGGCTGCATCGCTCATATCGATGCCGGGGATGCCGAGACGGGGCACGCCGACTGCGTAGCCGACGCCGCGGTTGGAGGGGGCGTTTTCGGGGGTGACTGGGTCGTCGGTTGGCATGCCGACGCCGTGGAGGAGAGCGACCTTTTCTTCGAGGGTCATCTCTTTGAGGACCAGGTCGGCGCGCTCGTCGGGCGAGAGGCTGGTGTTTTGCCACGGGCCGGTGGGTTTGGGCGCCTGCTGACGGCGCTGGCATGCGCCGGGAACGGCCAACACGGAGAGTGACAGGAGCGCTAGCGTCAAAAATCCGCTGCGACTTGAGAAGTGCTTCATTGGACCCCCTCGTAAAGCGTTTTTGTGGAGCGGAATAATCCTATCAACAACCACCTGCGGTGGGGCAGGCACCTGCGGTGGGGCAGGCACCTGCGGTGCGGCAGCAGCTCGCTTTTCGCTCGCACTGGCTGCATGCCTCCCTGGTCCCCAAATGCGAGGGACCAGGGGCACCCAGCGGAATCAATTGGATGATGAGTAGACGGGCCGCCGACCCATTCGGACGCATGGAGAAACCCACTCATCGCATAAGGCCGCGATGAATGGGGCACAGCCGCGGTGCGGGTGGGCTACTCGAACTGGAGCAGGACAAGTTCAGGGCGGGTGCCGACGCGCATGGGCGGACCCCAGGTGCCCGCGCCGCAGGAGGTGTAAACCTGGAGTGCGCCGAAACGCTGCAAACCATAAGTGAATTTGCCGAAGGCGCGGCGGGTGAGCCAGGTGAAGGGAAAGCACTGTCCGCCGTGGGTGTGGCCAGAGAGCTGCAGACTTATGCCGGCCTGCTCCACGATGGGCAGACGGTTGGGCACGTGGTTCAGCAGAATGGCCGGCTCGGCGGGGTTGGGGTGCAGGCGCTCAAGCGTGGCGCGCATGGGTTGGATGTGGGTGGATTCGTGATAGGTGACGCCGAGGATGGCGAGTCCATCGACGACGATCTTCTGGTTGTTCAGGATGCGGATGCCGGCGTGCGCCAGGGCCTCGATGTAGTGCGCGAGGTCGCCGTATTCATCGTGGTTGCCGGTGGCGAAGTAGACGCCGAGGGGCGCGGCCAGTTCTCGATAAGGGGCGGCCATGCGGAGGCAGTCGGTTTTCACGCCGTCAAAAAAGTCGCCGGGGATGAAAACGATGTCAGGGTGGAGGCTGTTGGCGAGGCGCACGATGCGACGGCTGAAGGCGAGAGCGTTGACGTTGCCGAGGTGCAGGTCGCTGAAGAGAACGGCGGTGCGGCCCTGCCAGGATGCGGGGAGGTTTTTGATGTGGATGGGAACGCGGCGGATGCGGATCCACTGGGCATTGAAGAGGCCGTAGATGCCGGTGAAGATGGCCAGGCCGAACAGCGTGCCGGCGATGAGCGGACGGGGCGCGGGGATGGAGACGAGCCGGAAGCCCAAGGCGATAAGACGGCTGAGAATCGCGGCGAGAAAAAAGTAATTGAGGAATCCGAGCCAGACGGTGGTGATTTTATAGAACAGCGCGACGAGCCAGTTGGAGTAGCGAAAGCCGAGCAGCGCAGAGAAGACGAAGCTGAAGGTGAGCAGAAAGACCGCGGTGTAGAGGCCGGTATCGAAGGCAGGACTCTGAGGGAACCAGAAGGCGATCCAGGTTCGACAAATGAACCACTGGGCCAGAATGAGAAAGGACTGGATGATGGTGACGCCCAAAACTGGCCAGGCTCGCAAACGAAAGGCTCCTTAGCTCAATTCTTGCACGAGGTGCGGACTGGAAGTGGGAGGATGGCGGACAGCGGGCGCATGAAACAATTGTTTTCATGCAGGATTCAAGCCGGAACTCGCTGGGTGTGTACATTTCGATTCCGTTCTGCCGGTCGAAGTGCACCTATTGCAATTTTGCTTCGGGAGTGTACCCGGCGAGCGAACATGGACGCTATGTGGAGCGACTGATCGAGGACCTGCGTACGGCGGGGAACTGGGCGGCTGCGATGGGTTTGGACCTGGCGCGCCGCGTGGATACGGTTTACCTGGGCGGCGGGACGCCGAGCCTGCTGGAGCCGGAGTTGCTGGCGCGGCTGTTTGGCGCGCTGCGGGCGGAGTTTGAGATTGAGCCGGACGCGGAGATTACGGTGGAATGCGCGCCGGGACAGATTGCGGATGAGACGCTTGCGGCGCTGGTGGCGGCGGGGGTGAACCGCGTGAGCCTGGGCGTGCAGAGCTTCATTGACCGGGAGGCGCACGAGAGCGGGCGGTTGCATAACCGGGCGGTGGTGGAAGAGGATTTGCGGCGGCTGCGGGCGGCGGGAATCGGGAACCTGAGTGTGGACCTGATTGCGGGGCTGGCGGGGCAGACGTTTGCTTCGTGGGATGAGTCGCTGGCGGTGCTGGTGGAGAGCGGCGTGCCGCACGCGAGCGTTTACATGCTGGAAGTGGATGAGGACTCGCGGCTGGGGCGGGAGATGCTGGCCGGCGGGGTGCGTTACCGCGCGGGGTTGGTGCCGACGGACGATGCGATTGCGACTATGTATGCGACGGCGATTGAAAAGCTTGGAGCGGCTGGGTTGGCGCAGTACGAGATCTCCAATTTCTGCAGGCCAGGTTTCAAGTCGCGGCATAATTTGCGGTACTGGGAGCGGCGGCCGTATTTGGGAGTGGGGCTGGATGCTTCGTCGGCATTGCATGCAGCGGGACCGGAGGGGTACTTGCTGCGGGCGACGACTTCCGATGATCTGCAGGGGTATCTGAAGGGACCCGAGGCGTCGGAAATTTCCTGGCTTTCGCCGGAGCGGCAGCATGAGGAGGCCTGGTTCCTGGGATTGCGGCTGAATGCAGGCGTGGATGTGGCGGCGCTGGAGCGGGAGTTTGGGGTAGCGACGGTGGCTCGGGCTTTGGAGGTTGTGGGACGGCTGGCGGAGGATGGGCTGGTGGATTCGGACGGTGGAACGGTGCGGCTGACTGCGCGGGGACGGATGCTTTCTAACGATGTGTTTCAGGAGTTTTTGGGGCCGGTGGCTGTGGGGTAGAGGCAGGGAATAGCCACCCCAACGACGAAGACCTGTCGTCGGGGACCCCGGCAGGGAATAGCCACCCCAACGACGAAGACATGTCGTCGGGGACCCCGGCAGGGAAAGGGTAGCGGCACACAGTTTCACAGAATCACAAGGGCTGTGTTTCTGTGAGTTTTGCTCTTGTAAGTTATTTAGTTCTTATGGTTTAGCTAATCTCACAGTTTCACAGCCCTAAAAAGGGGGGGCGACTTTTTCGATTCAATTTTATCTAAGTATTTTAGTTTCAAATGCTTGTGTTGCGCAGGGACCGATAAAGCTCACTGTAGGAGGTTAGGAAACTGAACGTAGCAAACCTTAGAAAGTTCGGAAACCGGTGCAATGGAAACCCTGGAAGGTTCGGAAACCGATGAAAGTTAACCCTCGCTGAGGGAATTGCGCGGAAGTATTTGCTGCGTAATGGTTTACGGTTGATTGTTCCGCGAAAGATGCGCGTTGATTGCCCGGCAATTTCGACGTGTGCGAGAGGATGCGGGCAAAATGGGCCAATACAGATTGTTTGCATTGGGAGACGAAGGCCTGTGCCCGGTGAGGGGTGCGATGAATCAGGTCGTGGGCGAAGTTGCTCATGGGTTCACTGTTCCTATTGTGCGCCGCAGGACGGTAATTCTCTGCAAACTGCCTGTCCCGAAGACCCACTCATCGCGATAAAACTGCGATGAATGGGGCACAGACTTGCTAATTTGCAAAGCGCAGAGGGGTTTCAGGAGGGGTGAGCGGGCCACCTGCCCTACCATTCCCGGCCTACCATTCCCGTCCCTACCTGCCCGGCCGGCCGCTGCGCTACCAGGCGAGGAGTTCGTCGCCGGTGGAGTTGGAGAGGTAGGTGACGGGGGCGGCGGAAGAATCGCTGCAGCCGTTGAAGCACTGGATGGTTTCGGGGCCGGCGGCTTTGGCGAGTTGCAGCGCCTGTTCCGCTTCGCGGAGGACAACTATCGGAGAGCGGCCGTTGCTGGTGGCGATGCCAAAACATGCTGAAAGGCGGATGGCGTCGCCGGATACATGGAAGGGCTCAGAAAATACGTCGATGCGCAGGCGTTCGGCCAGCATGATGGCGTTGATCCCGGTGCAGCCGGGGAGCGCAATCAGGAACTCATCCATGCCGGGGCGGCCAAAGAGATCGTAGGTGCGGAGCAGGCGGTTGGTGCGGCTTACCACGTGGCGGAGCAGGTCATCGCAGGCATCGGCGCCGAGACGCGAGTTCCAGTGGCCGAAGTCGTCGATGTCAAAGAGGATCATGCACAGGGAAGACTTCATGCGCTGCACGCGGTCGGTCTCGCGGAAAAGCATGGCGAGCAGGGTTTCGCGGTTGTAGATGCCGGTGAGATGGTCGGTCTGGGAATTGAGGAGCGCTGTTTCACGGAGGGTTTCAAGCTCGCGTGCCGTGTGCAGGGCGCGGAGGGTGGTGGTGATCCGAAGGCTCCAAAAGTCCGGTTCCGCGGAACGCAGAATCACGTTCTCAATCACGCCCTCCGTCAGACGATTCGTCCATTCCTGTCCGAGCGTATCCACAATCAGCACGATGGGGAGACGCCGGGAGCTGATGCTGGCGCGCACTTCTGTGAGCAGATTGTCCGTGCGACTTTCGGAGCCGGAAAGATGAACGTCGATGAGGGCAAGGATGGGAGGAATGGGCGCGGTCATGGCCGCCAGCGCCGCTTCGGCGGAGAGAACGACATCAACGCTCATGCCCATGGCGAGGAGGACCGGCTCAAAGGCAGCGAGCAGAGCGGGATCAGACGAAGCGAGCAGGAGAGTGGGTGGGTGATTCACGAGCATTCTGGATGTCTCCAAAATGATTCATCGGCATCGGTTAGAAAATGCTTAGGGTTCAGATGTGGATTGTTTGCGTTGTTCAATGACTTTTGAGCTGATTCAGGGTGCCGATGGTACCGTATCCGCGGGGGCTTGCGGCCAAGCCACGGAGAAGTGGTCAGGGACGGACGGAGCTTTGAACGCATGACGGGCGGGATTGAGCGGTTGATTGAGGAGTTGGAGAGCGATGATGCGCTGGATGGGCCTGAGCGGCTGCGGCAGCGGATCGAGGCGCTCGACCGGCTTGAATCGTGGCTTGTGCCTGGCGAAGGGGCACGGCTGGCGGGGCCGGAGCTTTATGAGCGGGCGAAGGCGATTTGCGGCAGATTCGAGGCAGTGAACGCGAGACTCTACGAGGCGATTCGCGATGATATTCGGCGCGGCGCGGGTCGGAACGTCTTTGCTCAGCACCTTGCGGGGCCTGGTTTCGAGCTGGTCTCGGACGAGGATGCCGGTGGGGAGGGCTACGATTCTCTGGATGAGCTGGTGGGCGGGGTGTTGCAGCTCCAAGAGCCCCGCGCGGAGGCTGTGCGACTGGAGCATGAGATGGTCGCCTATCAGCCTACGCCGGCGCGACATATTTTGGATTTGATTGGCCGCACCGGGCTGACCGAGCGGGATGTGCTGGTGGATCTTGGTTCCGGGCTTGGTCACGTTCCGCTGGTAACGGCGATTTGTATGGAGGCACGCTGCATCGGCATTGAGTTGGAGGGGGCGTATGTGGAGTGTGCGCGACCATGTGCTGAGGCGCTGGAGTTGCGCAACGTAACGTTTGTGAAGCAGGATGTGCGGACAGCGGATTTGTCCGAGGGCACAGTGTTTTATCTTTACACGCCGTTTACCGGTGGGATTCTGCGCACGGTTCTGGACCGGCTGCGACGGGAGGCCGCGCGCCGGGCGATTCGTGTGTGCACCTTTGGGCCGTGTGCTGTAACGGTTGCGGAAGAGGGGTGGCTGGAGGCGGAGGGGGCGGTTGGAATGCGGCGGATTTCGATATTCACGTCGCGCGGGTGAGGCGGTATTGCTCCCTTTGAACAAGAAATCCGGTGGAACAAATTCAGCAAGTCAGCCGCGACTTCGCCGCGATAGCAAGTTAGCGAGTCAGCGCAGGACCCGATCTCCGACAACTGTTCATTTCAGCCGTAACTCTGCGCGGCGAGTCAGGCTGCTCCTGATGAACGGGCCTCTAGAAGGTGATGGTCTCCCGCCCTTTCGCCAGAAAAAAGGCGAAAGAACGGGGCACGGGGCTTTTGTCGCTGATCCGGGGCGGGGCATTCCGGCCGTAATTGGCCAGGGCCCTAGTCGATGAAGTCGACTTGGGGGGCGATGGGGATGATGCCGCGCTCGTAGCCGAGGTCGAGGAGTTTGTGGATGGCCTGGCGGCCGTCGGGGCCGTAGTCGAGGGTGCGGTCGTTGACGTACATGCTGACGAAGCGGTTGGCGAGGCGGGCGTCGAGGTCGCGGGCAAACTGCATCGCATAATTGAGGGCCTGTTCGCGGTTGTCGAGGGCGTGCTGGATGCTGTCTTTGACGGCCTTGGTGACGATTTTCATGGAAGCTTCGCCGAGCGAGCGGCGGATGGCGTTGCCGCCGAGGGGCAGGACCAGGCCGGTGGTTTCGCGCCACCAGACGCCGAGGTCGAGAACCTTGTAGAGGCCGCTGGAGGAATAGGTGAGCTGGCCCTCGTGGATGATGAGGCCGGCGTCAAAGTTGCCGGCGAGGATCTCCGGAATGATCTTGTCGAAGGGGACAGTGACGGTCTGGAGCTCGGGATTGAAGATCTTGAGGGCGAGGTAGGCGGTGGTGAGTGTGCCGGGGACGGCGATCTTGATCTTGCCCAGGTCTTCGGGCGCGAGCTTGCGGCTGGAGACGATCATGGGGCCGTAGCCTTCGCCCACGCTGCCGCCGCAGCCCATGAGCGCGTAGCTCTGCTGCAGGTAGGGGTAGGCATGGAAGCTGATGGCGGTGACGTCGAAGAAGGCTTCGTTCTGGGCACGGCGGTTCAGGGTCTCGATGTCGCAGAGGGTATGGGTAAAGCGATAGCCGGGGACGCGGACCTTGTTGGTGGCCAGGCCATAAAACATGAAGGCGTCGTCGGAGTCGGGACTGTGCGCGATGGAGATATCGATGATGCCGGTAGGGGTTGCGACTTCGGGTTGCGAGGTGCTCACGGGGGATAGGTCCTTTCAAAGCAAATGGTGCAATGGTTCCTGGGGTGCGATGCGGCCGGATCAGGCTCTTGTGCGGCGAAGTCGGATAAATCCGGTCCCGAGCGCGGCGGCGGCGATCACCTTCAGTGCGTCTCCGGGCAGGAAGGGAGCGACGGCAAGCGTGAAAACGGATTGGAGGGAAGTGTGTGTGAGCGCGGCCAGCCAAAGCGCTCCGCAGCCCAGGATGACGAGGCTGCCGGCGGCGGAGGCGAGGGTGGCGGCGGTAAATCCACGGCGGGTGCGGCGCCAAAGGACGGAGATGAGAAACGCTGCCAGGGGATAGGCGAGCAGGTAGCCGCCCGTGGGGCCAAACAGGTGAGCGAGGCCGGAGAGCGGGCTGGGAGCAAAGACAGGAAGTCCGAGAGCGCCCTCAGCCAGGTAAGCCGCAAAGGTGGCCGCGGCTTGACGAGGGGTTAGGAGCAGGCCCAGCAGCAGGACGGGCAAGGGCGCGAGTGAGAGCGGAACAGGTGTGAAGAACAGGGGCACCGAGACGTGGGCGCACACGGCGGCAAAGGCGCTGCCCAGCACAACGATGCCGGCTGCGCGCAGCCAGGGAGCGGGCCGGGCCTGGACGGCCACTTCATGGGAAAGGCCCTGGGGATGGGAAAGTTCTCTGTTCACGCGATTTCCTCCGGGTACCCCGATGGTATTTGGTTGCGGTCTTCGATGGGCTCAGGGCTCCAGGTCATGTTCCGTATCCTCAGCCGGGTCAATGATCTGCCCCGGGGTTGATGGTTTCCTGTCTCCGGGAGCGGCTACGCGGCGGAGCTTGTGGCGCTGGATCCAGATGTGGCGCGCTACGCCAGCGGCTGCCGACAGCATTGCAGCAAGCGAGATGAGAAGGCCAATCATTAACCAGCGCATGGCAATCGACGCGGGCGGCTTTCCAATTCAAGGGGCCTGCCGACAACTGGGCACTGCCGGATGGAATTCAAGAAACCGCCGGAGGTCAGAATACCAGACGGGTGGAGCGGGGCCGCGTGGAAGGGGATCGGGGGTCACGGCAGCCGGAGCGCGGATTGCAACCATTGGAGATAGGGGTGGCTGGCGGCTTCAACGGCGAGGACGAGGAATTCGGGGGTCTGGTAGCTGTGGAGCTGGTGGAGGCGGGCTTCAAGGGCGGGGAGTTGGTCGGGGCCGGTCTTCAGCAGGAGGAGGGTTTCGGTGGCGGATTCGACGTGGCCCTGCCAGTGGTAGATGGACTGGACGGCGGGGATGAGGGTGGCGCAGGCGGCGAGGCGCTCTTCAACGAGGGTGTGGCCGAGGATTGCGGCTTCGTCGGGCGTGGGGCAGGTGGTGAGGACGATGCGGATGGGAGGGGCGGCTGTCGGGGTTGCGTCGGGCATGGTGGGATTCCCATGCCAGTTTACAGTGGAGTGGATCGATCGGGATGCGGATCAGAGTGCGCCTTTGATGATCTTGCGGTAGTTGTCGAGGACCTGCTTGCCGCGCTCGGTAAGGCGGCAGATGGTGAGCGGGTATTTGCCGCGGAAGGTTTTTTCGATGGCGACGTAGCCCGCTTCCTCAAGTTTGGACAGGTGGGCGGAGAGATTTCCCTGAGTGAGGCCGGTTGTCTGACGCAGGTACTGGAAGTCGGCCTCCTCGACGGCGGCGAGGAGGGCGACGATCATAAGGCGCGCGGGCTCGTGGATGACGCGGTCGATGCCGGCGAGTCGCTGGATTTTTGCGCTCATGTTATTGGGCAGGCTCCGTGGGTTGGCGGAGGAAATGCAGGAGGACGACGCAGCCGGAGACGAGGGAGAGAAAGCCCATCAGGCCGTAGAGGATCATGAATCCCACGCCTAACGAAACTCTGCTGAAAGCGAGAGCAATGCCGGTAGCCGCCATGATTCCGCCGCCAATGAAGAACCGGGGAATGCGGCCGGCCAAGGCGGCGAGAACTCCGCCGCCGATTCCGGTGCCCGCGAGCACCCAGGCGGTTGGTGGGAACGAGTTCCTGCCGAGGTATGCTGCGATGATCGCCGCGACGGCAATGACAAGCGCGATGGCGACCACGATGCCGGTCTGGTTCCGGTTGGCTGGTTTTAGTTTTACGTATCCCTCCTTTTCGACGAGAAGGTGGCCGCGCAGCTTTTTGATGATCCACTGCGATGAGAGCATCAAGGCTGGTATCCCAAGCGCACCGGCCCAAATAGCCGCTTTAAAGGGGAGGGACCCGCGCCGGAATGCGATCTGCGTCCACATGAGGACGGCCAGGAGGAGAAACGTGAGTCCGATGGCGATTTCGGGCAGGCCGTCACGGTTATGGGCCTTCTGCAGGAGGCGGCCGGCGATTCGATCTGGATTCTCTTCAAGAAGACGGGAGGATGAGGGAGTCATATTAGCCTCGCAATCTAGTTTGCAAAGCAAACCAAATTCAGAATAATCGTGCGCCTGTTTGGTGGGCTTGTCAAGCGCAGTGTGACGAGTCAGGCGCGCAGCATTTTGCCGGCGTTGAAGTCGAGCGTCAGGACAGTGATGTCGTCTTCCTGGCCGAAGGATTGGGCGGCTGCGGCGATTTGCGCGGCGGATTGAGGGCTGATCGCGCGAGTGCGGTCGAAGCCGAAAAGCTCGCCGGAGGGTGACTTGGCTTCGACGACGCCGTCGGTCATCATCGTGATTCGATCGCCGGAGTTGAGCGCGACGGTGGTTTGCCCGTAGTCGGAAAGCGAAGTGATGCCAAGGGGCAAGCCAAAGTCGAGTTCGACTTCTTCGCCGTTGCGATAGGGGTGCAGGTGCCCGGCATTTGCAAGCGTGAGGATTCCGCTGGGGGCAAGGGAGGCGCAAAGGCAAGTGATGAAGCCGCTCTGCTGCGCGGCAACCACTTGACCGTTGAGGCGGGTGAGCAGTGCGGCAGGCGTGAGGTTTTCTGCTGCGAGGGTGCGCAGTGCGCCGATGGCGAGAGCGCCGGTCATGGCGGCTTTCAGGCCCTTTCCGCTGACATCGCCCATAACGATGAGCAAACAACCGTCGGGCTGGGGAAGAACCTGATAGAAGTCGCCGCCAACCTCCGAAGCGGGAATGTATGCGGATTCGAGCACGCAGTAGGGGACGACCGGCAGCGCGGCCGGAACGAGCTGGCGCTGGATTTCGCGGGCCGCGCCCAGTTCGCCGGACGCACGAGCCTGTTCGCGGCTAAGGCTGGTGAAACGGAAGAACATGACGATGCCGATGGCGAGCAGAAAGATCACATCGGTGAGGTCGTAAATGAAGAGCGGAGCTTCATTCCAGAGAAGGATCGGGCGCAGATAGGGGCTTAGGTCCCGCCCAAACAGTTCCCCAACCGTCGGAGTATTCGACGCGATGACGCCGAAGGCCGGGCACAGGCTGGGGAAGATGAGCCATCGGGCCTCGCGATTCCCCCGCCGGTGCCAGTAGAAGAGGAGAATTGGGAGCGCGAGCGCGGCCGGCAAAGTAACGGCTGACTCGAGCAGGAAGTATTCCCTGTGGATGACCCCGACGGCACAGAGGACTGCGGCGACGGGGCAACAGAGCAGGATGGCCTCATAGACGCGCCACAGACGGCTCGGACGGCGGCGGATGAAGGCAAAGGTGAATTCAATCTGCGCGACGATGAAGAGGTAGATTGCGGGGTCGGCGTAGAGATCGTTGGCGATGCCGGGCGCGAAGGCGTAAACCGTGGCGGTCATCAGGGCATTGGCACTGCCGAGCAACACAAAATAGAGGCCCAGCCAGAGGTACTCCGGGCTGGCGCGCTGATTTGCGAACAGCAGCAAGAGTCCAATGCCGGAGACGAAGATTACGAGATTGATGGCGCCCGAGGGAAGGAACCGCAGCAGCCTTTTGGCGTGATGCAGGTCGACCGCCCGCTGGACTGGTTCCGGTGAGCCGATGGAGGCTGTGAAATGCGCTGCCTCATTTGCATCGAAGGCGACTCGGGGAGGGCGAATGCGGACTGCTAGCGTGAGGGACGCGTTGTCCGCAGGAAGGGGCAGAACATATTCGACGGGTTCCGTGTTCTGCCACCATGGCTCAAAGCGAGATTCGCCGGCGCGCCGTCCGTCGATGTAACTTTCGAGAACCCCTTTCTGCGCGACGAGCAAGATGGCAAGTGGAGCATGGTGCGGGGGGAGCTGGATGCGCAAGCGATACCAGCATGCGGAAGCGCAGGAATCGCTCTCAGGCTGGGAAGGGAGAGACTGCCAGGAGCTGTCGTCGAGTTGCGGATTTGCCCATTCCGGGTTGTCACCCTGTTGATAGCGCCAGCCATCGGTGAGTTGGACGACCCCGGACGGGAAGCTGCCGATGCTGGTTTGCGCGCACGCGACGGCGCTGAGGCTGAGAATCAGGAATGGGAGGGCGCTGCGCATGGATGGGGCGATTCTACAGCAGCGGCAATAGGGGCGAATTTTTGGCCAGCCAGAGATCCTATCTCTCGGATCGTTGCGGCGACCTGACTTGCGGGTGCAAAGCTTCAATCACAGCGTTCGGGTTCCTGGCGATGACGGTCAGGAACGCCCTGGCTGAGGACTCAGGCGTTCGCCTTCCGCCTTCCCAGTGCTTGAAGGCGTCCAGGCTGAAGCCGAAGGTGGAAGAAAAGCGGGCCTGCGTCATTTTGAGGCGTTTTCTGATGCCCTTCCCATCGACTTCGGCGGGGAGGTTGACCTTGTAGCCAGCCGTCTTCCCGGACAGAAAGGCATCCACTTCATCCAGTCCGCTCATCATGTCTTCAAACATGGTGGGCATCGCTTGACCTCCTGTACTTCGCAAATATTTCATCGGCGTGTTTTCAGCGGGAGACCAGTTGGAACTGTTCGTCATCGTCAAGGGGCTGGCAGATCGGATCGCCATGCACCTGCAAGGTGTAAGCGATATCTCGATTTGGTCCGCCATCGATTGCCCACCAGACACAGTAAAGAATGAAGACCTCTCCCGGAGAGTAATTTTTACAGGTCGAGTTCATGAAATTTCGCAGGGACGAGCAAATGCTCTTCGCTTCCTCTTCGGCTTCCGCGCCCGATGTTGCTCTCAATCTGCACAGCACAAGCTTTATTGGCGATCTGACATATAACAGCTTTTCGAAATCATATTCAACTTCGCCTTGCTCTCTGCTCCACTCAGACTCTGCGGCGATCAGAATCCCGCGGCCATTAACATAGCCGACAAAATCCCAAAGAAACTGCGGGCCGTCTTCGCCCGGGAAACATGCGATACCGTGTGGACGAAAGAACTCCGTTAGCACTTTGAAGTTGCGCCCCGACCACCCCTTGCGGTCATGCGTATTCTCTAATTTGCCGTGCAGGTGTCGTACCAACTTCTCTGCAAGTTTCTTTATATCTGGCGCCGAATTAGGAAAATCGAGCATGGTCGCATCCTACTCTTCAAGTTTGTTTTTGGCCGGTTTTTGAATTTTGCCGTTGGGTTGGAGGGGACAACGGCAAGAACAAATGCAAAGGCAACCGCAGATCCTTCGACTGCGGTTGGCGCAAAGAGCGCGCCAACCTCCGCTCAGGATGACAGCTTAGTCTTGCAATGGAGTTTTGGGGAAGACAGGAGCAGATCCTTCGACTCACCACCCCCGAACTGAAAAACGTTCGGGGCCCCTTTCGCTCAGGATGACCGGGCTTATTGAGGGTTGTGCTTTCCCGCCTTGCGCCAGAAAGAAGGCGCAAAACGGGGCACGGTGCTTCTGTGGTTGGTCCGGCGCGGGTTCATTCCAGCGGTAACTTGCGACGCGAGCCAGAATGCTCAGGATGACAGCATTTTTTGGGAAGAAGGGCTGCGGCGTTTTTACCGTTTGCATCTGCATAAGGCGGTAGTATGGTCATTGCGGTCCGCTGGGGCGGGCGCTTATGGGAGAAAGCCGATGACGACAGCGATCAAGTTTGGGACCTCGGGATGGAGGTCGATTGTGGCGGAGGATTTTACCTTTGCCAACATACGGCTGGCGGTGGCGGGGATTGCCGCTTATGTGAAGACGCAGCCGGAGCCGCATCGGGTGCTGGTGGGGCGCGATCCGCGGTTTCTGGGCGAGGCGTTTGTGGCTGAGGCGGCGCGCGTGCTGGCCGGGGCGGGGGTGACGCCGATTGTGATTCCCGACGCCGCGCCGACGCCGGCGATTGCTTATGCGGTGCGCACGCTGAAGACTTCCGGGGCGATCAACTTTACCGCTTCGCACAATCCGCCGGAGTACAACGGGATCAAGTTCTCGACGCACGACGGGGCGCCGGCGCTGCCGGAGGTGACCAAACAGATTGAGGCGGCGATTGCGGGGCTTACTGACGATTTCAAGATTGCGGACACGAGCAAGGACAGCTTCGACACGGCGGACGTGAAGCCGGCGTTTCTGAAGCGGCTTGCGGAGCTGGTGGATCTGAAGGCGATTGCGAAGTCGGGCATCAAGGTGGTGTATGACCCGTTCTGGGGCGCGGGACGCGGGTATAGCTGCCACGTACTGCGCGAGGCGGGCGTGACGGTGGAGACGGTGCACGATTATCGCGACGTGCTGTTTGGCGGACATGCGCCGGAGCCGGACGATCACCTGCTGGGCGACTGCAGGGCCAAGATGAAAGAGATTGGCGCGGCGCTGGGGATTGCGACGGACGGCGATGCGGACCGGTTTGGGATTGTGGACGGGGATGGGACGTTTATCCAGCCGAACTACATTATTGCGCTGCTGTTCGATTACCTGGTGGAGACGCGCGGGTGGAAGAACGGCGTGGCCAAGAGCGTGGCGACGACGAACCTGATTAACGCGCTGGCGGATTACCACAAAGTTCCGCTGTTTGAGACGCCTGTTGGGTTCAAGTACATTGGCGAAATGATAATTGCGGACAAGATTGCGATTGGCGGCGAGGAGTCTGCGGGGCTGACGATTCGCGGGCATGTTCCGGAGAAGGATGGCGTGATTGCCGGCCTCTTGGTGGCGGAGATGGTGGCGGTGCGCGGCAAGAGCCTGGGGGTGCAGTTGAAGGAGCTGTTTGGCAAGGTTGGTTCCTTCTATCCGGTTCGGGAGAACTTCCACTTGACCCCGGAGGTGAAGGCCGCGTTCACTGAAAAGATGAAGGCCGATCCGACGGAGCTTGGGGGCCGCAAGGTTTCAAGCGTGGTGCGGACGGACGGACTGAAGCTGATTTTGGAAGATGGGTCGTGGGTTTGCTATCGGCTGAGCGGGACGGAGCCGGTGGTAAGGGCGTATACCGAAGCGCGCAACGAACAGGATATGGAAGCGTTGAAGGCGGCGGCGGAGAAGTTTGTGGTGGGGTAGGGCAGGGACTAGGGGACCAAGGGACCAGGGGACCGAGTGACCGAGCTAAAAACAGGGAACAGGGAATAGGCGTGGCGGACGAACAAACACATGCGGAGAAGCGGGCGGGGGTTGCTGCGCCGACGCTGTGGCGCGTGCGGGCGGTGGACTGGATGCTGCGCATGTGGCGTCCGGCGGGAACGGTGGTGGCGGTGGGCCTGGCGCTGCTGCTGACGTGGCACGTAATCAACGGAAAGCACGGGTTGCAGGTGTGGCACCAGAAGCGGGGCGAAGACCAGCAGTTGCGCAAGGAGATTGACGAGCTGCAACAGGAGAACGCCCGCCTGCGCGACCACATAGAGAAGTTGAAGTCGGACCCGGACGCGATTGAGCACGAAGCGCGGGAAAAGCTCCACTATGCGAAGCCCGGCGAGGTAATTTACACGCTGCCAGCTCCGGCTCCGGGGCCGGCGGGATCTGGCAAATAAAGCAACAAAACGGGTTGCCGAATGCGCGTTTCCCGGCGCCGGGAAAATGACTCTTCCTGGTCAAAAAGGGGATTGACAGAGGGATTGCGGGTCTGTATACGTATTCATGCCGAGCGTGGGGTATCGATACCACTTCGGAAGGTTAGAGCAACAAACTTCTTCGGACCCAGGCAATCCCCCTTGCCTCGCGAAGAAGTGGAGGTCCCAGGGGCCTGCGGGCAAGACCGAACAGGCTGATCCTGGAACGTATCGTTCCCGATTTTTTGCCACGAATGCCTGCTAAGGCCCACTCGACGAGTACGAGCGCCCATCGGAGCAGGAGTCCACGAATGCGGCCACGGCTGGGAAAGCGTTTCCCCAGCGCTCTGGCATCGTCAGGATTTATGCCGGAAACAGGTCTTGTGACCGATGGAATGGTTTTCATCGGTTCCGGCATGCAAGATCCGAGGTTGGCGCAAGCGGCCTCGGGTGAACTGTAACTCATGTGACCTTCACTTTGGTGTTGGAGGGGACTTGTCTCCCCCTTCAGCACCATTTTTATTTGTGGCGATGCGGGCGCTGAGGGCGGGGACGCCCTCAGGACAGCCGGTCAGGAGACCGGCGCTACAGTCTGCGGAGGAGACGGCGCTGCGATTTGCGGGGGATTGTTGGAGATGCAGGATTAGAAATCGATGTGGGCGCGGACTGAGCCGACCCAGACGGGGCCTCGGTCGCGGTTGTAGCCGGGGTCGTTGATGTGCTGCACGTCGAGCGAATAGAAGAGCCCGCGCCAGGTGTGGTAGTTGTAGTACGCTTCCACGATGTTTTCGCGGCCGTAGTTGAGGTTCCCGTCCCCGAGGAGGAAGCCGAGGCCGCCGAGTTTCAGATACTCCCGATGGTCAGCCTTGATGGCGTTGGAGACGACGGCGAGCCCGACCTTGTCGACGGGTCGATGCCAGCGGGCTCCGGCGTAGTCGGCGGCTAGCTCGACAGTCTGATCGACCTCAGTGTAGGCGAAGGACTCGTGCTGGCCCTCATTCCAACCGAAGCGACCGGCGACGCGGAGATTCTCGGTGATTTCCTGCTCTGTGTTGTAGCCCATGCCGTACTTGAGAGCGCCGTAGTGCTCGTGGAGAGTGATGGTGGGCACGGTGACGCCGTAGTTTGCCGTGTCGGAGCCATTGAGGAAGTCTTCCACGGCTTCACGGTAGGTGCCCATGTGCGCCGTATTGCCGTAGAAAAGAATGCGCGTGGCGCCTTTACGTTTGGGCACCCAGCTATGGCGCAGTTCGAATTCGCCGTTCTGGCCATGGGCGCGGCTGAAGGCCCAGTCGAGGTCGATGCCGTTGGCGACGACGGGCATGGCGAAGATGCCGTAACGGATGCTCCAAATGCGGTCGTCGTACTCGGCGATGCCGCCGACGGTGTAGCCACGGGTGTCTGCGGCGTAGTCCCATGCGCCGTTGTTGTCCACGGTCCAGTTCATGAACTGCAGGTGCGAGTCGGAGGCGACTTCATTGGTATCGATGAAATCGTTCGCGCCCATTTTACCGATGCGGAATTCAAGGCGGCGGACGGGAACGCTGGGCGCGATGGCGAAGGTGCCAGGGTCCTGGCTCGTCGTTTCGCTGGTTAAGCCGATGACCTGGTGGATCCCGAAGCGGGCGGGGTAGGGGACGCGGCCGAGATTGGGATTGCGCACCACGTCGAGATTGGTGAAGCCGGCGAGTCCGTATGCCTCACCGAGGCCGCGGCCTTCGGCGGCTTCAAGGTCGAAGATGAAGTCGGTTGCGTAGCGGATGGAACGGTCTGGGCGCCAGGCGGTATAGACCGTACCGACCATGGATGTTTTGTATTCGCCGCGGGGGATGAAGCTGTTGGTTCCCTGATAGGGAGAGTGGAAGGGCAGATCGCCCTGGGTAATGATGTTGGCCTGGCCGGAGAGCCACCAGGACTTGTCGTCGGGATGCGGGGCCATGGTGACGATGGGAGCCTGGTCGGGTTTCTGATCGACGGGGCTGGTATCGGCGGACTTGGAGCCGGGGCCGTCCTGAAGAAGGGCGTGCGCAAAGGCTGGAATGCGGAGTATCTCCTGGGCTAACAGCAACGGGTGCTGGGGCTGCGGGGCGCTGGGAAGCGAATCGGGGAACGAATTGGGAGATTGGGCAGCAGCGATGGCGGCCAGCGGCAGGGCGAGGATGAGAGCGCAAGCGCGGCGAAGAGGTGCAAAGCGAAACATCGGTGCTGTCCTTGAGTGGAATGGGCGGGTTAGAATGAAGTTGCTGTTATACCCCCTCCCAGTATGTACCATACCGGGGGTAGGTATGGTCAAGTAGGAGGGAGCCTGCTATGTCAACCCATGAACGTGAAAAGTTGAAGCTGCTGCAACGACTGAGAAAACTCCGTGGACAGTTGGATGCGGTGGAGCGTTCTCTGGCTGCAGATGAAGATTGCGGCGGGCAACTGATGCTGCTGGCGGCGGTGCGGGGTGGCATCAACGGGCTGATGGGCGAGGTGCTGGAGACGCATATCCGGTTTCACCTGGTGGACGGGGCCAAAGAGCAGATTGCCCCCGAGCTGGCCGAGGACTTGATCGACCTGGTGCGCGCGTATTTGAAGTGAACAGGGAACAGTGGACAGGGGACAGGGGACAGTGGGCAGTGAACAGAGAATCATTGCGGACGCTGCCGGTACTGCTGGCTTCGTCCTGCTTCCATGCGATTCCTGCTTATGGTAGTGGGCCGATGGGGCGGGAATTGTTAAGGTTTGGTTGATTTGAGGCGGATTGAGCCGGCAAATACCTACGGCCTTAAGGGAACACTGGTGAAAAACGCAAATGCGTCTGATTATGCGTTAACCCAAGCCAGGAGCCACGCGATCTCAAATTCCAAATTGCTTGAACCTTGCATACGATTAACCCAATTTGGATTATGATTCGTTGGCATTGGCTGATGTCTTGCGAGACAAGACCTGGCCTGGAAAGAGGTCATCGATGAGCAACTCCCCCCGCAGCAAGTCATTTTCAGTAAATGCTTCGCAAGGCATCCAGGCCTTGCAAGTCAAACCTCCGCAGTTTGCGGCAGAGGCGCGCGTAGTGCTGCCCGGCAGCGAGAAGGCAGCGCCTTCCAATGCACTGCACTTGAAGGCGACGCCGCCCAAGTCGTCAGTAACGGTCTCGGTGATTGTGAAGCGGAAAGAAGAGCTGAAGATCAATAGGCGCGGCGGCAGGGCTGCCGGCCCGGTGCGCCTAACACGAGCTGAATACAAGAAGCACCATTCATCTGACCCCGACGCCGTGAAGCGGGTGAAGGCGTTTGCAAAGGAATACAAGCTGAAGGTGGAGAGGGATCCGACTTCCGCGCTGCGGCGGACGATTCAACTCACGGGGACGGCCGCGGATATGCAGAAGGCGTTTGGCGTGGAGCTGAACCAGAAGACGATCGATGGAACCGAATACCGGGTGCGAGAGGGCGGGATTCACATCCCTACCTCACTCGAAGGCGTGGTGGAGGCTGTGCTGGGACTGGATAACCGGCCCCAGGCACAGCCGCACTTTCGTCTCCATAAGCCAGGCCCAGCCGCTGGAGCCGCGCCTGCCAGCTACACGCCCCCGCAAGTAGCGCAGGCCTACCAGTGGCCGGCGACTGCGACCGGGGCGGGTCAGACGATCGGGATTATTGAACTGGGCGGAGGGTACAAACCCGCCGATTTGACCGCCTATTTCAAGACGCTGGGGCTGGCCGCGCCGGCGATTACCGCGGTGAGCGTGGACAAGGGGAAGAACAAGCCGACCAACGCGAACAGCGCCGATGGGGAAGTGATGCTGGACATTGAAGTGGCGGCATCGGTGGCGCCGGGGGCGAAGATTGTGGTGTACTTTACGCCCAATACGGACCAGGGATTTACGGATGCAATTACGACGGCGGTGCATGATCTGACGCACAAGCCGAGCGTGATTTCGATCAGCTGGGGTGGGCCGGAATCGAGTTGGACGGGGCAGTCGGCGACGGTGCTGGATGCGGCGTGCCAGAGCGCGGCGGCGCTGGGCGTGACGATTACGGTGGCGGCGGGGGATAACGGGTCGAGCGACGGGGCGACGGGGAACAATGTCGACTTTCCGGCGTCGAGCCCGCACGTGCTGGCTTGTGGCGGGACAAAGCTGGATGCGAACGGGGCGACCATTGTTTCGGAAGTGGTGTGGAACGAGACGGCGAACAATGAGGGCGCGACGGGCGGCGGGGTGAGTACTCTGTTTCCGCTGCCGAGTTGGCAGGCGAACGCCAAGGTGCCTGCGCCGAGCGTGAGTGCGGGAGGGCGCGGCGTGCCGGATGTGAGTGGCGATGCGGACCCGACCACGGGGTACACGATTCGTGTGGACGGGCAGACGATGGTGATTGGAGGAACCAGCGCGGTGGCTCCGCTGTGGGCCGGGCTGGTGGCTGTGGCCAACCAGCAGCTTGGCACGCAGGTGGGATTCATTCAGCCGGCGATTTATGCGGCCAAGGCGGCTGCGGCCTTCAATGATATTACGCAGGGCAATAACGGGGCGTTTTCCGCGGGGCCGGGGTGGGATGCGTGCAGCGGGATGGGGTCGCCGATTGCCGGCAAGTTGATTCCGTTGCTGGCGCCGGCGGGGGTTGCTATCAAGGCTGCGGCGGCGAAGAAGGCTGGGAAGAAGTCTGCAGCCAAGAAGACGGCGGCCAAGACGACTAAGAAAGCCGCAAAAAAGGCGGTCAAGAAAGCGGCGGTGAAGAAGAAGGCGGCCAAGAAGTGATAATTTGTTGGTTGGGATCGCAGAGCCGGCCGCCTGGAGTTACAGGCGGCCAGACTTGTTTTGGATTTAGTTTCGTCTCGGTGGAGTGGATAAAGCTATAAAGAGCCATAAGAAGCCATATATAGATGGAGCTATCCCACTCATCGCGATAAAACTACGATGAATGGGGCACAGGACGGGTCGTCTGCTTGCGTTGTTACTTGTATTCGGCGGCGAAGGTGTCGGCTTCGCGGTTCAGCTCGGCTGGGGAGGCGGCGCCGTTGGAGTCAAGAATGATGCGGTAGCGGAAGGTTACGGACTGGTCCTTCTCAAGGGTGAAGTTGAAGGCGGGCTGCTTGGGATCGAAGATGCTGCGGCCGAGGGGATTGGCTGCGAAGAGGCCGTAGCCGCGGGCGTGCCAGTAGGTCGGATAGCCAGGGTTGGCGGGATGATCGATGATGGCGATGTTGACCAGGTGGTCGCCGGTGTGGCCAGTGAGGGCGCACCATCGGCCGCGTGTGGACCAGACGGCTCCGCCCTTGATGCCTTCGCTGGTGAGGTATTCGCCGGTGGCGGGGTTGGGCGCGCCGCCGGTGGGGGCTGCCGCGACTTGGGTAAGGTTCCCGTTGGCGTCGGTGAAGACGCCGCCTTTTTCATCGGGCGATTCAAGCCAGCGCGCGACGCGGAGGCCGAGGACGCCTTCCTTGTCGTCGCTGAAGACGACTTTGTCGAGAGCTTTCAGGGTGACTAACTGGTCGATAACTCGGGCATGATTGTGGTGGGTGAAGATATAGTGCGTAGTTTCTTCAATTAACTCCTGATTCGCGCCGGTAACCCAGACGGATTCGACGACTAACTCGCCACGCTGCGGGCCGCTGGTTGCACTTACGATCTGGGTGTGGAGGATGACACCATATTTGGACCGGTCCTCAGGCTTGATGGCGTCGGAGTTATTCCAGAAATCGAAGCCGTTGGCGTTGCCGTAGTTGAACCAGAGGCCGGCGTGGTGTGGATGGTCGATGCGCTCGCCGGCGCGGGGCTGGAGGGGAAATCCGCGGGTGAGGGTCACGCCGTCGTCGTCGATGAGCGGGTAGAGGGTTGGCTTCTTGAGCGTGGTGGGCCAGATGTAGGAGGTGAAGGGCTTGCCGTCGATGGTGATTTCGACGCGGCGGTTGGGCTCGTCGGGGATTACCTGGATGCCTTTGGGGGCGGCTTGGGCGTGGGTGGCTACCAGGGCCAGGATGGGCAGGAGACGAAGATAACGGATTGACATGGATTAGTCCCTTGGAGTGGTTGCTTTCTGATCCTTGTGACTGAGTTACAAGAAGTAGGTCCTTCGACTCGCTTCGCTCGCTCCTGATGAACGGGGTTGATGAGGTTTGTGTTCTCCCGCCTTCCCGCCCGACCACCCCACGGACGAAGACCTGTCCGCGGGGACCCCGGTAAGGCGCGAAAGCGGGGCACGGTGCCTTTTTTGTTGGTCCGGCGCGGGTTCATTCCAGCGGTAACTTGCGACGCGAGTCAGAATGCTCAGGATCACAACAAGGATGGAAAACCCGGAGTACGTCCCGGGTTGGGCTTTGTGCTTTCCCGCCTTCGCGCCAGAAACAAGGCGCGAAAACGGGGCACGGAGCTTTTTTCGAGTGACTCAAGCAAAGACTCTTCCGCCGGCCATTACTTGCTGGGTCTTGTCGTCGAAGGTGGCTTTGAGGCCGGTCTGGATGGCGGCGACGTTCATGCAGAGGGCGATGGAATGGCTGTAGCCGGCTTCGATGGAGGTGTTGGGAGTTTTGCGGGAACGGACACACTCCATCCAGTTGCGCATGTTGGCAGAGGTCTGCGGGTCGGCGTTGGTGTTGGCGTCAGTGGAGACAGACTCTGTCTTCTCCATGAGCGAAAAGCCATCGAGGAGATTGGGCTTCATGCCCATTTCGGCGGCGGATTTTGCACTGAGGCCACCGGTGTTGGTGACGGTCTGCTTGTCCATGTCGATCATGCCGCCGTTGGAGTAATAGAGCTCCTTGACGCCTCCTGCGGAGTTGGTGAAGCGCGAGGAATACTGAACCTGGAAGCCCTTGCTTGGATCGTCGAGAGGGCCGTAGTCGAAGACCGCGGTCATGGTGTCCCAGTTCTCGCGGCCGTCCTTCCACAGATAGATACCGCCGTTGGCGACCACGCTGCGGGGATGGGGCAGGCCGGTGAACCAATGGACGGTGTCGATCTGGTGGACGAGCCACTGGTCAGGGATGCCGGAGGAGTAAGGCCAGAAGAGGCGGAACTCAAGATACTTGCGGGCATCGAAGGGGACCATGGGGCGGTTGAGCAGATAGCGCTTCCAGTCAGTGTCTTCCGCCTTGAGGAGGGGGACAACGTCGGGACGACGCCAGCGGCCGGGCTGGTTGACGTTCCAGGTCATCTCCACCATGACAATGTCGCCGAATGCGCCGGACTTGATGTACTCGGCGGCTTTCATATAGCTGGGCGTGGAGCGGCGCTGGGTTCCAACCTGGACGATTTTGCCGGTCTTGTGGACCGCGGCACGGAATCTGCGGGCGTCGTCCATGGTGTGCGCGGTGGGCTTCTCCACATAGGCGTCGCGGCCGGCGTTTACCGCTTCCACGCCATGCAGGGCGTGCTGGAAGTCGGCAGTGGCAACGAGGACGGCGTCGACGTCTTTGCGGGCGTACAGTTCGTCGTTGTTGCGGACAGTATCGACGGAGCTGCCGCTGAGCTTCTGGATGTAGGCTGCGCCCTCTTCGCGGCGGCGATTCCAGATGTCGCTGACGGCCACCAACTGGAAGTTGGTGTCTTTCGAATTCTGGAGAAAGGCTGGAATCAAGGCTTGCTTCATGCGGTCGCCGCAGCCGACCACGCCGACGCGGACGCGGTCATTGGCGCCGAGGATCTGGGCGTAGCTGGAGGCGGACGAGGAGATCGCGGTTGCAGCAAGGGCAGCGCTGCCGGCCTTGAGGAATTGGCGGCGGTTGTTTGGGATGATCGTCATGAGTTGATTCTCCGCCAGGGGTTCGAAGCGAGGTTCACTCGCCGAGATCTGGTCGAATCATGGTCAGACCACGGGGGCGGAAGCGTCAAGTCTGCGGCTTGAAAGGGTCACGATTCGCCTCAACTGCGGCTGGGGGCGCGCATGACTTCGAGGGCTGTGGTTAGGTCAGCGGCGAGGGATTGCTGTTCCGGTGCAGGGAGCTTGGCTTCCTGCTTGGTTAGGTAGAAGACGTCGATGGCGGTTTCGCCTTCGGTGTCGATCAAGGCCACTTTGATGTCGCACTGATGGGTGCTGAGAGTCAGGGCGATCTGGCGCAGGAGGCCGGGGACATCCTGGGCGACAACCTGGAGGAGCGTGGAGTGGGTGGAGGACTCGGAGTCGAATTCGAGGCGGGTGGCGACCTCAACTTTGAGATTGGCGGGGTGATTCAGGTGGCTGCGGGCTTCAAGCAGTTGCTGGACGGAGACCTTTTGCGCCACCACGTCGTGAAGATTGGCGAGGAAGCGGTCCTTTTCGCTGGGATTCAGCTCGAGGGTATGGAAGATGTCAGTGAAGTGGAAGCTGTCGACAATGACGCCGGCCTCGTTGGAGTAAGCGCCGGCTTTGACGATGTTCATACCCCAGGCGGCCAGGGCCCCGGCCACATCGGCAAAAAGACGGGTGCGGTCGCGGGTGATGACGGTGAGGTCGAAGAGCTGGCGATTGGGGCGGAGGTCGAGCTGAACGGGGTCCTGCTGGAGGTTGAGAGCCATTTGGAAGTGATGGCGGATTTGCTCAGGCAGGCGGGTTTGCAGGTAGCGCTGGGGCAGGCCTTCAAGGAATTGCTTGAGAGCGTCGTATTGAGTGGGGGGAACCATGGAGCGGATGCGGTTGAGCAGGGTGGGGTCAATGGCGGCGCGGTAACGGATTTCGTCGACGGAGCGGTCCATGAAGTTGGCGGTGGCCATATAAAACTGCCAGATGTTTTCCGCTTTCCATGGGGTGAGGGCGTCGGGGTTGACGGCCTTGATGTCGGCAAAGGTCATGAGGGTGAGCATTTTGAGCAACTGCGGGCTGCCGATTTTGTCAGAAAAGCCGCGGACATTTTCAAGATCGAAGATGTCGCGGCGGAGGGCGTTGGACATTTCGAGATGGAGGCGGATGAGCTTGAGGATGGACTCGCGCTCCTCAGAGTCGAAGTCGAGGCGGGCGAGAAAGGCGTCGGCCAGTTCGACGCTCTGGGACGTATGTTCGCCGGTGCGGCGGGCCTTGCCTGTGTCATGGAGCAGGAGAGCGAGCAGGAAGAGGTCGAGGCGGTCGATCTCCGGCAGAAGCTGCGCGAGGCGATGTTCGTAGTCGTGGGCGGGCTGGCGGAGGCCGTGGACGTTGTCGATGGTGAGGAAGGTGTGCTCGTCGACGGTGTAACGGTGATAGCTGTCGCGAATGACCAGGGCGTCGATGCCGTGGAATTCGGGGATGAGCATTTCAAGGACGCCGAGGGCATGCATGGTGCGGAGGGCGTGGGCGGCATGGGGGCCGAGCAGGACTTCGCGCAGGGCATTCCACAGGTAGGGTCCCTCGGGAATGTGGATGGCGAGGGCGGGCAGGGCGTCGGTGATGCGGTCTTCAGCGGCTTGCGAGAGCGTGTAGCCGTGGGTGGCCATCAGGGAGAAGATGCGGAGGATGGCGGAGGTGTCATTGAACTGAGCGCCGGGCACGATGTCGATGCGGCCCTGGTCTAGCAGGAAGTCGGTTCCGGCGATGGGCGAGCGGCGGCGGCGAAACTGGCGATAGAAGCTGACCGGGGCGGGCAGATGCTCCATGAGAAGCGCCGCGCGGCGGTAGACAATGCGCGCGTGGCGATAGTAGGTGCGCATCCAGTAGCTGGGGTCGGCGGTGCCACGGGTTTCCAGGCCGATGGAGTTGGCGGCGGCCTCGTCCTGCGACTGCCAGTCGAGGGTATTGTCGTCGCGGCCGTGGCGGAAATGGAGGAAACAGCGTGCGGCGGCGAGGAAGTCGAAGGCAGCTTCGGCGTCGCCGCGGGCGCTTTGGAAGACGCCTCCGCGCTGGCGGGGCCATTCGCGGGTTTCCTTGAGGTGAAACAGGAGAGCGAACCAGACGGCGAGGTGGTAATCGCGCAGGCCGCCGGGACACTCTTTCAGGTTGGGCTCGAGGTGGAAGATGGTGTTGCCGAAGCGGGCATGGCGGGCGCGGGCAATTTCGCCGAGCTTCTGGGTGATGGTGTTCCACTCGCTGAGTACGAGGCCGGGCAAAACTACCTGGTGCAACTGCTGGTAGAGCGGGAACTGGCCGGCCAAGAAGCGGCGGTCGAGGGTGGCGAGGGTGAATTCGAGGTTGTCGGGGTCGAATTTACCCGCTTCCTTGACGGTGCGGGAACTGGGGCTGGCGCGGAGGCCGATATCCCACATGCCCTGGACAATGAGGCGGACGGGTTCCGCCGCCTGCGCTTCCACCTTTTCGTCGGCAAAGGCGAACAGGACATCGATATCCGAATAGGGGAACAGGTCTTTGCGGCCGTAACCGCCCAGGGCAAGGAGGGAGATGTTGAGGGAGGGCTGTCCGGCAAAGGCGCGACGCCACATTTCAATAAGCAGCCGGTCGACAACGGCGGAGCGGCGGCGGATGGCGGCGGTGCCGTCACCGGTCCGCTCACAGGTCTGGCGGACAAGCGCCATCTCCCGCAGATACTGCTCCCGTAGATCGTCAACCGCGAAAACGACTGGAGTCATAGATATTTTGATTGGCTCGCCGAGGCGAGTTAGGAATTGTTAACAGAATAAGCGATGTTGGCCGGTGCGGGAACGTTTTTGCACATTCTGCGCAAATGAGCCGCGCCGGGAGCTATAGATCTCTAAGCCTTTTTCGGGTCAATTTTATTGGATGCGCCGGCTTGGATCGCTGCTTGTGCGCCACGATTGCGAGGAGGATCACAGATGTAAAGAGGCCGGAGGAGATGGCGATCGCTCTGGTGAAAATGGAGATCATCTTCAGGATGTGGGAAGCCTTTGCAGGCGGGAGAGTATCCAGCCAGGCCATCGTCTGGTAGGGCAGCCACGCGAAGAACCAAAAGACCAGGGCAAAGGCAAGCGACGCGATAAGGAGGGCACCGGCAAGACTGAAGAGGAGCCTCTTGCGATCGGGAGCCTCATCGGAATGTATCGCGACGCCGAGATTCATGCTCGAAGTGTAGCATGCATACGAATTGGCGATCTTCACGAGAGAACTTTCGCATTGAATGAGATAGCACCTGGTGCTACACTGAGTTTGTGATCCAGCAAGTCCGGAGATCGGCGCGGGTTTTCAAGACAGTCTGGTTTGCAAAGGCGGCGCGGAAGGCGCTGATTGCAGATAATGAGCTTTGTCTGGCCATACGGCAGGTGATGCTTGGCCAGGCGGACGATTTGGGTGGCGGGGTTTTCAAGAAGCGGCTGGACAAGAACAGGTCACGCTCGATCATTCTGGCGAAAGGTGGGCGGTATTGGGTGTACGAATACTTGTTTGCCAAGAAGGACCGGGCCAATATCACGTACGGCGAATTGGTCGAATTCCGGGAGCTCGCTAAGACCTACGAAATGTTGACCGACGAGCGGATCAACCAAGCCACACGAGAAAACTTGTGGACGGAGATTTGTAATGGCACAGAAACTTAAATTCAAGAGCGACGCCTTTGAAGCGATTCATTCCTCCGCGTCCGCGATGTATCGAGTCGGTGCTATCGACAAGACGACCATGCAGCGTTTTGACAAGTCGTGCCTGGTGGCTCCACAGCAGATGGAACCGAAACGGATCAAGCGGCTTCGCGAGAAGCAGAAAGTGAGCCAGCCGGTATTCGCTCGGTATCTGAATACCAGCGAATCGACGGTGGAGAAGTGGGAGTCGGGGGCGAAGAAGCCGAGCGGTATGGCACTGAAGCTGTTGGATATTGTGGAGAAGCATGGGTTGAAGGTGCTGGCCTGAGTTTTCCCCAAGCAGGCAGCGCCGCGTCCGCGCGTTGGTTCACAGTCATTTTGAGTTGAGGGCCAGCGCGGTGGGATGCTTCGGCTGGTAAAGGCCGACCTCGCTTCCGCCGGGAAGCCGGAACCTGGTGATCGAACCCCATCGTGCTTCTTCGACCTGCGAACAGGTTACGCCTTTTTTGCCGAGCATCGCAATTTCAGAGTGCAGATCTTCGCACATGAGAAAGAGGTCGTGGCGGCCGCTGACTTCCGCGGGATGGACTGCTACTTCAGCCGGAGGCATGGCGAAGATCAGCCATCCGTGGCCGGCGTCAACGGATGGGAAGCCGAGGAGATCGCGAAAAAAGGCTCGATCGGCCTCCGCGTCTGTGCTGTAAACGACGACATGTGCGCCAAAAATCATGAACCGCTCCCTGATGTTCCGGCCAGGACCGCGGGTTCCGCAGTGCGTCTTATAGCGCGGATTCGCCGCGCTCGTCGTTGCGGATGCGGATGGCTTCATCGATGCGGCTGACGAAGATTTTTCCGTCGCCGATGCGGCCGGTGCGGGCGGCTGCGCCGATGGCTGCTATGGCTTTGTCTTTCAACTCGTCGGGGACGACGAGCTCGATTTTGACCTTGGGAAGGAGATCGACCGTATATTCGCGGCCGCGATAGAACTCGGTGTGGCCTTTTTGGCGGCCATGGCCGCGGGCCTCGAGAATGGTCATGCCTTCAATGCCTGCTTCCAGCAACGCATCCTTGACGGCATCCAGCTTGGAGGGCTGGAGAATGGCTTCGATCTTGAGCATATGCAACTTGCCTCGTTTGACAGCGTAACAGGCGGGAGGGGTAATTGGTTCCGCGCCGGTGGAAAGTTTTTTGTGAGCTATCAGCTTTTGTCAGCCTTCAGCCTTCAGCTATCAGCCCTCCGCGGACTTAGCTGAAAGCTGAGAGCTAACTATGAGTTGAGGTCATATCCTTCTTCGTTGTGCTGCGAGAGGTCGAGTCCGACGGCTTCCTGTTCAGGGGAGACGCGCAGTCCGATGACCTTATCGACCGCGAAGAGCAGGAGGAGAGTTCCAACGATCGACACGACCCAGGCGATGGCGACTCCGGCGAATTGGTTCAGCAACTGACCCCAGTGGCCGTCGATGCCGCCAGTGGCGATGTCCTTGCCAAAGGCGGGATTGATAAGGCGCGTGGCAAATATGCCGGTGAGCAGTGCGCCAAGGGTTCCGCCGGCTCCGTGGACGCCAAAGGCGTCGAGTGAGTCGTCGTAGCCGAGGCGGCTTTTGACTGCAAAGACCATGAAGGAGCAGAAGACTCCGGCGATGAGGCCAATGGCGAGCGCCGACATGGGCTGGACGAAGCCGGAGGCCGGGGTGATGGCGACGAGTCCTGCGACCGCGCCGGAGATGGCTCCGAGGGCGGTGGGTTTGCCGTTGTGGATCCACTCGGCGACGGTCCAGCCGAGGGCTGCGGCAGCGGCGGCGAAGTGGGTGTTGATGAAGGCTGAAGTGGCGAGGGGACTGGCGGCGAGGGCGCTGCCGGCGTTGAATCCGAACCAGCCTACCCAGAGCATGCAGGCGCCTATGAAACTGAGCACCATGGAGTGGGGCGGCATGGGGGTTTGGGGATAGCCGACGCGCTTGCCGATGTAGATGCAGGTGACGAGGGCGGAGACGCCGCTGGTGACGTGGACGACGGTGCCGCCGGCGAAGTCGAGCGAGGGGAAATGGCCGCCGGTTGAATTGAGGAACCCGCCGACACCCCACACCATGTGGGCCATGGGGCTATAGACGAGCAGGGACCAGAGAGACAGGAAGACGGCCATGGCGCTGAACTTCATGCGCTCGGCAAAGGCGCCGGTGATGAGGGCCGGGGTGATGATGGCGAACATGAGCTGATAGACCATGTAGGTCTGCTCGGGAATGGTGGGGGCGTAGTCGGGGTTGGGCGCAAGGCTGACTCCGCGGAGAAAGAGATGCTCGAAGCCTCCGATGAACGGGTTGCCATGGCCGAAGGCGAGCGAGTAGCCGGCGACCGCCCAGAGGATGGTGACCAGACTCATCATGGCAAAGCTTTGCATCATGGTGGAGAGAATGTTTTTGCGGCGCACCAGGCCGCCGTAGAAAAGCGCAAGTCCGGGGCCGGTCATCAACAGGACCAGGGCCGCGGAGACGAGCATCCAGGCGTTGTCGCCCGCGGATTGGGCATTTTTGACGGCCTGCTGAAGGGCGGCGATCTGGGCCTGGGTGGCGGGGGCCTGCGCGGCGGGGATGGAGGAGGACTGGGCGTGGGCGAGAGCGGAAAGCCCAAATAGGGATGGAATGAACAGCATACTGATCGTGCGACGGCTCATTTTCTTTTCGATCCCAAAATACAAATGCGCTTCAAAGTGCGAGCGAGGCGCAGGTTAAAGTTGCCGTTCATCCGACCTTGCGACCGGGCTCCGATTGCGGCGGCCTGGATATGGCTGGTGAAACGGAATGAAGCTTGAATCCGGACAGTTTTTCGCGAAAGGGAAGGATAGCGCATGAGCCCGTCTATTTTTCGTAAAGTTTTTTGGGAGCGGGAGACGCGGAGCAACTGTTTGCGGCAAAAAACGAGCTATAGTGAACAGGTTCAGTTGACGAAAGTCGGGGTATATTAGAGCTATGGCACCAACGGCAGAGCGTGACCACTACCTTTTTGGCTCACTGGAAAGCAGCGCGAAGAACCGCGGGAAGCTGCAGGAAGTGAGCTATGGCTACGAGCAGCCGGAGGGCGTCTTCCTGACCACGCTGGATTTTGCGGTGAACTGGGTGCGCAAAAGCTCGGTGTGGCCCATGACCTTTGGGCTTGCCTGTTGCGCCATCGAGATGATGTCGATGGGGGCTTCCCGGTTTGATATCGCGCGCTTTGGCGCGGAAGTGTTTCGGCCCTCCCCGCGGCAGTCGGATCTGATGGTGGTAGCGGGACGCGTGTCGCAAAAGATGGCTCCGGTCATTCGCCGGCTTTACGATCAAATGCCTGAGCCGAAGTGGGTGATCTCGATGGGCGCCTGCGCGACTTCCGGCGGAGTTTTCAATAACTACGCGCTTCTGCAAGGCGTGAACCAGGTGATTCCAGTGGATGTGTACGTCCCAGGGTGTCCACCACGCCCGGAACAACTGCTCTATGCGATCACCCTGCTTCAAGAGAAGATTCAGCGCGAACCTCGCAGTCTTTTGAAGACACTGAACGTTGGGTAACTGACTCAGCCGAGAATAGGTGGCTGATCAGCCATTACTTAGGTAATGGGCATTGTCTCGGCTTCAAAAAACGTTGCAAAGATGGCAACTCATTGAAAAAATGTAACGTGCCAGAATCTTCCTATGGTAAGTTTGAAGGTGCTGCAGGATTGAAATCTGGCTCTCTTGTAGCGGTGCAGGAATAGAAGTTGAGCCAATTTCGTGCTCGACACAAACCAAGTCATCTGTCGAATTCAGCCTGAATTTTGTGGAGGAAAAACGCATGTCCAGCCATGTTTCGAAATCTTTGAGCCGGGTTCTGGCCCTGGCATTTGTGGCCTTGGCGCCCGTTGCTTTGGCAGCGCAGGGTTCAGCCAAGCCAGCCGACAAAGCTGCCCCGGAGGATTCCGCAACGAAGTGGGACATCTTTGCGGGTTACAGCTACATTGCGCCCCACGGCACCATCGTGACCAACCTGGGCGGAAGCCAGGGCTACGTGGCGGTGCCTTACACAGCGATCACCGGCGGCGGCATTGTGAGCGTTGCGCGTTACTTCAACCGGTTTGTGGGCATTGAGGGAATCGGCGACGTCCACGTGAATAGCGGTGAATCGCAAAACCCGTGGGTGAGCCCGAAGGATGACATCAGCGGCGGCGCTATTGGTTTGATCTGGCGCTATCCGACATCCGACATTACCCCGTTTGTGCATGCACTGGTGGGCGGGGATCTGGTGGGCGGACCTTACTACCAGCCGGACACCTGGGGCACGGCGGTGACGGCGGGCGGTGGAATGGACTACCACACTCCGCTTTTCCACCATCGTCTTTCGATCCGGATCTTCCAGGCGGACTATGAATACTCGCATGTGAATTTCGGAGCGGGTATCCCGGGCGGTCGCGCCAACCTGAACATTGCGCGGTTGAGCGCCGGCCTGGTTATCGGTGTTGGCTCCATTGCACCGCCTCCGCCTGTGACGTTGTCCTGCGTGGCCAGCCCCACCACCGTCTTCCCCGGCGATCCGGTCACTGTGACGGCGACGGCGGGCGACTTGAATCCCAAGCTGACCGCGGTATATACGTGGACCGGCACCGGGGTGACGGGAAACGGAACGACGGCCGCAGTGGCTACCGGCTCCCTCTCGGCAGGCCCCTATACAGTCAAGGGTGAAGTGAAGGAAGGCCCCAAGGCCGGCCAGACCGCGGATTGCTCGGCCACCTTTACGGTGAAGGCTTACGAGCCGCCGACGATCAGTTGCTCGGCCAGCCCCAGCACCATCAACCCCGGCGACAGCAGCACCATTACTTCAGTGGGTGTGAGCCCTCAGAATCGCCCGTTGACTTATAGCTACACTGCTTCCGCCGGCACCATCACCGGCAGCGGGACGACAGCGGCGTTCTCTTCCGCAGGCGCTCCGACGGGTGCAATCGGCATCACCTGCAACGTGACGGACGATAAGGGACAGACAGCATCGGCCGGCACCAGCGTGACGATTACAGCACCGTACGTGAAGCCGATTCCACATGCTTCCGCACTTTGCTCGATCTCGTTCGACAAGGATACGAAGCGTCCGACCCGCGTGGACAACGAAGCCAAGGCCTGCCTCGATCAGGTTGCCGTCGATCTGCAGAACCAGGCAGACGCGAAGGCAGTGGTTGTGGGCGAGTCGACCGCCGCGGAGAAGACACCGAAGAAGGGCAAGCACGCCAAGCAAGTTGACTTCGCAGGGGACCGCGCAGTGAACACGAAGGAATACCTGGTGACAGACAAGGGCATTGATGCATCCCGCATCATCGTCAAGACTGGAACCACGGATGGCAAGACGGTGGAAGACTACCTTGTGCCCTCCGGCGCGACCTTCGAGACCGACGTGCAGGGAACCACGGCAGTGGATGAGACTGCAGTGAAACCTGAAGTGCGCAAGCCGCTTGGTGAGAAGCCGCACCACCACAAGAAGGCTGCCCCGGCCGCAAAATAAGCGTCCTGGTTGTCTTCGGCACTCAATCCGTTGGTTTCTCCCTTCATTCCAAGGAATGAAGGGAGGAACCACGACAAAGTTGGGAGTTTCTTCCTGTATTGATTTGAGGCTGACCGGGAAGCCGGCCGGCCTCTTCAGTTTTTGCGGACTATTTT
>Ga0302278_10000923_pt1 | contig 37083 bp, 23 predicted proteins | sample III_Bog_N3_2_FD_194543 | JGI IMG/M metagenome (GOLD analysis project Ga0302278, IMG submission 194543) | Peat permafrost microbial communities from Stordalen Mire near Abisko, Sweden - III_Bog_N3_2 | ecosystem: Environmental > Terrestrial > Soil > Wetlands > Peat | place: Sweden: Abisko... | reverse complement strand
GAAGTTTTTGCGGCGGTCGCTAACGACGCCATAGATCGATCCGCAATTCGAGGCATAGCGCGCCTCAATGTCAAACGGAGTCCAGAAGTCCTCAACAACAATGTGCTTCCGAATATCCTTGAGCCCCATGCGCTCCATCTTGTCCAGGCAGACCTCCTTCAACCGGACGTAGTCTTCGCGCGTGTAGGGGTGCTCTTTGTTGAGAGCAGGAATGTGCGGCAGAATCTTGATGTTGTCGCAACCCTCCGGCGCCTGCGTCGGATCGGTCCGCGTCGGCGCCACCACATAGAGCGTCGGATCGTCAGGCAGTTTCCCATCGCGAAACACGCGCCGGAAGTGCGCGTGAAGATCCGCCGAGTAGAAGAAGTTGTGATGTGCAAGCTGCGGGTAAACGCGGTCCAGTCCAAGATGCAGCACGATGCCGGAGCAGGAAGGCTCAAATCCGCGCATCTTCTTCATCGCCGCGGGCGGTGAGTTCAGCAGCCGCTCCATCGCCGGAATCACCTCCATGTTGGAGACGACGTAGTCCCCTTGCACGACTCGCGCTTTGCCATCTGCGCCTCGCACCAGAACGCCCGTAACTCTGCTGCCTTCAGTTTCGATGCGCAGAACTTCGTGCTCTAGGCATAGCTTGACGCCCGTCTCCTCAAGTCGCCGCCGGAACGCCAGAGCGAGCTGATAGAGCCCGCCCGACACATACCAAAGACCAAACTCCATCTGAATATTCGGCATCAGGTTCATGAAGGCCGGCGAGTCGAGCGCGCTGGAGCCGACGTACTTGATGAAGTACTCGAAGATGTCGCGCAGATACTGATTGCTCAGGCGCTTTGCGATGCTGCCAGACATGGTGCGCATGTAGTCGAGGTCGCGGGCGTCCTTCATGCCGTAAAACCGCATGAACTGCCAGAAATTGTCGAAGCCATGGCGCAGGTAGCCGCTCTCGACAATGTCGTACTGTCGCTTGCTGTAAGCGAGAAAGCCCTTGTACTCCTCGAAGACGAGTGGCTCAAACCGTGCCAGTTCGGCGCGCATCCTTTCAGGGTCTTCCCAGAGGTCAATCACCGTGCCGTCTTCAAAGAAATTCCGCCACTGCGGATCGACGCGCTCAAGCTTGATGTAGTCTTCCAGTCGCTTCCCATCCCCTTCAAACACCGGCCTGAAGATCTGCGGCAGCGTGAAGATGGATGGACCAAGGTCAAAGCTGAAGCCCTGCGTCTGTAGCCGATTCAGCTTGCCGCCCACCGTGGCGTTTTTCTCAAGGATGGTCACTTCAAAGCCACTGCGCGCCAGCATAATGGCCGCGGACAAGCCCCCGAGCCCGGCGCCGATCACAACAACGTGCTTGCTCTTCGACATAGTGTTCATGATCCCGAAACCAGGTTGATGGGGATGGTTTGGTCAGTGGTGCCGATGCGGAATGAGCACTCCTCGAAATGCGGAGGCCCAAAGTGCGGATGCGGATTGTTCGACGCGCCCACCGGCTCCCGCGGAATGCCGAGCATGTTGTAGTCGAGCCGATGATTGCTGTTCAGGTCTTCGTACACGCTCACTGCATAAGCGCCTGGCGGGAGACTCGCATCGATCACCAACTGCCGCGCCCCTGTTGGTATCGGCACAAACCCATGTCGAAGAGCCTTCGATACATCAACCGGAAACCCTTTTGCCGAATTGAACACGAGATACGCGATCTCACCATGCGCATTCGCCGGGAGCTTTACCTCGATTGACAGCCGCGATTCTGCCAGAGCATGAGCAGCAACTCCTGCAAGCGAAAGCGCCCCAGGCAACAGCAAAAGAAATGCGCGGCTCACCAGCCATGAAATACCAGTGGCTCCATGCCTGAAACGGAGTAGCCCCGCAAGTTGCCTTCTCGTGCGGCTTGTAAATGGAAACCAATTAATGTCGCGAACCTTGCGGTCGCCGGAGAACATCACGGTCTTTGTCCGCGAGAAAGCAATCAGCCCCTCCGGGCCGTGATAGCGCCCATATCCGCTCAGCTTGTTTCCACCAAACGGCGCGTATGGGTTTGCAATCACGCTGATCACGCTGTTCACGGCGCAACTCCCGGCTGAAAGCTGCAATGCGACGCGGCGCCCACGCGCACGGCTGCCCGTCCAGATGCTGCTGCTCAGTGCGAATGCACTCGCGTTCGCCAGCGCCACGGCTTCCTCTTCCGATTGAAAGGGCGCAACGCAAAGAACAGGACCGAAGCTCTCTTCGTTCAGGATGCGAGCCTGAGCCGGCACATCCGTCAGGACTACCGGCTTTCGCCCGGCTTCCAAACAATCCTCCGGGTATTGCAGCCTTGCCCCGAGCGCGATCGCATCTTCGATCTGTGAAATCATCCCCGCTCGTTGATCCGGCGGCAGTGGAATGAAGTCCGATTCGTAGTCGGCGCCGATCTGTAGTGCGGCAATGCGCTCCTTCAACTTCGCCAGGAATTGCTCGTAGATCGAAGCTTCAACGTAGGCTCGCTTCACGGCAACACACACCCGCCCGGTATTGGAGAACGCGCCGTACGTGATGCCCTCCACTGCCCTCTCCAGGTGACAGTCGGCAAAGACAAGGCTCGCGTCCTTTCCTCCCAACTCGAGGATTACCGGAATGAGTTGTTTCGCCGCACGCTCCGCCACCCTCTGGCCATTCATGCTGCTGCCCGTAAAGAAAATCAAATCCGGATGCGCGTCGATCAGCTCCGCCGACTTTTCAGGCTCGTCGCACACCACCTGCACCAGGCCGTCGGGCATTCTTACCTTCGCGCAAAGTGCCTCAATACATGCCGCTGTCCGCGGTGTGCGCTCTGAGCACTTCAGCACCACCGCATTCCCCGCAGCAAGCGCAGTCACCAGCGGAATCACCGCGAGTTGAAACGGATAATTTGACGGGCTGAAGATGAGAACAACGCCGTGCGGCTCAAAGTGCGTCTCGAAATCCGCACCACGATAGAACAACACGGGCTTGCCGGGCCGTTGAGTTTGCAGAACCTTCCCCGCCCTCACTTCGCAAAAGCGAATATGCTCCAGCGTCACAAGGACATCCCCAGAAAGTGCGTCCAGCAGCGGCTTCGATGTCTCGTGAGCCACAATTTCAGCAATCGACTCGCATTGCCGCGCAATCTCTCGCCGCAGCTTTCCAAGCAACGCGCACCGGCGCGACACGCTGAGAGCCGCCCAAGCGGGTTGCGCATCGCGGGCACGAGCGAGCATCTGGTCTGCGGTCGGCTTCATCATGCCAGAGCCAACTCCAGTGGCTTCGCCGCAGGGTGAGGAATCTCATACTTCTGGCAAATCAGGTTGGACGAGATGCGCGCTGACTCAAAAATTGTCGGCAGTCCACTTCCCGGATGAGTGCCACCGCCAACCAGGTAGCAGTTTGAGAACTTCTCAAACTCGTTGTGCGGACGCAGGTAGAGCATCTGGTCCCAGCTGTGCGCCATGTTGAAGGTCGCGCCGAGAAACACACCGTACTTCTTCTCCCAGTCCTCCGGTGTGATGATCAGCTCTTCGCGAATATGCGGTGCGACATCGCCATAGGGCGTCCGCTCACGCAGCGCGCGAAGCACATAATCGCGCATTTCACCTTTCTGCTCCTGCCAGTTCACTCCGCTCGTATTGTTGGGAACCGGAATCAGAATGTAGAGCGCTGAGTGGCCTGCCGGCGCTCCCGATGGATCCGTCTTGCAGGAGTTGCGAATGTACATCGACATGTCATCGAAGCTCGCCTGCCCCTTTGAAATCGCCTCAATGTTGCGCTTGTAGTCCTGCGCGAACGAAATGAGGTGGTGTTCCACGTCGTATGTGCGGTCGAGCCCCAGGTACATCATGAACGTGGAGCAGGAGAACTTTTTCTTGCGCAAAGCCGCTGCCTTGTATTGGCCAAGACCCTCCTGGTCAAAGAGCGTGCTCATCGCGTGCCCAAAATCGGCATTGATCACCACATCGTCGAATTCAAGCTTCTCGCCGCTTGCCAGTTGAACGCCGCACGCTCGCTTCCCCTTCAGAAGCACGCGAGAAATTGGTGTTGATATGTGAATCTCCGCGCCCTCTTCGCGGCACACCTCGGCAAACGCCTGGCAGATCCGCGAGAGCCCGCCCATCACGTGATACACGCCATGCGCATGCTCGGTATAAGGAATCATGGTGAAGAGTCCAGGGCAATCCCACGGAGACATGCCCAGGTACTTCGACTGGAAGGTGAATGCGAGCCGCAGTTCTTCTGATTGGAAGTAGTCGCCGAGCACGTCATAGAGCGATCGGCCCGCCGCGATGTGTGGCGCTGCCGCAAGCAGGGTGGGACTTATCAGGCTGGCGACAGTGCCATACGGCCTTTGCAGGCACGGGTAGAGATTCCTGAAGCGTTTGCTTTCGCGATCCAAAAAACCTGCGAAGCCCGCCCCCTCGCCGGGGAAATGCTCCTCGATCTCTTCCTTCATCGCCTCCGGGTTGGAACGAACATACATCGTCTTGTTAGGAAAACTGAGCGCGTACATGGGGTCCAGCTTCTTGAACTCCAGGTAATCTGTCGACCGTCGTCCGCCCTCCGCAAACAGTTCGTCGAGAAGGAACTTCATCATCAGGAATGTAGGGCCGAGATCGAACCGATAGTCGCCAAGGCGCACCTCTGCGCTTCGGCCGCCGATCACATCCTGCTTTTCAAATACCTCTACTCGGAAGCCGCGCTGCGCAAGGAGCATCGCAGTTGCGAGTCCGCCAGGGCCGGCTCCCACGATCGCAACACTCTTCGTTCCGCTACGACTGGGAAGGCTCATGACTTGAACCTATTGCGGATGCGGATCGGATTGTTGAAGCCGGAGCAGCAGGCGAGTGATTGATTGTCTGACACGCAAAGAAGTCAACAATCCTTGCGCAACAGTAAAGTGCCCGGGAATGCGACTAGATTCCCTTTGCGACGTGGCCAGCCAGAAGAGACACAGATGCCGCAGCTTTCAGGCCTTCAGCGCCACACGCCAAACGCGAGACAACCCAGCCGCCGGCTATTTCTGTGATCTACTTCGGGTTCCCCGTCGTTGTCACGACGGCTGTGCAGGGGGCCTTGCTCAGGCTTCGATACGTATGCTTCTGCATCGCATCGAAATAGATGGAATCTCCGGCAGCCAGCTCGAACTTCTCAACGCCGATGGCTATCTCGAGCTTGCCCTCAATTAGGTAGAGCAGCTCAGCTCCGGGGTGGAAGTGGGCTGTAAGCTTTTCCTCCGCTACCGGATGAAAATGAGCCAGGTAGCCGTTGAGCTTGCGTTCGTTCACGCGAAAATCGAGGCTTTCAAAGTGCCATGGAGCCGGAGACGCCTTCGGATCGGACGGGAACATCCGCCGCTCATCCCGCCGCACCAGGGCCACTACGTGGCGCTTGCGAGGATCGGTGAAAAAGTAATCGAGTCCCACGTTGAACACAAGGGCGATGCGAGTCAGTGTTGGCAGAGTTGGCACCAGACGGCCATTCTCGAGCCGCGACAACATCGCGGCAGAAAGACCTGTGTGCTCTGCAAGCTGTGCCAGCCCCATGCTGCGCCGCAATCGCAGTGTACGCAGCTTGTCGGCAATCGCGTAGGGCCGCAGCGAATCCTCAACAACATCCGGATCGGTGACCTTTGCGATCGGCTTCTTCTGCTTCGTGACCATGGTCTTCGGTACTGTCTTTTTAAGCATTTCGGAGCACGATCTCTATTTACCCAAAATCAACTTTTCTTGCGCCGTTGTCAATCTTCCCTTGCAACTGAATTGGCCCTGGCGGACGCCCCATTTCCGGCCAAGGATACCCGCGGCTCATCTCGTTCCCGTTTTCAGCGGATGCTAAAGGCTAAACATAAACTCGACATGCCTTTCCGCTTGCCAGCTCAATTGACAGCCCCAACTCCGTATGGAAAAATCAGGATTCTAGAGGCTCGTACGCGCCATCCCCCATAGACCGTTCTCCAAACTGAACGGCAAGTCATCCAACCAAGGCGATAAGCTGCCACAGCCGAACCGACAACCAAACTGCAGAGCCGGCTCACGGCTGTGGAAGAGGGACTCATGCCCGTCTTTGGATCGACCTCTCAATCAAAAGGTGCGGCAGGCGGCTCTATGACTTCCCTGCTCTCATTCTGGCGAAGAGAATTCGGAAGGCCCGAACCGGCCAGAGCCCGCGATCTGGTGATTTTTCCCGTAGGAATTTCTGCCACCGCCGGGCTCATTCTCGGCCTTTGGTCCGCGGCCCACCGTGATTTTCTCGATCCTGCGTTGATCGGCTACTCCATCGGCGTCAATGTTTGCATCCAGATCATCATCCTGCTGGCCGCATTGTTGCTTGCGTTCATCACCCGCCGGAGAATCTGGTCGGGCGTTCTGTTCGCCATCGGACTCTTTTGCTTTCTTTGGATTCCAGATCTAGTCAAGGTTGCGTTGCCGGAGGTTGCTCACTGGGTGGCTTGGTGCTTTGCGGTGGTTGGAGCATACCGAATCGCGCTTTCCGTCAATCGCCATCGGCACAGCCGCCTCGCAGCTTGGATGATTGCTGTACCTGCTCTTGCGGCGCTGTGCGCTTTGTCGTTCGAGCCGTTACGTGAGTTTTCTCAGCTCAGAGCGCTGCCCCCGCCGCCGAACTCGCCCAATGTCCTCATCATCATTGTGGATACATTGCGCGCAGACCACCTGTCACCTTACGGGTATACCCGCGACACGAGCCCAAACCTGGACCATCTGGCGCAACAGGGGGTCCTTTTTGAAAATGCCATTGCCCCGGCATCCTGGACTCTGCCTTCGCATGCCTCTATGCTTACCGGGCTTTACCCACACCAAACTCGAGTCAGGACAGATAAAGATATCCTCTCTGGCAGTATTCCAACCCTGGGCGACACCTTGAGAAAACGCGGCTATCGGACCGCCGCATTTTCCGCCAACTACTTCTTGTTTTGCAGAGACCACGGCTTCATTCACGGCTTTTCCCACTTTGAAGGGTACGAGCAATCCATAGCTGGGATCCTCGCGGAAGTTCCGCTTAGTCAGTTCATCCTTGCAAAACTATCCCAATACACTAGCGGCGATCCGGACGCATTTTTCGGAGTGAAGAACGCTGCAAGCGCAGAAAAGATCGACAAAGATGCACTGGGCTGGATTGAGAAAGGCCACCGCCCCTTCTTTGCCGTGATCAACTACTTTGACCTTCACGCGCCAGCCCTTCCCCCCGAGCCTTACCTGCACATGTACACCACGAGCGCAAAAGCTCGGGAACAAAGTTTGCACTTTCAGGAAGAGTGCACATGGTCCAACGTAGATCCGTCGTGTAATTCGGAACTGCCCCAGGTGCTTTCGGTTTACGACGGCTCCATGCGCTACGTCGATGACAACGTCCAGAAGCTCCTGACCCGGTTAAAACAAGACCACCTGCTCGACAACACGATCCTGGTGTTTACGTCAGACCATGGACAGGAGTTTGGAGAACATGGCATCTACGGCCACGGGAAGTCGCTCTACAGGCGAGAGATTCAGGTTCCGCTGATTGTTTCGATGCCCGGTTTGATTCCAGCATCCGTCCGTATTCCCACGCCCGTCAGTCTCCTCGACATTCCCGCAACGATTCTCGATCTAGTCGCTCCTGACGAGAAGAATGCGCTTCCGGGCCAATCTCTTGCATCGCTTTGGAAATCAAGCCAACCAGTTTCCTCCTGGCCCGAACCCATCTCGGAGCTGGCCAGACTTCATTGGTTCGATAAGACCGCCCCCAACTACAACCGCTCAGCTCGATCGATTGTGACTCCGGAGTGGCACTACATCCGCCAACAGGGCCAGGATCTCTTGTTTGACTGGAAGGCAGACCCAGACGAGGTGCACAATTTGTGCACCGCCCAACCCACCGTGTGCGCCGCATTGAAGGCGCAGATTCAAGCCAATGATGCCAGGCGCTAACAGGTACGCTGAGAATTAGAATTCTTCAGTGTCTGCCCATCGCAGCCGGTGTACCCTCTAATTGCGCTTCCCAGAGCAACATAGTAAGAAATCAAAGGGAGTTTGAATCAACAATGCAAGACCAAACCCAGACCGGTGTGACCGCACAACCCGCCGGGTCATCCGGATCAGGTCCCAGGGCAGGAAGTGCAGCGGGCGGTTGGGTTAACTCCCTGCTTGCACTCTGGCGCAGAGAATTCGGAAGGTCTGAGCCGACCAGGGTTGGAGATCTGGTGGTGCTTCCAATCGGTCTTTCGGCAATCGCCGGACTGATTATGGGTGTTTGGTTCGAAGCCACCCGCAGTTTTCTCGATCCAGCGTTTATTGCATACTCCATCGGCGTCGATGTATTCATTCAGATCGTCATCCTGCTGCTGGCACTGGGTCTCGCGGTAATTACCCGCAGGAGAATCTGGTCGGGCACGCTGTTTGCGATTGCATTCTTCTGGTACCTGCTGATTCCGCTCATGGTTCACCTCATGCTCCCCGGCGCGGATCGCCGTGTCGCCTTGTGCATTGCAGTCCTGGGAGCCTTCCAGATCGCCCGGTCCGTGAATCGCCATGTGCATACCCGGCTGGGCCCATGGATGATTGCCCTGCCGGCTCTTATAGCTCTATGCGCTCTGTCGTTCGGCCGGATCCGCGAGTTCTCCCTGTTGAGTACCACTCCAAAACCGCAAAAAACACCAAATGTCCTCATCATCATTGTGGATACCCTCCGTGCGGACCACTTGTCGCCTTACGGATACTCGCGCGATACCAGCCCATACCTGGCCCAACTGGCAAAGCAGGGCGTTCTCTTCCAAAATGCAATCGCCCCATCGTCCTGGACACTGCCCTCCCATGCCTCCATGCTCACAGGGCTCTATCCGCATGACACCGGGGTGGAGACCGATATGGAGGATCTCTCCGGCAGTATTCCCAGTCTTGGCGATGCCATGAGGAAACGCGGGTACCGCACCGGAGCCTTCTCAGCCAACTACCAGTTCTTTTCCAGAGACCGTGGCTTCATCCATGGTTTCACGCACTTTGAGGAGTACGAGCAGACCATCGGCGGCATTCTCGAGAAGGTCCCTCTCAGCCGGTTCATCCTCCAGAGACTTTCCAGCCACACCATCGGGGACCCGTTCGCATTCTTCGGCGTGAAGAATGCGGCGGATGCTGCGACGGTCAACGACAATGCGCTGAGTTGGATCCACCGCGGGCGCCTGCCGTTCTTTGTCGTGCTCAACTACTTTGACCTTCACGAGCCCGTTCTTCCTCCTGACCCCTACCTGCACATGTACACGTCGGATGCAAAAGCTCGGAAACAAAGCTTGTATTTCCCGGATGTCTGCTCCTGGTCAGAGGTGGGGGCATCCTGTGATTCCAGGCGGCCGGAGTACCTCGACACATACGACGGATCGATTCGCTATGTGGATCAAAGCGTCCAGAATCTCTTATACCGATTGAAACAGGACGGCCTGCTTGAGAACACGATCGTCGTCTTTACTTCCGACCATGGCCAGGAGTTCGGAGAACATGGCATTTACGGCCACGGAAAATCGCTCTACTGGCGAGAGATCCAGGTTCCGCTGGTCATATGGAACCCCAGATTGATTCCTGCCTCAGCCAGTGTGCCCACGCCCGTCAGCACCACCGACCTACCGGCAACAATTCTGGATTTAGCTTCCCCTAAAAACAAGCAGGGCTTGCCGGGCCGTTCCCTGGCAGATCTTTGGCGCTCAAGTGATCCAGCATCCAGTTGGCCGGCGCCTCTCTCGGAGCTCGCGAAACTTCATTGGCGTACCAAAACCGCTCCCAACTACAACGCTCCAATTGATGCAATCGTGACCCCGGAGTGGCATTACATCCGCCAGGAAGGCAGCGATCTTTTGTTCGACTGGAAAACCGACCCCGAAGAGGCTCACGATTTTTGCGCCACCCAACCCACTGTATGCACCGCATTGCAGGCGAAGCTCCAAAAGGCTGAAGAAAGCCCGCAACAGGCACACTAGGTCCCTGACCGCTTGAAGCTGTTCCAACGATGGGTGCCCCACCCTCGCGACGCTCTTGTTTTTGTCGCTAGGGTGGGAGGCACAGAATCAAACGGTCAAAGAACTAGTCAGTTCAAAATTCCGGAATTAAATGGAGCTGGAACCAACGATGGCTAACCAAACCAGGACTGGCGTCACCGTGTTGCTAACCGGGTTTTCAGGAGCGGGAAAATCAACCATCGCCAGCGCCCTCGTGCAGATGCTGGAAGGGCCGCCTTTTGAGCGCAAGCCTTTCCTCCTCGATGGCGATGTCGTGCGCAAGATGCAATCTGCTGGGCTTGGCTTTTCAAAAGAGGACCGGAACACCCACATTCGCCGCGTCGGGGCCCTGGCCGCGGAACACACCGCCAAGGGGGATTTCGTGGTTTGCGCTGTGATCGCGCCCTACGATGACGTGCGCAAAGAGGTGCGGAGCATGGTGGAGCGCGAGGGCCGCTTTGTTCTGGTTCTCGTGGATACCCCTCTGGACGTTTGCGAACAGCGCGATCCCAAAGGGCTCTACGCCAAGGCTCGCGCCGGCGTGATCCAGCAATTCACTGGGATTTCAGATCCGTATGAGGTACCGACGGATGCTGAACTGGCTGTTGACACAACCAAGACCACCCCGGAACAAGCTGCAGCGAAAATACTTGAGTATTTGGCTGCAAATTGAAATACTTAGGCCAGCCGCCATTACTAAAGTCCTGATGCAGGGCTGGCCGCTGACGCATATAATCGACTCAGGTTTGCGGTATTTGCAGAATGCAAGCGCGTTTTTGCCGTTTTGTTTTCTGATGCCCCTTTTCATTGGTCTTGGTTCGTCGCGATTTCCACCTCAACTTCCCCCAACCGCAAGCGAACCAAAGGAGCGCAGATGCAACCCCACATCATGGCCCTCTTCTATGGCGGTCCCGACCAGATCATTCCCCTGCAAACAGGCTTGGCAGCGCTTGCCGCTCTGGCGCTCATGTTTTGGAACAGGCTGCTAGCCATCTTCCATCGCCTGTTCTCACCCAAGAAGACTGAAGAGCTTGCCTCAGCAGAAGTGGCTGTTCCGGCGAATGGTGACCAAAGCCGTGAGCAACCCTAAGGCTGTAGTCATCGGCCTGGACGGGCTGGAACCTACGATCGTTGAATCGATGCTCGAAGCCGGGCTGCTCCCTAACTTCAAAAAGCTTCGTGAATCCGGCGGCTATAGCCGCCTGCGAACCACCTACCCCGCGCAGACCCCCGTCGCTTGGTCGTCATTTGCCACCGGCGTCAATCCCGGCGGTCATGGCATCTTCGACTTCATCTGCCGCGACCCCCAGAACTACATGCCCGGCATGGCCCTCAGCCGCTTCGAAAAGCCAAAGAGCTTCTTCGGCAGCGCCAAGCTCGTCAATCGCCGCCGCGGCGTTCCCTTCTGGCAGACGCTTGCAAAGCAGGGCGTCCCCAGCACCGTGCTTCGCTGTCCCTGTACCTACCCCCCCGATCCGGGCGAAGGCACCGTCCTCGCCGGTGTCGGCGTGCCCGACATTCGCGGAGGCCAGGGAACCGGCAGCTTCTACACCCGCGATCGCTCCGTCAAAGCCAGGGAGTTTGAACATGTCATCCAGCTCGACGCCGGCAACGAGCTGACCACCCGCCTCATCGGCCCCCGCAACACCAAGACAAACCCCATCAGCGATCTGGTCATCGAACTCAAGGTTCGCATCGACTCAGCCGCCCGCAAGGTCCGTTTCGAGGTCACCGGTTCGCCCGCGGTAGAAGTAGCCGAAGGCAGTTGGAGCTCCTGGGTCAAGGTCCAGTTCAAGATGTCTGCACTCCAGATCATCGGCGGCCAGGTCCGCTTCCATGTTCCGCACATCGCCCCCGACTTTGCGTTCTACGTCTCGCCGATCAACTTCGATCCCGATAATCCCTTCTTTCCCATCTCCGCCCCGCCCGTCTACGCGCAAGAACTCCAGCAGATGATCGGTCCCTACGCCACGCTCGGCATGGCAGAGGACCATACCGGCCTTGAAAACGAGCGCATCGACGAAACCGCCTTCCTCAACCAGTCCTACGGCGTCTTCGACGAGCGCGAGAAGATGATGCTCGCCGAGCTCGACCGCTGCTCCGAAGGCTTTTTCTTCATCCTCTTCGACACGCCCGACCGCATGCAGCACATGCTCTGGCGTTTTCGCGATAAGGACCACCCCCGCTACGAGCCCGACAAGGCCGCCCGCTTTGGCCCCGAGATCGAAGAGATGTACAAGGCCTGCGATCGCGTCGTCGGCAAAGTGCTCGAACGAGTAGACGACAATACCCTCCTCATCGTGCTCTCCGATCACGGCATGGGAACCTTCCGCCGCAGTTTTGACACAAACTCGTGGCTCGTTGAGCAGGGCCTTCTCACGCTCAAGGCCGGCGCCAAGCCCTCACTTGACGTCGACTTCGGCCAGGTCGACTGGTCAAAGAGCTCTGCTTACTGCATGGGCCTCGGCGGCATCTATCTCAACCTGCGCGGCCGCGAGGCGCAGGGCATCGTTGCCCCCGGCGCTGAAGCGGAGCGAGTCTCCAACGCCATCATGTCGGGCCTGCCGCAAGCCATCGATCCAAAAACCCAACTCCACGCCATCGATAGCGTATCGCCGCGCTCGGCCATCTACTCTGGCCCGTTCGCCTCCGAGTCGCCCGACCTGCTCGTCAACTTCAATCCCGGTTTCCGTGTCTCCTGGCAGAGCACCGTCGGACACTTTGCTGGCGAGCTATTTGAAGACAACATGCGCTGCTGGAGCGGCGACCACATCTTCAACCCCGCCGCCATGCCCGGTATCCTGCTCATGAACCGCCCCATCGGCGGCCCAAATCCAGCGAGTCCTAACCCGCACATCATGGACCTTGCTCCCACGATTCTCAAGTTCTTGAACGTCCGTCCCTCCACCCCGCTCGAAGGGACTTCGCTGATCTGATTTTTCGCAGCAGCGATCACCAGCCTGAGGTGGATGTCTGGCTTTGAAAGGGCACGACTTTAGTCGTGCCGCAAATGATCGATAATACGATGGGCTTTAGCCCCTGAGGGACGTATGAAAATCTGTGTTCTCGGTTTTGACTGTGCCGCGCCCGATGTCATCTTCAACGACCCGCGCCTCATCAACATCCGTCGCCTCATGGAAGTCGGCACCTACGGCCGCCTCAAGTCCACAATCCCTCCCATCACCGTCCCCGCGTGGGCCAGCATGACCACCAGCCAGGACCCCGGCTCACTCGGCATCTACGGCTTCCGCAACCGCGCTGACAACGGCTACAGCAATCTCAAGTTCGCCAATTCCGCCTCCATCAAGGCCATGGCCATCTGGGACTACCTCGCCCGCGAAGGCAAGAAGTCGGTCATCATCGGCGTGCCGCCCAACTTCCCGCCGCGCAAGGTGAATGGCGTAAGCATCGGTTGCTTTCTCACCCCCGACACCGCCAAAGACGAGTTCGTCTACCCGCCCGAACTCAAGGCCAAAATCATTGAGGTCGCCGGCGGCGACTACCCCGTCGACGTCGCCAACTTCCGCACCGGAAACAAGGATTGGCTCCGCGACGAAATCTTCGCCATGAGCCGCAAGCAGTGGAAGGTTGTCCATCATCTCCTCGAAAACCAGGAGTGGGACTACTTCCACTTCGTCGACATCGGCATGGACCGCGTCCATCACGGCTTCTGGGACTACTTCGACCCGCGCCACGTCGACTACGTTGCCGGCAACCCCTACGAGCAGGTCATTCCCGACTACTATCTCTGGCTCGACGAGCAGGTCGGCAAGGTCCTCGAAGTCCTCGACGACAACACTGTCCTGCTGCTCGTCTCCGATCACGGCGCACAGCCACTCGATGGCGGCTTCGCCATCAATCAATGGCTCATCGACGAAGGCCTGCTCGTCCTCAACAACCCGCCCCAGGGCGTCGTTCCCTTCGCCAAGCTTGACGTCAACTGGGCCAAGACCAAAGTCTGGTCCGAGGGCGGCTACTACGCCCGCATCTTCTTCAACGTCGAGGGCCGCGAGCCCCAGGGCGCTATCCCCGCCGCGGAGTACGACTCCTTCCGCGCCGCTTTCAAAGCAAAACTGGAAGCCATCACCGACGCGGAAGGCAAGCCGCTCAACTCGCTGGTCTTCCTGCCCGAAGAGATCTACCAGAAAGTGCGCAACGTCGCGCCCGACCTCATCGTTCACCTCGGCGCGCTCAGTTGGCGCTCCATCGGCACCGTTGGCCACCCAACCATCCATCTGCGCGAAAACGACAGCGGCCCCGACGCCTGTAACCACGCACAGTACGGAATGTTCGTACTCGGCTCGCCCAACCTCCCGCTCACCGGCGAATTCGAAGGCGCAAACATCCTCGATATCGCCCCCACCCTCATGGACCTCGCCGGCTACGAAATCCCCGAAAGCATGCAGGGCAAGTCCCTCGTCGCCGGTATGGAAAAGCGCGACACCAAATCCGGCGGCGACTCCGGCCCCGACGGCGAAGACCTCATCTTCGAACGCCTAAGCGGCCTCGGCTACATCTAGAGCATTTTAGGATTTGCTATAGACCTCCGTGCCCCATCCATTCCGCGTTTTCCAGCGGAATGGGTGGGATGCCAATGAACTTTTGGTCTACAGATTTTCCGAAAATGCTCTAACAACAAGAGAGAACCAGCACCAGACTATGCCGCCCGTCGTCTCAACCTCGCGGTTCCGCCCGGCTCCGGCAAAAGTGCAAACAGTCTGGTGGCGGTGGCGCATACAAGCCGGTGCTCTTCCAGTTCGTATCTGGCGCGTTCCATATCGACATTCCTCTTGGCCGCAAAGCTTTTGCAGACCTGAAAACTTGCCGATGAACGAGCCTCAATGTACTTACTGAGCCCAGCCTCAAACGCTCGCGCCAGGTCTCTACAGATTGAACAATCCATATCTACGCCTTCGGCGTTTGGTGCCGGATCAACCGTAGCTCATATGCGGTCATGTATTAGAAAATGCCTGTAATCTCAATCGATGTCGTATGCAAGCCGGGCAAGGAATGTTCCCGTGTGAAGTCTTCGACAAATGTCCGTCTGCCAGCCACGGTCGCGTCCGCCTTGACCTTCGAAGAATTGACTCCGCCAGCTCGTTCCGGCAGCCTGAACCTGAGCCGGCGCTTGCCACGATTCCCGGATAGGCGATTCCTTGCAACACATCTCTTTAAGAGAATCATTGCAACTCCCATCGTTCGGTTGCGTACTTGAACGGCGCTCGCATCGGGAATCTATGCAAACGGCCAGGTCCGGGACCCGGACCTGGCTGAACCCAACCTTGAGAAGCTCAATACCATCTCTTCTCAATCTGGAATCGAGCAAGCGTCTGCCGATGATGCCTTAGAGCCCTGCAACCGCCGGCTCCGGTGCACCCTTCGGAGAAGACAGATAACCTGTCACCGTGTTCTTGGCGCTCACATTGTTGACCACAATCTCAAACAACATGGGTTCCTTGCCGCTGTAGAACTGGAGCGGCTCGTTCAGGCTCTTGTCCTTCTTCTCGTACTGCTTGTCATCGGAGAAGACGGCGAGGGTGTACTTGCTTCTTTTCGAGTCGGCTCTCTTCAACTCAAGAGACACCGTCCCCACCTGCTGCTTCTCGCCCCTCAACAGCGTGAACTGGTAGTAGTTCCGGTCGCCTTTGTGCTTCAGGATCTCCAACTCCGCGCCATTCCGCGCAATCAGCGAGCTGTGGCCGTTCAGATCGCCCTTCATCGACGTCAACTGCACGTTGGTGTCGGCCAGGTCGCTCTGCGTCTTGGCCACGTCGGTCTTCACGCCGCCGACATCTGTCTTCACGTCGGTCACGGCGCTGGAAACCGCGGACACCTGACCCTCGGTTTCCTGCTGCGCGGTTGCCAGCCGAGCAGTCGTCCGCTCCCCGCGAACCTCGCGCACCTGAAGGGCCGCCGAGCGCGTATCCAGTTGCTGCTGCGTCACGCCAAGCGAGGCCTGCATCGCGCCCGCGGTCGCATCCAACCGCGCGTCGGTACTTTGCAGTGCTGCACTCAGCTTGGTGTTCTGCGCCGCGGCATCCGTCAAAGCCTGCCCTTGCGTCGCCACTTTGTTGCTCAGTGTGTAGCTCCAGATAATCCCGCCAAACCCCAAAAGCATCGCCACTGCGATCGCTGCCAACAGTGAGCCAGAATGTGTCCTGGGAGTTCCTTCAACCATTTCATCTGCCATCTGCTTCCTCTTCTTGCTCTGGCTCACCGTGCGGCAACCCAGGATCGCGCTGTGAGGCCCGTTATAGGCGGACCGTGTTACTGCTTCTGCTCCCCAAAAATCTGCAGTCTGTTTCATGAGCCCGCCATTCGCGAATCCCCACTCGCTTATGCCCCTGGTCACGGCGATCTGTATCACGCCTTATTCGACAAGTGAGCGCCACTGGCGGCCGATTGCAATTCTGTGCCGGCTCCCGGGTGCGAGTACTTTTACATGGAAGCTTGCCCTTATACACTGCAATCCCCGCTCCAAAGTCATCGTTCCGCAGTCGAAATACCTATCCAGCTCACATGGTTCGACTTAGCAGGGCGACAAAGCTGAACAGGTGCCAGACCGGAGTTTCCTGACCGCCGACAGCTATGTAATTGCCGTCAAGACACGCGCTTCTTACACGGTCGAGACGGCCGGTACCAGCTATTCCACCTCATGCCCGGCAACAGCTCGTTTCCGGGCATTTCGCTCCAATCTCTTGCCCCCAGCCGCCCTTTCTATAAGATGGTTAGCAATGAAGCCTTCATCTTTATCTCCTGCCGCAACCCCGGCCACCACGAATAAGCACCTCATCCGCTGGGTTGAAAAGATGGCCGACCTCTGTCAGCCCGACGCCATTCACTGGGTCGACGGCTCGCAGGCCGAGTACGACATGTTGTGCGACCAACTCGTCGAGGCTGGCACCTTCATCCGCCTCAACCAGGAGCTCTGGCCCGGCTGCTTCTACGCGCGTTCCGCCCCCAACGACGTGGCCCGCGTTGAAGACCGCACCTTCATCTGTTCTCTCTCCAAAGACAATTCGGGTCCGACCAACAACTGGGAAGACCCCTACGCCATGCGCAAGAAGCTGAAGCAGGTCTTCAAGGGCTCCATGCGCGGACGCACCATGTACGTGATGCCGTTCTCCATGGGTCCCATCGACTCGCCCATGTCCCAGCTCGGCGTCCAACTCACCGACTCGGCCTATGCCGTGGTGAACATGCGCATCATGGCCCGTATCGGCGCGCCCGTGTTCGCCGAGATCGACAAAGACGTGAAGCGCGTTGTGCCCTGTCTTCACTCGATTGGAGCGCCTCTGGCCGAGGGCCAGAAAGACGTCCCCTGGCCCTGCAACGACGAAAAGTACATCGTCCATTTCCCTGAGACGCGCGAGATCTGGAGCTACGGATCGGGCTACGGCGGCAACGCGCTGCTCGGCAAGAAGTGCTTCGCCCTCCGCATCGCCTCAAACATAGCTCGCGACGAAGGATGGATGGCCGAGCACATGCTCATCGTCGGCATCGAGTCCCCCACGCACGAGCGAACCTACATCGCCGCCGCTTTCCCCAGCGCCTGCGGCAAAACCAACCTCGCAATGCTCATTCCTCCCGCCGGTTTCGACGGCTGGAAGGTGTGGACCGTCGGCGACGACATCGCCTGGATCAAGCCCGACGAAACCGGCCGCCTCCGCGCCATCAACCCTGAAACAGGCTTCTTCGGCGTCGCGCCCGGCACCAGCATGAAGACCAATCCCAACGCCATGGCCACGCTCGCCACCAACACCATCTTCACCAACGTTGCGCTCACCCCCGAGGGCGGCGTCTGGTGGGAAGGCATGACCGACGAGCCGCCCGCCGAGCTCACCGACTGGCGCGGCAAGCCTTGGACTCCCGCCATCGGCAAGGAAACAGGCCAGCCCGCCGCTCATCCGAATGGCCGCTTCACAGCGCCGGCCCGTCAGTGTCCCATCATCGACCCCGACTGGGAGAATCCCAACGGCGTTCCCATCGACGCCATCGTCTTTGGCGGCCGCCGCTCCACAACCCTTCCGCTGGTCTATCAGGCCTTCAACTGGTCCAGCGGCGTCTACACCGGCGCAACCATGGGCTCTGAAATCACGGCCGCGTCCGGCGGCGCGCTCGGCAAAGTCCGCCGCGACCCCATGGCCATGCTTCCCTTCTGCGGCTATCACATGGGCGACTACTTCCGCCACTGGATCAAGATGCAGCGCTCACTCTCAGTTACGCCGCGCGTCTTCCACGTCAACTGGTTCCGCAAAGACGACAAGGGCAAGTTCCTCTGGCCCGGCTTCTCGCAGAACATGCGCGTCCTCAAGTGGATCGTCGACCGCGTTCACGGCCGCGCCCAGGGCAAGGAGACACCCATCGGCTGGACTCCGCACTTCAACGATATTGACTGGACCGGAATCGACATTCCGCTCGATAAGCTCAAGGCCGACTTCGAAATCCTCCAGGCTGTAGACCGCGAACAGTGGAAGCGCGAAGTCATCGGCCACGAAGAGCTCTTCATCGCCATCCACGATCACATCCCGCCCGAGATGATCTACGAACGCGAGCTCCTAATCTGCCGCCTGTAAACATCTCTTCCGTTTGAATGGGAAAGGCCTGAAACGGGCACAACGAAATACCGTGCCAAAAGAATTCGCGGAGTTGAAGTCATGAGTCAGGGCACGACTTCAGTAGCGCCGGCTTCCCAGCCGGCAGTAGCGCGGGCATCCCTGCCCGCGCCTCTCCCGTTCTCCCCGGTTGCCCCACCCTCTCTACACTTCGTAGCGCCGGCTTCCCAGCCGGCTGTAGCGCGGGCATCCCTGCCCGCGCCTTTCCCGTCATCCCCGCGTGCCCCACCCTCGCCGCGTCTTTATCCTTCCGGCTAAGATTGGAAAATCCAAGAAACGGAGCCAACCATGCCAACCATCGAAGAAGACCTCCATACAGTTGCCGACCAGGAACGCCTCCTCCAATTCGATACCTTCAGCCCCGAGACCGCATGGGCCATCGGCAACGCCCTCCGCGCCGATGCCATCTCCCGCCACGCCGCCATGACCTTCGAAATTCAGATCGCCGCCCGCGTCCTCTTCGCCTGCTCCACTTTCAACGCCTCCGCCAGCCAGGACGACTGGATCCGCCGCAAGCGCAACACTGTCATGCGCTTCGGAAAGTCCTCCTATGCCGTCGGCCTGCAACTCAAGCTCGAAGGCAAAGACTTTGCCCAGCGCCACGAGGTTTCGCTCGCCGACTATGCAGCCCACGGGGGCGGCTTTCCCATCGTCTTAAAGGGGACAGGCCTCGTCGGCACCGTCGTCTCCAGCGGCCTCGACCAGCGCACCGACCACGCCATGGTGGTCCAGGCTCTGGCCGGCGCCCTCGGCGTTGAGGTGCCTGCTCTCGGCTAAACCTCGCAATCCGCGCGGCCAACCTGCCCGACCCTCCGTCCTCGCCTCGTCCGCGCATCCACGCGCAATCCATTACGAACAATATTCTTCAAAAGGAACTCAATGTTCTATACTTGCCGGGATTGCATCCTTGGTTGCTTATCTGAGGCCCTGCCCTCTCATAATCACCACGATTGAAGTGAAGGACCAGCCCCGATGAACATCACCGAGATCGGAATTGAATCCGCATACGAAATAGCGCGCGAGCGGTTCGCCGCGATCGGCGTGGACTGCGAAGCCGCGATCCATGCTGTAGACGAGATCCCCATCTCCATTCAGTGCTGGCAGGGCGACGACGTCAAGGGCTTCGAGAACCCTGAAGGCGAACTCACCGGCGGCATCCAGGCCAGCGGCAACTACCCCGGCCGCGCCCGCACACCCGGCGAACTCCGCAGCGACCTCGAAGTCGCCTTCGCCCAGATCCCGGGCCGCAAGCGCCTCAGCCTTCACGCCATTTATCTCGAGTCAGCCAAGCCCGTTGAGCGCGACGCAATCGGCCCCGAGCACTTTGCCGGTTGGGTGCGGTGGGCCAAGGCACAGGGTATCGGCCTCGACTTCAATCCCACCCTCTTCTCCCATCCCTTGAGCGCGCAGAACCTCACCCTCACCCACCCTGACGCGGCCATCCGCAACTTCTGGATTCAGCACTGCATCCGGTCGCGCGAAATCAGCGAGTACTTCAGCCTCGAGCTCAGCTCACCCTGCGTAATGAACATCTGGATTCCCGACGGCGACAAGGACCTGCCCGTTGACCGCTTCGGCCCTCGCCGCCGCCTCGTTGAATCCCTCGACGCCATCCTCGCCATGCCATCCGGCAAGCTGCATAAGGTCGCCGTGGAGGGCAAGCTCTTCGGCATCGGCACCGAGAGCTTCACTGCTGGCTCCAATGACTTTTATCTCGCCTACGCCGCCACGCGGAAGATCCTGCTCTGCCTCGATGCGGGCCACTTCCATCCCACCGAAAGCATCGCCGACAAGATCTCGACAGCGTTGCAGTTCCTAGACGAAATTCTCCTTCACGTATCACGACCTGTGCGTTGGGACTCGGACCATGTTGTCCTGCTCGACGAGGCCACCACGGCAATTGCGCAGGAGATTGTGCGCGGCAACGCCATCCAGCGCGTAAACATCGGCCTCGACTTCTTTGACGCGAGCATCAATCGCGTGGCGGCATGGGTGATCGGCGCGCGCAATGTGCGCAAGGCGCTGCTCCAGGCGTTGCTCGAGCCGCGCGCCAAAATGCTCGCAGCCGAAGCTCGCTTCGACGCCACCGAGAGGCTCGCCCTGCTCGAAGAACAGAAGTCCATGCCCTGGCAGGCTGTCTGGGAGCACTACTGCTTCTCGCGCAGCGTGTCCCCCGGCATCGAGTGGCTCACCCGCGTCCGCGCCTACGAAAAAGATGTGCTCAACAAGCGCGCCTCCGCGCAGTTGACGCCGCAATAAATATCAAAAAAAACAATCATCCAGCCGAGCCAGGGAATCTTGGCTCGCCAGCCAACCGGAGCACGATGGCTTGCACCGCCCAGCGCCTACAGCGTTTTCGATTCTGGTGCTTACAGTAGCCGGGATGCCAAGTGCCTTTTCCTCAAGAAAAAGCCACCTTTCGCGATGCCGAAATGTCAGCATGTGAATCCAAAACGCTCGAACGAAGCGCATGACGACCGCAGTTCCACAAATCCCGCGCCGTAGGCGCAGCGTTTGTTAGCCCCGCGCTTTAGCGTGGGGTACGCGCAATCAAAAAATGATTCCGGAGTCCCGTAGGGACGGCGCTTCCTCGCGATAACGCCCTCAGAACGCCTTCCCCGCCTCATCCCGCGCATCCGCCGTCGTTCGCGCCCTCACCGTATACGTCGTCGTGTGCTCAATAATCTGCCCAGCCTCCAGGTTCACCAGCGGCCCCAGCGTCTCAAGCTCCACGTACTTCTGCTCGCCCGGATTCGTGTACACCTCCACGCGGCAACCACCATCCGGATACTCGCCCGCGATGAACTCAGATTGCATCAGCACCACGGAGCTCGGCCCCACCCACACCACTGCCGCGGCGTCCGACCCGACCTTCACAAACTTCTGTGGATGGCGCACAAAGGTAAGCAACCTTCCATTCACCGCAAGACCTTCAGGTTCAGGTCTGCTGAGGAGCGTGTAGCCTTCGGGAAAACGGGAGCCGGTTGGCAACTCGATCGCCACGCACGCCGGGTCAGCGAACTGAGCAATCGTCCAGATCCCCACACGCACCGGCTTGCCCGTCGCTTTCCTGAATTCAGTCCGAACCCGCATTACCGGCGCAGCCAAATCAAGCTCAACATGCCGTACCACCCGAACTCCCCACGCCGGGTCAACCTGAGACTTGAGCAGCAGGCCCGTGTCGGTCACAGTCGCCTCCAGTGGGCTCGCGTCGAATGTGGCCGGTGGAGGCCAGTCGTGCCCCAGCACGCGCGGCCAATCCGATTGCGGCGCAGGCCAGCACTTGTCTCCACCAAAGTTCGCCCATGTGCCTGAATTCGGCCGAGGCATCTGCCCATCTAGTGCGCGATTCTCCCACAGCACGCCTGCTTCGTCCCCAATTCGGCGTATCTGCATGATTCTGCCGATCGCCGGAACCACCATCGCTTCGAGCGAAGCGCTCGCCAGCCTGTAGCAGTTCTGCCAACCGTGATAGTTGATCTGCGACACCGCGATGTTCGCGCCCGCAGTTGGCAATGTGTTCGCGAGACGCTCTTCTTCAAAGTGCATCGACAAACCTGGGCCCTCTCCTCAGTTCATGCTGCGAAGTTTCGCCACTACACGGACGCCGTCCATCGCGCCCGCCTTCCTTGCTGCTTACAAATCCTTCGCCGCAACCTTATCCGTCTCCACCTCACGCACCGAAAGATGGTCGTACCAGGTGAACTTCAAAATCGCCGAAGTCACCAGAATGATTCCCGCCGCGAGCGCCGCCCGCTTGTACTCGTGAATCACAACATAGAGCGGAAGCGCAACAAGCGCGATCTGCCAGGTTATCCCCACAACAATGTTGAACATGTCGCGGAAGAAATCTTTGTTGCGCTTGAAGCCTGGATCCTCGGCAAGCACCTTCTTCAAGACCGGTCCCCAGAACCCCCACGGCCGCACCCGCTTGTAGAAGTCGATCAGCACTGCATCGTCTTCCTGCTTGGTCAGCAACGTACCCGCAAGGCATCCAATCAGCGAGATCCCCACCACGATGGGGAAGATGAAAACCACTTCCATGTTGATCGAGTAAGTCGCCAGCAGATGCTGAACTATCGGTATCTGCTTCACGATCGAGGGCATCCCCAGCGCCGCCGCAATCCCCGTCACCATGCCCCAGAAATAGCCCCACCCGTTAAACCGCCACCAGTACCACTTCAGCACGTTCGATGCCGTGTAGCCGCCCCATAATCCTGACACGATCCACACCACAACTTCATTCACCGAGGTAACGTTCCAGCCAATGGCCACGCCGATCACGATGACCGTAAAGGACGCCAGGTAGCTCAGCCGGACGTAAGTCTTTGGCGATGCATTGGGATTGATAAATCGCTTGTAGATATCGTTCACAAAGTAAGGTGGCGCAGCGTTCACCGTAGCCGCAAAGTTCGACATGAACGCCGCCAGCAACCCTGCAATCAGAAAGCCCATCAGGCCCACCGGCACAAATTTCCCCAGCGCATAGGGCAACACCAATTCAAAGTCCATGTTGGTGCCCATCGCACGCAAATTCGGCTCGAAGAACGCAGCCGCCAGCACCGTCAATCCCATGATGAGGAAGTAGCGCGGAGGCGTCAGCACCACATTCACCCAGGCGCTCATCATTGAGGCTTCGCGCGGATTCTTCGCCGAGAGCACCCGCTGCATGTCGTAGTTCGGCGCTGGCCCCGCGGCCGAAATCGGAATTCCCTTGAACAGAAGCATCATCACGAAGAATCCAAACAGCCCATAGCCATCCTGATGAATCTTCTCCGTCGCCGCAGGCAGCAGCGTTGCCCAGTCGAGATTCAAATGCCACCCGAAGAAGATGTTGTCCCACCCCGCCGGTACAACGCGATGAAACATCTCCGGCGAAACCTTCGCCATCGCGATAAACCCCACCGCAAACGAAGCAATCGACAGGATGAAGAACTGCACCACCTCGGTGATCACCACGCTGATCATGCCGCCCTTGATCACGTAGATCGCCGTAATCGCAATCAGGATCAGCGCGTATTCATTGGCCGAAAGATGCCATGGCAGATAGGTCTGCGCAAACTTCCCGATGCCCTTGAACGCGTACGTGAAGAATCCAATGATGCTCACAAATGCATAGATCACCACGATCAGGTGCGATGCCTGCGCGCCTCGCCCCGTGCCGAAACGCGTCTGGATCCACTCCGCACCCGTCATCACCTTTGACCGCCGTAACCATGCCGAGAGGTAGACCATGAGAAAGATTTGGTTGAACGTCGGCCACAACCACGGAATCCACACACTCTTGATGCCGTAAACAAACATCCACGACACCAGCAGCATGGTTCCGCTGATGTCGAACATGCCCGATGCGTTCGAGATGCCCAGCATGTACCACGGCATCGAGTTCCCGCCTAGAAAGTAGTCCTGCATGCTGCGCGATGCGCGGTTGGAAACCCAGTAGCCGATAAGCACCGTCGACAGCAGGTAGGCGACGATGATGATGATGTCAAGCGTGTGAAGTTGCACCATGCAGGTTCCTCAATTCCTTCATTCGAAATGTCCACGTAGCGCCGGTCTACGCAGGTTGCAGAAGACTTGCTGGAGTCGAGGCTTTATCGTAGAGCCGGGCACTTGCTTTGTATCAGGGCACGACTTTAGTCGTGCCGATAAAGCCAAAAAATAAATGGGCTTTAGCCCCTGAGGGATGGTCGTTCTCTCGATTGACTTGGATCCCTCCCTTTTTCCGCAGCCTCTCCAAACCGGCTGTCGTGCGGGCGTCCTCGCCCACGCCGGTGCCCCAGCAATTACCAAATCACGCGGCCAAATCACTACCGCAGTTCTCCCACCAGCAGAAACACCAGTGCGGCCTGCCAGTTGATGCATATTTCGTTGCTTGCGTACGAGGCCAGTTCATCGGCGTAGACCTTGGCCGGCGGCGTATCTTTGGGCAGCGCCATGAGCGCCGCGTCGTTCCGCCCTCGGTTAGGCCCTCCCGATAGCAGCCCTGGCCAAGGCGCCGGCAGCTTGCTTGACCCGCTCGGGCGGTGATGCGGATGCATGAAAGGATTCTCGCCCAGTTGCGTCACCCACGAGAGCGAGAAGGCATTGCGCCCCAGCAGGTAGTGCAGGTTATCGCGGGCCGTGTCGACGTAGTCGCGATTCGGAGCAAACTGATTTGCGATCAGCAGGTACATGCCGTATCCCGCGGCGACACCATTCGACCCCCAAACATAGTCCGAGGTCTTCATGCTGTTGATGTACCCTGCGGCTCGCGTTCGCGTCACCACTGCCTGCGCAGCCGCAATGGTTCGTTGCCGAATCGCATCCACTGCTGCCTTGTCCGTCCGGCCGTGCGCCAGGGCATAAGTCCACAGCCCCATCGGAGCAACCTGGCTCCAGCTTTCTGCCGGTGGCGAGTCAAGCATGGGAAGGAAAGCGGCGTAGTTCGCCAGAAAGTAATCGCCGTAGGCCTTTTCCCCGGTCGTCCGAAAGAGTTCCGCCGCCGCCCACTGCCTCTCATCGCTGCAGTTCGAGTCGCCGTATTCGCCAGTAGACACGCCCTTCGGATTGCGAAAAATCACATTCGGGTTCTTCTCCGCCCACGCAAACGCCTGCCGCGCCGCTTCGAGCGCTTTTGCCGCGAACTTGGCGTCGTAGGGCTTGTAAACCCGCGCAGCAATCGCCCCCACCGCGCCCAGGTCAGCCGATGCGCAGGTACTCTTGTACGGTGCCGATCCCGTCCCGATCACTTCGCTCGGCAGGTGGTCGTCCTGCGGTTGCTCAAATCCATCGAAGTGCTCGCTGGTCTGCTTGTGCCACACGCCGCCGTCGGAGTCCTGCATCTTCAGCATCCACTCCAGGTTCCAGCGCGTCTCGTTCAGAATGTCTGGCGTGCCATTGCCCGACTCCGGAATCTTCAGGTTGATGCTCTTCAGCTTCTTTCCATAAATCTCCCATGCCCACATCAGCGTGCCGGTAGAGATGCTGGAGTTGACAATGTAGCGGCCGTAATCGCCCGCGTCGTGCCAGCCTCCAGGATTGTCGGACGGACCGCTCTTGCCGGAAGAAGCATGAAACTCTCCGTGCAAATGGCAAGCCGGGTGCGAATATCCCGGAAACTCCGGCCCCATGTCCACGGCCGTCCCGCAGCGCTGCCCATAAAAGCCCCGCATCGCCAGGTAGTAGGCTCGCTCAAACACGTTCTTCCCCAGCGTGAAGTTCCAACTCCGCCCCACCCCCGGAACCAAGATGTAATAGCTCCCCGCTTTGTGAAAGTTTGAAAAGTCCGCCGCCTGCACCTGCTCGCCCGTATCCGCATCAGCCACCGGAGCGGAGGCCTTTCCCTGCCACACAACCGCATCGTTGCTGGTTTGCCGAATCTCAAAGGCCTGTGCCGGGCTTCCCGCCGAAACGGGGCCCCCAGCCGCAATACTGATCAGCGCCACCTTGGGTCCGTCCACCGGATAGCCCACCTGGTCCACCTTGATGACCGTGGTTGCCTTCGGAGCAGCCTTTGCCCCTTCGGCCATGCCCGTCTCAGCCTTCACCATCGCACCATGAACTCCCAACAGTGCACCGATTACTGCCAAAATCATGAGTTGATTGCGAAAACGCAGGACGAATGAGGGCAGAAAGAACGAGCTTGCCATAGACCAGATTCCCCTTGCTGAACCAGCCAGAGTCGCGCAAAAGTCGCTTCCAGTGCAGGCCCTCAATGGGACCGATCACTTCACTCCCTGCGCAAACTTTCCTGATTCTCTCGGCGCAAATACTTTTTCACATTCCTGTGAACAATGGCAATCGATTTAATCACAAATCAGCCGCCACCAAAGCCTCTGCAAAAACGATTGATTGGCTTTAGTGCGAAGACTATACTAAGGCGATTCTCCACAGCACCCGCAATTCGCCACATGTTGTGCGAGACCGTAGGCCCTGCCATCTGCTCACCCAATCGGGCAGCCCCGGCACAGGTTTCAAGATAACGTCACCGTAACCGGCGCAGGCAAAGCCTCAAAGCCAACCGGCAAGACGTGGCACAGAAAACGAGGGAAAGCATTCAATGAAGTACGGATACTTTGACGATCGCAATCGCGAGTACGTAATTACCCAGCCTGACACTCCTTTGCCGTGGATGAATTACCTCGGCTGCCAGGCATACTTCGGCATCATCTCCAATACCGCCGGCGGCTACTCCTTCTATCGCGATGCCCGCCTGCGCCGCATCAGCCGCTACCGCTATAACCAGGTTCCCTTCGACGTTGGCGGCCGCTACATCTACCTGCGCGACGACGAGACCAACGAGTTCTGGTCGCCAAGCTGGCAGCCAACCCAGAGCGACATCCTCGAATACACCTGCCGCCACGGCATGGGCTACACCACCATCGGCTCCAGCTACAAGGGCATCGAGGCCCACACCCGCTACTTTGTACCGCTCGACGAAAATCTCGAGATCTGGCAGTTAACCGTCACAAACCACCGCAGCACCCGCGCCGCCCTCAAGGGATTTGCCAGCATCGAATTCTGCCTGTGGGATGCGCAGGACGACGCCACCAACTTCCAGCGCAACTTCAATACCGGCCAGGTCGAGGTGGAAGACGGCGTCATCTACCACAAGACCGAATATCGCGAGCGCCGCAATCACTTCGCTTACTTCGGCTGCTCCGCGCCAAGCCGCTTCGATACGCAGCGCGAAGCTTTTCTCGGCCGCTACCGCGGTTGGGACAAGCCAAAGTCCGTCGAAGCCGGCGAGCTTACCAACTCCATCGCCCACGGCTGGTCCCCCATCGGCGCGCACCAGGTCAGCATCGATCTCGAGCCAAATGAGACCGCGCAGTTTGTCTTTGTGCTGGGTTACCACGAAAACCCTGTCGAGAAAAAGTTCGATCCGCCCGGCTCACAGATCATCAATAAGCGCACCGTCAAGCCGGTGATCGCCAAGTATCTAAGCCCGGCCGGCGCAGATGCCGCATTTGAAAAGCTCCGCCAATATTGGGAGACCACGCTCGGCATCCTCCAGGTGCAAACCCCCGACGCCCACACCAACCGCATGGTCAACATCTGGAATGCCTACCAGTGCATGGCCACCTTCAACATGTCCCGCTCAGCCTCGTTCTACGAGTCGGGCATCGGCCGCGGTCTCGGCTTCCGCGACTCCAACCAGGACCTCCTCGGCTTCGTCCACATGGTCCCGTCCCGCGCTCGCGAGCGCATCCTCGACCTCGCCGCCACGCAGCTTCCCACAGGCGGCGCATACCACCAGTACCAGCCCCTCACCAAGCGCGGCAACAACGACATTGGCGGCGGATTCAACGACGATCCGCACTGGCTGATCATCGGCGTCAGCGCCTATCTCAAAGAGACCGGCGACTGGAGCATCCTCGACGAGCCCGTTCAATACGACAACGAGCCCGGCTCAGAAAAGCCGCTCTACGAACACCTCCAGCGCAGCTTCAACTACACCCTGGAGCGCCTTGGACCACACGGCCTCCCGCTTATCGGCCGCGCCGACTGGAACGACTGCCTCAACCTCAACTGCTTCTCTGACACTCCCGGCCAGAGCTTCCAGACCACAACGAATAAGGATGGCAAGGTCGCCGAGTCTGTCTTTATCGCTGCCCTTTTTGTCTACGCCGGTCGCGAGCTTGCCGCCATCGCCCAGCACCGCGGCCTTGAAGCTGAGGCGAAAAAATACATCGGCGAAACCGAGAAGCAGCTTGCTGTCATCAACGAGCACGGCTGGGACGGCGAATGGTTCCTCCGCGCCTACGACGACTTCGGCGCAAAGATCGGCTCCAACGAATGCGCTGAAGGAAAAGTCTTCATCGAGTCCAACGGCTTCTGCGCCCTGGCCGGAATCGGTCTCGAAGACGGCAAAGCCCTGAAGGCAATGAACGCCATGCGCGACCACCTTGCCACACCTCACGGCATCGTCGTGCAGCAACCTGCATACTCCAAGTACTACCTGCAGCTTGGCGAAATCTCCTCCTACCCGCCCGGCTACAAAGAGAACGCCGGCATCTTCTGCCACGTCAACCCCTGGGTCATGATCGGCGAAACCCGCCTGGGCCGTGGCGATGCGGCCCACGACTACTACACCCGCATCAACCCATCCGCGCGCGAAAACATCAGCGAACTGCACCGTTGCGAACCGTACGTCTACGCGCAGATGATCGCAGGCAAGGATGCGCCCACATTCGGCGAAGCCAAGAACTCCTGGCTCACCGGCACCGCCGCCTGGAACTACTACGCCATCACGCAATGGATTCTCGGCATTCGCACCTCGCTCTCGGGCCTTGAAATCGCGCCTGTGATTCCAAAAAACTGGCCTGGCTTCACCGCCAAGCGCGTCTTCCGCGGCGTCACTTATTCCATCACCATCCAGCGCAAAGGCCCGGGCAACTCCATCTCCCTCACCGTCGATGGCCAGCCCATCGACGGCAACATCGTTCCCATCCCCACCGACGGCCGCAAAGAAGTCAACGTCGTCGGAATCTTGACCTAACCGTGTAGCGCCGGTCTCCAGACCGGCTGTCCTGGCGGCGTCCCCGCCGCCAGCCGATGTTCGCACCGACAAACACCCTCGACAGGTCACATATCTCGCGGGTGCCCCATCCTAAACGCGTCCTTTTGCGTTTAGGGTGGGAAACATTGAACCACAATTCGATTTGGCACTAACCCTCGACCGCCCGTGCTGGCGGGTGCCCCATCCTAAACGCGTACTTTGCGTTTAGGGTGGGAAACATTGAACCACAATTCGATTTGGCACTAACCCTCGACCGCCCGTGCTGCCGGGTGCCCCATCCTAAACGCGTCCTTTTGCGTTTAGGGTGGGAAACATTGAACCACAATTCGATTTGGCACTAACCCTCGACCGCCAACAATGCCGCGTGCCCCATCCATTCCGCAGCCTCATCGCGGAATGGGTGGGAGATCAGGAAGTCAAACGGTCCAAAAAGGAAATCCCATGTACATCGCCGACCCATCCCGCTACGCCACCATGCACTACCGCCGCTGCGGCAAGAGCGGCCTCAAACTCCCCGCCATCTCCCTCGGCCTATGGCACAACTTTGGCGGTGTCGACACCTTTGAAAACGGCCGCGCCATGGTCCGCCGCGCATTCGACCTGGGCATCACCCACTTCGACCTCGCCAACAACTACGGTCCCCCTCCCGGCAGCGCCGAGAGCAACTTCGGCGAGATCCTCCGCCTCGACCTCAAGCCTCATCGAGATGAGCTCATCATCAGCTCCAAGGCCGGCTACACCATGTGGGACGGCCCCTACGGCGACTGGGGCTCCCGCAAATATCTGCTCTCCTCGCTCGACCAGAGCCTCAAGCGCATGGGCATCGAGTACGTCGACATCTTCTACTCCCATCGCCCCGACCCCGAAACGCCCCTCGAAGAGACCATGGGCGCTCTCGATCACGCAGTCCGCTCCGGCAAGGCCTTGTATGCCGGTGTCTCCAACTATGACGCAGCCCGCACCGCCGAAGCTGCCAAAATTCTCCGCCGCCTCGGCACCCCCTGCCTTATCCACCAGCCCAAGTACTCCATGTTTGAGCGCTGGGTTGAGGGCGGCCTGCTCGATGTGCTCGGAGCCGAAGGCATCGGCGGCATCGCCTTCTGCCCACTCGCCCAAGGCCTGCTTACCGATCGTTATCTGAAGGGAATTCCCGAGGGCTCCCGCGCCTCAAAGCCCCATGGCTTCCTGAAGAAACATGACATCGACGAAAAGCGGATGAACCAAATCCGCGCCCTGAACGAAATAGCCATCGCACGCGGCCAGACCCTCGCTCAAATGTCTCTCGCCTGGGTTCTGCGTGACCAGCGCATGACCTCCGCCCTCATCGGCGCCAGCCGCGTCGAACAGATCGAGCAGAACGTTGCCGCGCTCAACAACGCCACCTTTGCCGGAGAAGAGTTGCAAGAGATCGAGGCCGTTCTGAAACCCGTCGCTTGACATGTAGCGGCTTTGAAAGGGCACGACTTTACAGCTTGCTGAAGAACTCAACCGAGCGGCTTTGTAACAACGGCACGGCTTCAGCCGGGCCAATAAAGTCAGCAGAATAAGTCGGGCTTTAGCCCCTGCAGACCCATCACCGCTCAACAGGAACCGGTTGGGATTCGCTTCACATACAATTGCGCTTGGATTCACAACACAGGGAGGCGCCTCGGTGCACGAATTACGCCAAAAGGTGGAAGCAGAGCTTCTCAATAACATCCTCCCTTTCTGGCTCAAAAACACCATTGACACCGAATACGGCGGCTTCAAGGGCCAGATCGCCAACGACCTCACCTCAAATCCACGCGCCGGCAAGGGCCTCATCCTCAACGCACGCATCCTCTGGACATTCGCCAAGGCCTACAGCGTCTATCGCGAACCTGTGTACCTTGCCACCGCGCGTCGCGCATTCGAATACCTGTGCGCTGCCTTCTGGGACAACGAATTCGGCGGCCTCTACTGGATGGTCGACTATGAGGGCCATCCCTCCGACACCAAAAAACGTATTTATGGCCAGGCTTTCACAATCTACGCGCTGGCCGAGTACTACCACGCCAGCGGCAACCCCGAAGCCATGCTGCGCGCGATGCGCCTTGTCGACCAGATCGAAACCTCCGGCCACGATGACGCGAATGGCGGCTACTTCGAAACGTATGAACGCGACTGGAAGCCCGCCAGCGATCAACGCCTGAGCGAAGTCGACATGGACGAGAAAAAGTCCATGAATACTCACCTCCACATGCTCGAGGCCTACTCTACCTTGCTTGGCGCCCACGAGGACAGCAGGGTTAGGAAGCGCCTGCGCGAACTGATCGAGGTTTTTCTAGACCACATAATCAACGCGGAAACTAACCACTTCATCCTCTTCTTCGATGAGCACTGGAAGCCCCGCTCCGAAGTGATCTCCTTCGGCCACGATATCGAGGGCAGTTGGCTGCTGTGCGAAGCAGCAGAGCGCTTAGGAGATCAAGCAATCATCAAGCGTGTGGAAGCAGCAGCAGCAAAGATGGCGCAGGCGGTCTATGAACAGGCCATCGATGCGGACGGCGGGCTGTTTTACGAGGCGGAGCACGGCAGCATCATCAATACCGACAAGCATTGGTGGCCGCAGTCCGAAGCCGTGGTCGGCTTCCTCAATGCCTGGCAGCTTACCGGCCGGCCCCACTTCCTCATGGCAGCGGAGCGCAGTTGGGATTTCATCGACAAGTACATCGTCGATCATCGCAACTGCGAATGGTTCTGGCGCGTCTCGCGCGAAGGCATTCCCAATCCCGACGAAGACAAAGTGGGACCATGGAAGTGCCCCTATCACAACAGCCGCACATGCTTTGAAGTGATGGCCCGGCTCGACGCTGCCGCACAAAAGGAAAGTCACCACGCAACGGAGACGCAAGAATGAACCATCAGCTGGGTGCCCCATCCTAAACGCGTTCTCTGCGTTTAGGGTGGGAGACCACAACGCCATAGGGTCCAGGAAAAATGCTGGGTGCCCCATCCTAAACGCGTTCTTTGCGTTTAGGGTGGGAGACCACAACGCCATAGGGTCCAGGAAAAATGCTGGGTGCCCCATCCTAAACGCGTTCTTTGCGTTTAGGGTGGGAGACCACAACGCCATAGGGTCCAGGAAAAATGCGGGTGCCCCATCCATTCCACGGCTTCATCGTGGAATGGGTGGGAGACCACCAATCAACGGAGACAGAAAAATGAATCAGCAAGAGTTCTCGAAACAAGTCCAGGGCCTCTTCAAACACCAGGAGAAACTCCTCGCCCAGCGCAACCGCAAAGCCTCGGGCGGCAACGGTATTTTTGACCGCTGGGAGTCTCCCGTTCTCACTGCTGCCCACGCGCCAATAGCCTGGCGCTACGACCTCGACCGCAAGACCAACCCCATGCTCCTCGAACGCATGGGAATCAACGCCACCTTCAACGCCGGCGCACTCCTGCACGACGGCAAGTACCTTGTCGTTGCGCGCGTAGAAGGCGCAGACCGCAAGTCGTTCTTCGCTGTCGCCGAGAGCCCCAACGGCGTCGACCGATTTCGCTTCTGGGACTACCCCATCCTGATGCCGGAATCCAGCGAGCCCGACATCAACGTCTACGACATGCGCCTCGTCAAGCATGAAGACGGTTGGATCTACGGCCTCTTCTGCACCGAGCGCAAAGATCCCAAGGCCCCTGCCTGGGACACATCGTCAGCCGTTGCGCAATGCGGCATCGCCCGCACCCGCGACCTGAAGACCTGGGTGCGCCTCGCTGACCTCAAGTCCAAGTCTCCGCAGCAGCGCAATGTCGTCCTCCATCCTGAATTTGTCGACGGCAAGTACGCCTTCTACACCCGTCCGCAGGACGACTTCATCCAGGCCGGCAAAGGCGGCGGCATAGGATGGGGTCTCTCCAAGAGCATCGAGAAGGCCGTCGTCGAAAACGAAATCATCGTCGATAATCGCGAGTACCACACCATTCAGGAAGTCAAGAACGGCATGGGCCCCGCGCCCATCAAGACCAGACACGGCTGGCTCCATCTCGCCCACGGCGTGCGCAACACTGCTGCCGGCCTGCGCTACGTCCTCTACATGTTCATGGCCGAACTCGATCGTCCCTGGGTCATCACCCACAAGCCCGCCGGCTACTTCCTCGCTCCCGAGGGCGCGGAACGCGTGGGCGATGTCTCCAACGTGGTCTTCAGCAATGGGTGGATTCAGGGCCGCAAAGGCGAGGTCTTCATCTACTACGCTTCCTCCGACACTCGCCTCCATGTAGCCACCAGCACCGTCGACCGGCTTGTCGACTACGTGCTGCACACCCCCGCCGACCCACTGCGTAGCAAGGCCTGCGTCGAGCAAAGATATGCCCTTATCGACAAAAACCTCAAGCTGATGAACCCGAAGAAGAAGCCTGCGGCCAGCAAGAAAGCCACGGCAGCCAAAGCAAACAAGAAATAGCACCCGATCATGCGGCCAACGCTGCTGTTGCCTTTCGCTCGCACCAAAAGACAGCTGTCATCCTGAGCGAAGTTTGACGCGCGCTTCGCGTCAAACGCAGTCGAAGGACCTGCGGCTGTCTTTGTCGTTGCTCCTTCTCCGCATTTTCGTAATCGCTCGTCAACCCGAGCCTGAAACGCAGCCGAACGACCTGCGCCCGCACCCCCAAACACTGGAACGAACCCCTCGGCTACGGGCACAATCATTCGACTTCGCTCGCCCCAACCCCTACTTCTGCTCGGCCTGCGTCTTCTTGTCCGGTAGGGAGGACTGACCCTGCGCTGCCTGCTTGTCCTGGATTGCCTTCTGATCCATGCCAGCATCCAGGCGGGCCTGCTTTTCCAGTTGCTTGCGCCGGTGCGCCCGCACAATGTCCGGCCAGAACTCAATCAGTTCAGCGCCCGGCATGCCTTCATAAGTCACCGTCAGCCCATCCATGAGAGTGTCTTTCACGTTTCTCTCAGAGGGCGGGTAATACACGCGCGCAATGGCGGTTCCTATGAAATTGCCGCCGACGTTGCCCCAGTTCGGTCCCCATCCGCCGTTGTCGCGCTTGCACCAGAAGCTGCTGCCTGCCGCCCAAAGTATCCGGTTGATGATTTTTCCCTTGCCCTTTTGAAAGTAGCGAGGATCCTCATGCAGAAGTGACGGCAAAACTGCGTTGCCCATGAAGTTGCCGATGAAATAGTCGGAGTAACTCGTGGCGAATCGATGTCCATAAGCCCCCCACCCTTGTCCCCATTCCGGTGGGCTGTTATCGGCCTGACTCATGGCGGAAACCACCCCGGCCAGCAAAAACGGCCATGGATCCGTTGCGCTCTTGAAAAAGAGTTTGTACTTTTGCCCCGGCGAGAGTGGCACCGCGTTGGGATCCCGCGTGGTGTTGAAAGTCGCCATCACCCCCATCACCCGCTGCTTCTCCTGCTGCTTCAGTTGCTCGTCTGCAATCTCGCGCTGACTCTTTTGGGGTGTCGTCTCGGCAGGCGTCGACTGTGCCGCGGAGCTGCTCTGGCCCGCTCCGGTCACCGGCGCGGCACTCGGAGCCTGCGCATTCGGATCCGTCGCACTCGGTGCCGGCGCGGTCTGTTGGTCCGCCCACTGCTGAGATCCCTCGACCAGAGCACCCACAACCATCTGAGGAACTGGCGCTTCAGGCAGCGATGTACCCGCCTTCGTACCGGCGGTCGAGCCAGTACCAGTAGCCTCCTGCGAGTGGAGCCGCTGTGGCGCCACACCCAGAACAAGCCCCACCCCAACAATTGCGACCAACGAACAGACAGCTAAACGCATCCACCCACCAGTCTTTCGGTCAGTACCCATCCCCGTGCGCGATTCAACGACGGGGATCGTTCCGATCATTTAATCGGTGGGTCTGCTTTCAGGATAAATGACCCCGACTTGCAAGCTGCAGCCAACTGCCCTGAACCGGGCCACTTTTCATTGCGCACAGAATTCTCTGGATTAGACGCGATTACCGGCCCCGCGGACATAATCGTTTCCTCAATTCTTCCTTACGACTTCCCCGCACCGGCACTGCTCTGCCGATCCAGTTGCCGGCTCTTGATCTCATTCAGCAACAGCTCAACCTTGTCCTCGTTCTCAAGGGTCTTGAAGCGATCTTCCAGCGTCTCCGGAGCCAGCACCTCACTTGCCGCCGCGCTCTCAGCCGAACGCATCTGCACCTTGCTCTTCATGCGCCCAATGGCATGCTCTTGATCGGTGCCCACCACCTGGCGAGCCTGTGTCGCACGGCCCACAACTCTGGCCCGGCGATGTTCAGCCACCAGCATCTCGCAGTGCGCCCGCGTCTCGCTCAACTTCTGCTCCAGCTTGCGCAGCGCCTGGCGCAGATTGTCCGCCTCGTGCTTCTGATCCTCAGCCTGCTCGGTGAAGCCCTTCACCAGTTGATCCTGGCTGAGCGCGCGCTCAATGGCCTGCCGCGCCAGGTCGTCATGGCCCTTATCCACCGCAAGCTCCGCCTTCCGCCGCCATTCCGCGGCCTCCGACTCATGTTCGGCTTTCTTCTTCTCCAGCAAATGCTGGTCGGCAATCGCAATCGCCACCTGCGTCTTCACCTGCAGCAGTTGGTTTTCCATGTCCAGTACAATCTGCTTGAGCAGCCGCTCCGGATCCTCGGCCTTCTCCACCAGGTCGTTCAAATTCGCCCGCAACAATGTGCTTACCCTATCCAATAACGACATAATCCCCTCCATGCTCTTCTGCCTGCCTCCGGTCTCCGTCGCAGTCCGTGCGCAACCAGGAACCGAATGGGTTGTCTTCCTTGATTGGTTACTCTTACTTCTGTGCTGGCTCTGCCGAATCCGAGCCCGCGGGACCCGTAATCTGAATCAGCTCCTTTTGCATCTCGTCCATGATTGGCTTCATCTTTTCCTGGCTCCGATGCATCACGGTTGGCATCAATTCCTGCATCATCACCGGCACCAGGTTAAGGAAGTGTTCTCCGGCCGGCGAGCTATAAAACGCAATGGCTCCCTCCACATCGGCGCCGGTCAAATGCCGCTTATAGATCGCTGCCATTTCCGAGAGCATGTCATCGCCGGTAGCGACCGAGATGGCCCGCTGCATGTACCTGGTGACGACTTCCGATACGGCCCTCTGCTTTTCTGGCGGCAGCGCCGCCATTTCCGGATGCTCCTTCTGCATCTGCTGCATCTGCGCGGAAAATTGCTGCTGCATCATCTGCGGCATGATCTTGGACACGGAAGCGAGCTGATCCTTCACGTGCATCACCTCAAACAGCCTCGCCATCTGCTCATCGGTTGGTTGATCCGCCAGTGGAACCACTGCTGCGGTCGCGGTTGGAGTTGCCGCTGGCGCCTGCGCCACAGCACAGACCCCAGCAAGCGCCAGGCCTGCTGCTGCCGTTATCACGGCGTACTTGGTGTACTTCATTCAGTCCCCGCTTTCAATTAGGTTCCCTATGCTGTTGTGCAACCTCAGCGAGTCGGCCCCAAAGCATTCGTGCTGCATTGCCTGAGGCCTCAACCCGCTTTAAACTCTCCGCCCCCTTGCTCAACGCGAGAGGGCGGAAAACGCCGCTAGCTCTTGTCTGATCCACCATCCGCCGGCGCCTGTCCATTCTTTGCCGGCCGAGTCTTGATCGCCGTCACGTTGGCCATCAACTGCTTGATGTCCATCCCGCTCAGCGCCTCAAACAATGCCGGAACCTGCGCCGCAATCCGCGTCATGTCGCCGGTAATCTTGTGCGCCCCCGCAGCATCATCATTGCCCGTGGACACAATCGTGATATGGTCCACTTTGCTCAGCGGCTCGGCCATGGCACGCACAACATCCGCCATGTTGGTCAGCAGTTTGTCCACCACCGCTGCCTGGTTCCACTCCTGGTAGGCTTCGGCCTTCACGTTCATTGCCTTCGCTTCCGCCTCGCCTTTCTGGAAGATGATGCTGGCTTCGGCCTCGCCTTGCGTCCTGATCGCCGCCGCACGGCCTTCTGCTTCCGCGGTCAACCGGTTCTTCTCGGCAGCCGCCATGTACTCAATGCGCTGGCGCTCAATCTCCGCGCCC
>Ga0302278_10000919_pt1 | contig 37123 bp, 35 predicted proteins | sample III_Bog_N3_2_FD_194543 | JGI IMG/M metagenome (GOLD analysis project Ga0302278, IMG submission 194543) | Peat permafrost microbial communities from Stordalen Mire near Abisko, Sweden - III_Bog_N3_2 | ecosystem: Environmental > Terrestrial > Soil > Wetlands > Peat | place: Sweden: Abisko... | reverse complement strand
ACTTGGTGGCCGCGGTCAGTACGCATTTTGCGCAGCGGACCTATGCTCCAGTGGACGCCGCCGACGAACTGAGCTGCCGCCCCGACTTCGCCATCGCCCTCTACCCCGGACACCTGTGGGCGCACGAGGACGAGGACGAAGCCACCCGCGACGAGACGGATTTGAGTCTTCGCCCGGACATCCCCGTACGCGTCGACTCGCCGCCCACGTTCCTACTCCAAGCCGAAGACGACCACGTGGACGGCGTGGAGCAGTCTCTGGCCTATTACGTCGCGCTGCAGAAAGCCGGCGTCCCCACTGAAATGCACCTGTACGCGCAAGGCGGCCACGCTTTCGGCCTGCGGACCAGCAAGTTGCCGATCGCCCAATGGCCGCGGTTGGTGGAAACCTGGTTGGGGACTATTGGAATGGTGGACTCGGCCCTCATACGCTGACAGATGGCCAATGTTCGACGGGATATACCGTGTCGGAACTCATGCCTTTCGACCGAGCGCTCGAAACATCCCACTGCGTTCTAGTTGCCAGCGGCGCTTCCCCAGTGCGACGAGCAGCGTTTTGGCGCGACCTGAATCCAAACGTGTCACACAGGAAGCTTCATTGAAGAAGTCGTTCTCGCCGAGCAGCTTTCCGGCCTCCATTGGAGTCACCGTTGAATAGCCCATGGTCCAGCCGGTGAAGTCTCTCTCCAATATGGGTTCCCGCAGTATCTGAGTGACTCTCATGTGGCGCTTATCGCGACGGATCTTGTCGTAGAGGGCATCGACGACCGCATCTTCGCCCTCCAGCAACTGAAAAAAAGAGCCTCCTATATAGAGGAGCATGCCGGTGATGCCTCGCTCTTCATTCGATGAGCGCGCCTCGTTCAGAAGATCGGGAATCTGCTGCTCGCGAAAACCGGGCGTGGCCGAACTCGCATAAACGACATGGATTAGGGACATACGGACAAGGCTATCACGGCCATCTCTTGCGATACTTCGGTCGTAGTCACGAATCCCTGAATGTCGGGCGTTGGATGCGTTGCTTGAAATCGGCCGACGCCAGGCGGCCTCTGAGGAAAGTTCTGCTTTATGGCAATTCATTAACCCTTAAGGGAAGTAACGGGGGTCTGTACAGCGCGCGTCGTCGCAGCGCACGTCGTCGCAGCGCACCAACGCCGGCTCCTGCAAACTGTGTGTGAATCGACTTTAAGTGCTGGCGCGATAAGCAGATAATATCTCTGCCAGGGAAGGGCTATGTCCCCGCGTGTTCAATATTCTGGAGCCGACGTGCCCGACTTAATGCATTGTATTTACGCCAGCGCGGCAGTGCGGCATTTCGAAACGGCTGAGCTGACGGAATTGCTGCAGGCGGCGCGCAAGCACAATGAGGCGGCCGGGCTTACCGGGATGCTGCTTTATACCGAGGGCAGCTTTTTTCAGGTGCTGGAAGGACCTCCCGACGCGGTGGAGGCGCTCTACGCCAGAATCGAACGGGACAAGCGCCACGATCACGTGACCAAAATCGTAGCCGAGGCGATTCCCAGCAGATCCTTTGCACAGTGGACGATGGGATTCTCACAGCTCTCCCGCAAGGACCTCGCGCTGATCTCCGGTGCCAACGATTTTTTTAGTGACTCGAGCTGTTTCCTCGACCTGGATTCCGGCCGCGCCAAGAAATTGCTCTCCGCTTTTCGCAACGGACGATGGCGCAAGACCTTATCTGGAGCGAAGCGAGCCGCTGCATGAGGAATGCCGTACCGATGCCGGCGCGGGCCACCGACCAAATGCAAGCAATGGCATCACGCGGCGCGGCTCCCGCCTTTTCGTACGCGTTCCAGCCCATTGTCGACACCGTGGCGCGGGAAGTGTTTTCTTACGAAGCACTGATCCGCGGTCCCGCCAACGAACCGGCATTCCGGGTATTGCAACAGGTGCCGGATGATCTCAAACACCAATTCGACCAGTACAGCCGGATCCAGGCAATCACTCTTGCCGCACGGATCGGATTGAAGGTCAACCTCAACCTCAATTTCCTGCCTCGGAGCCTTGATCTCTGCGCAGACGCCATCCGCAATACCTGCAAGGCGGCCGCCGACAATTTCCTGCCGCTCGACCGAATCATCCTGGAAGTGACCGAAGGCGAGGTCATCCACGACCATGCGCATTTTGCGGCGCTCCTCAATGAGTATCGGGGAATGGGCATCAAGCTTGCGATCGATGATTTCGGCGCCGGCTATTCGGGTCTAAATCTCCTGGCCGAGTTCCAGCCCGATCAGGTGAAGATCGACATGAATCTCGTGCGGGGCATCGAAAAGCACGGGCCGCGTCAAGCCATCGTTCGCGGCATAGCGCAGGTATGCGTGGACTTGGGCATCGACGTCATTGCCGAAGGTGTTGAGACGCTGCAGGAGTTCCGCTGGTTCGAGGATCAGGGTATTCGGCTCTTCCAGGGTTATCTCTTCGCAAAACCTGCGTTTGAGCAATTTCCGGCCGCCTTCTACCCCGAGAGGATCGTGTCCCCGCGAGTGGCATAAGAGCGTAGGCGCTTGAGGGATGGCTGCCGCCCGTCCGGGCGGCAGAACAACCACCGCATTCGGGTACGGTAGCGCACCGACGTCAACGCATCGCACCGATATTCTGGGAACAGAATCTGAAGTTCTCGGGAAAACCCCACGGTGCGTTGGTGACGATTTTCAATCACAGAGATCGACCCTTGTACTACCTGGAGCGCGGGTGCGGGAGCCCGTTGCTGCTCATACACGGGCTTGGGTCCAGCGGAGCCGACTGGGCTCTACAGGTGAGTGCACTCGAGGCACGCTTTCGCGTCATCGTGCCGGACCTTCCGGGCTGCGGTCATAGCAGCGCGCTTCGCGGTGGCTGCAGCATTGCGGAACTTGCCACGTCGCTGTGGTCGCTGCTCGATGGGCTGGCGATCGTACGACCGAACATCGTCGGCTACTCCCTCGGAGGCGCCGTCGCCCTCGAAATGGCATTGCAGCGACCGGACTCCGTTCCGCGCTTGGGTTTGGTCAATAGTTTGACGAGCTATCGGCCCGACACCTTGAACAAGTGGCTAGAGGCACGCGTTTCGGTGCTGCTGATACATTTGTTCGGCATGGGACTGCTGGGCCGGCTCTGTGCGGCGCGAATGTTTCCGCATCCATGGCAGCGTTCGCTGCGCGAGCGCGCCGCCGCGGTCGTCGGCGCCGTGCCGCCCGCCAGTTACATCTCCATCGTCGCCGCATTGGTGCGGTGGAGCGGGACCGAAAGACTGGAGCGGCTCAGGAGTCGCGTGCTCATCATCGCTGCCGAGCACGACTTGACCCCATTGGCCGAAAAGCGCGCCTTGGCGCTGCAATTGGGCGCTGCGATCGCTGTGGTTCGCGGTTCGCGTCACGGCACTCCATTCGATGCGGTGGACGCAACGAACAGCTGCATCTTCGCGCTGTTGGGCGATAAGTCGCCCCCGTCCGCCGATCGACTCGCGTGCGACGAGCCGCGGGTGGCGCATCCCCTCGCATTTGCCGGCAGCCTGGCCGAACAACATGAATTGGACCCCCTGGGACTTCAGGATTGAGCGGCAGATTCCCGAGGAATCTCGATTGCGCGAGGTTTGCCTCCTCCATACGACCGTCAAGTCCACTGCGCGGAATCGAACAGGGCGCTATGTGCGGCGGCAGACGGTCGCGGGCCTTGATTCCGGCAATGATCCGGCATCGGTTGCGGCCCATGTTTGCCGAGGGGGTGAATTGTGCTCAAGTTGGGACCTCATGCCACTGCCCCGGATCGCGATACCACCGGAGTGGATCGCCTATTCGCCGAATTCGAGGCCACCGATTCGGACGGCCAATGCGATCATGTAACCGAAACGCTCGCCGGCGAGGTGTTTCGCTTCATGATGCTCGACGAGCATGTACTCTTCCATGCTCTGGCTCGCGCGTGTCATTCGAATCGGGCGCCATCCGAATGCGCAGTCGACAGGGCGGATTGGCGCGATCCAACGCATCCTTCCCCGAAACATCAGACATGACCCAAACTCTGGCCTTACCGGAACTGCTCGACCGTCGCGTCGTATATCGCGGCTACCTGTCGATCGCCTCTCTGCGGCTGCGCCTGCGGGACGGCGCAATCGTCTCTCGCGACGTCGAATACCATGGCGATGCAGCGGTCGTGCTTCCCTATGATCCGGTGCGTCGCTGCGGGTTGGTGGCGCGCCTATTTCGCGGCCCTGTGTTTGATGCGACGGGGGTGAGGCAATTGGAGGAGGCCTGCGCCGGCATGATCGGATACGAGGACGCCTCCGCCGCCGCGCGCCGCGAGGCCGGGGAGGAACTGGGTATTTCCCTGCACACATTAGAGTTCGTTGCCCGTATATGGCCTAGCCCAGGCGTCTCGTCGGAACGGCAAAGTTTGTTCCTCGCACCGTATGCTGCCACTGACCGCAACGGACCGGGCGGTGGTCTCGCCGCGGAACATGAAGATATTACGGTCGTGGAGCGTCCGCTCGACTCGCTCGCAGCGGACGCGATGCAGGGTGAGGTCGCCGACGGCAAGCTGCTCACCCTGATCATGGCGCTGCAGCTGAGAAGACCGGATCTGTTCATCGGGCGTATTATCCTATCTTCCGACCCAAGGATTCCGACAATCGAGAGGCCTCCTTTATGAGTGAATATGTTGACGCCATTGTGTTCATCGATCGTCACGAGGCGAAGTTATTCCACTTCAGCGCCAAGGACGAGGTCAAGCTCGTCTTGGCGCATACCTCCGCGCAGCGCCGGCATCATCAGGCAAATCACGAAGACGGGACCAAGCATGCCGTGGACGATGAGTTCATGCGAAGCATCGTCGATTCGCTCGGTCATGAAGGCAATACGCTCATTTGCGGTCCGGGCAACTCGAAATACGAGTTGCAGGCCTATATGCAGAAACACACACCGAAACTCGCGGCTCACATATCGGGAGTCGAGGAACTCGCTGGACCCCAGGACAGCGACATTCTCGCCGCGGCGCGGCAATTCTTCCGAACGCGGGGTCATCGGCATGGAGAGCTACAGAAACCCAGCGCAAGGCACTTTGACGTGCCGGGCAAATCCTAGGAGGGCCGCGACCTGCGGCAAAGTGCGCCGCCGTACATACGAGGGCGCCGGCTTCGCAGTTCAATGGCCTGCGTCGGACGGCATGCGCGGCCGACGCAACTCCCCAGATCTTTAGAACCGAAAGGAGATTTTTATGAGCCTGATTCATTGGGACCCGTTTGGCGATGTGAGCACATTGATCCGCTTGATCCCGAACCCGGCGGCTACCTGGCCTAGGGCTTCGGCAGAGGGCAATGGCGCAAGGAAACTCGAATGGTCACCGAGTGCCGATATCAGCGAGACCGATAAGGAATACGTGATTCGCATCGATCTGCCCGCCGTCAAGAAGGAAGACGTCAAGGTGACGGTCGACGACGGCGTCATTTCCATCAGCGGGGAGCGCAAAGCGCTGACTAGTGACAAGGACGAGAAATTCCATCGAGTGGAGAGTTTTTACGGCAGCTTCGAGCGGAGCTTCTCGCTGCCGGATAACGTCGATATGGACGGCGTGACCTGCGACAGCAAAAACGGCATTCTGACGGTTCATATCCCGAAGGTTGCCACAAAGAAGCAGACGCCGAAGCAGATCACCGTGCAATAGCAGGCGGCGGAGGGATTGACGAATCTCAAGCAACGACAAGGGAGCGGCAGCGCGCGCTGCCGCAACCGGCCCGGTAAGGGAACAGCTCTTACGAGATAGCCGGCGCCGGCGCGGCGAGGGCCTCGGTGCGCTACCGCACCAACAAATACGGCCCATCGCCGTATGCTGGGCGTGGATTATTCGGCAACCGATTGGCGCGGCACTGCCAGACCGGGGAAATACGCATGCTTGAATTTTCGATCGTCCAGCCGGGGGGCATCCTGCGGGTGACCCCGTCGGGTGCGCTGACCGTGGAAGATTTCACGGGCCTCACACGATTCGCAGACGCCTACCTGAACACGCACGGCACCCTCGGCGGATTGCTCATCGAGGCAAAGGCGTTTCCAGGATGGGACAGTTTCGCCGCCTTGTCCGCTCACCTGCGATTCGTCCGCGATCACCAGCGGCGTATTGAGCGCATTGCGCTCGTGACCGACAGCTCGATTGCCCGTCTCGCGGAATTGCTTGCCGAGCCGTTCGTGGCCGCGGATATCCGCCTGTTTCCGTTTGACCAACACGATGCCGCATTGCACTGGCTGCGGACGGACGGGCGGACGGCTGTGAGGATACTGGTCGTGCTTACGTCGCACGACCAGCTGGGCACGACCGGCCGCAAGACGGGTTTTTGGCTCGAGGAACTCGCGGCGCCCTACTACGTGTTCAAGGACGCCGGCGCGAGCGTCACCCTCGCCTCGCCTAAGGGCGGACAGCCACCGCTCGATCCGGCCAGTGACGCGGCGGCACCGGCCAGCGCTGCGACCTTGCGCTTCAAGACGGATGCCGTCGCGAACGCACAGCTGGCTCGCACACTGCCACTCAGCGGCATTGCCGTACGCGACTTCGACGCGGTGTTTTATCCCGGCGGGCATGGCCCGCTGTGGGATCTGGCCGAGGACCGCGGGTCGATCGCACTGATCGAGGCGATGCTCGCTGCCGGCAAGCCGGTCGCTGCCGTCTGCCATGCACCCGGCGTGCTGCGCCACGTAAAGTCCGGGGGTGGCAAGCTGCTGGTACTCGGCAAATCCGTGACGGGCTTTTCGAACACCGAAGAGGCAGCGGTCGGCTTGAGCGCTGTCGTACCGTTCCGCGTCGAAGACATGCTGATCGCTGCCGGCGGCCAGTACTCCAAGGCGCCCGACTGGCAGGCGCACGTCGTGACTGATGGACTGCTGGTCACCGGCCAGAACCCCGCCTCGTCCGGCCCCGCCGCGCAGGCGCTGCTTCACCTACTAAGGAAAAACGCAACATGACCAAGACATTCAAGGACGCCACTCCCCCGCCCGTTCTCGATCCCGCGTTCCTCGCCATCCAGCGGGCGCGGCTGGTCGCGCTGCGCAACGGCCTGTCACGCTCGATGGATCTTGATGCCGAAGAGGCGAGACAGGTGCTGTCGGCGGACCAGGATCACGCCAATGAAACCGAGGACCGTGCGCAGGATCTGGCCATCGATGAAAATGACCGGATTTTGTCGAGTCAACTCTCTCAACAGCTGATTGCGGTCGATCGAGCGCTCGCCAAGCTCGACGAAGGTACTTATGGATTCTCCGATGTCAGCGGACTGCCGATACCGATTGCGCGGCTGCAGGCATTTCCGCAGGCGCTGCGGACCATTTCCGAGGAGCCAGGGTCATCCAGCGGCACCCACGCAGCGCTCGAGGTCCCCGAGCGAAGCTAGCCCGAAGGGACTCTCCTGGATCGCGGCGCTATGGCAACTGCAGCCAGATCTCGTTACGCCGCAGAAACCATGGCACGAACGGTGCGTTGTAGCGCGCGTAGATAGGATCGCCGGTCCACGCTTCTCCGGCCGACCTGAGGGCCTGTTCCAGGAGCGAAAGGTGCTGTTCATAGTTCGCATCGGACCAGAAACCCGAGTAGCGGATGACGGCGACGCGGCGCGCCTCCTCCTCCCGCAAGGTGACCCGTGGGTCGACGGGCTCCGGCGCCGCGGCGAGCGTCACACCGCGGGGTAGGACAAACTGCACGACGAAGCCGCCGGAGACAGCGTTCTGCGTCACCGGGGCCGTCATTTGCATCTTCGTACCGGCCGCACTCTGAGTCACCGGCGCCGTCATGGGAAATTTCTTCTGACCCTTGTTCTTACCAAAAATATAGCCGGCGAGAATCGGGAATGCTTGGTTGCCCGCTGCTGTCGCGGAGCCGGTTACCCGCACTTCCGCTACGGCATAGGGGGCGTAGCGGCGCACCTCGACGTCGCCGATTCTCTGCGTGACCTCATAAGCCGGCTCTTCGATTGCATGCATCGTCATGGGTGCAGCGTCATGCCCTTGGGGCTGTTGCGGTACCTTCCTGAGTTTGCGCGTGTCGTAACCGAAAGCGGCAACCCTTGCGACGTCCCGGTCGTAGTCCTCCTGTGATATCACCGGGGTGCGAGCCATGATCCAGACGTAGTCCCGCGCGCTACGGGCGATGATGGTCTGGGTATACGCGGCGTCGAGGTAGGCAATCAGGTACTCAGCCTTGAACGGCCACAGAAACTGCATACCCCAGGTTGCATGCGTCACCTGATCGCGCACGTAACCGACCGGCGAATACTTCTTCAGCGGGCCGCCGCTGTTGCCATTTTTGAAGGTGAAGGTCGTCGCGATCGTGCCGTCCGGCCGCAGATCGTAGTGCTCCACCGCGTCGCACGCGTCCTTCTCGATGAAGGTCGGAATGTGAGCGATGACATACCAGTCGCCCATGAACCGCGGAAGATCCACGGCGGGAACGGTCTCCAGAGTCTCATGTTTCATGCTCGAGCATCCAGTAAATGACAGCGCAACTACCGCAATGGCCATCAGGTGTTTCAAGGCTCGTGGTCCGCATTTCGCTCGAGCGCATTTTCGAAGAACCAGCGGATTTGGGCGTCGATGTCCTCGCTGGAGAGCCGATCACTTCGGGATCCGGCCGGATCCGGCATTGCCGGGAGGTGATCGACCGGCGGGGTGCGGCCGGAGTTCTGGATTGAGGCAGAGTCGTTGCCATTCGGCATGGTTTCCTTCCTCCTTTTGAACGTACCGCGGCAGGTTGCTCTCGCGATCCCCCCTGGTCTGTACGATAGCCCGCATTACCGCGGGTGAACGCACAAGTGTCTTCCGCATGTGCGTTGCCAGACAGGCGCGCGTGTCCGCGCTGACTATCCTTCATCCTTAGTGTTTTTCGATGGCAGTCAATCGGAGGTCGTCATGCGAGCTTTGGAACAGGGTCAGGGGAGCGCAGCCCGCCCCGCGACGCGGGGCGGCGGAACGACTTGAAGTACCTCGCGCTCTCGTTCGGCATCTGCCTGTTGTGTTCAGCCCCGGGGTTCGTTCGCGTCGTCTATTTCGTGGGCGTGGGCTATGGCGCATCGATCGCTGCCCAGGCCTTGGCGGCGGCCGCCCTCTACTCGGCATCGATTGCGGGGTGGCCTCTCGTTCAAGTGCTGTTGCTCCTCGCCTACGGCGTCCGACTCGGCAGCTATTTGACGCTGCGCAATCTGGATCGCGGCTATCAGGACCGTGAAGCAATCCAGAAGGCGAAGCGGGGCCGGATTGGATGGGTGGCGAAAATCGGCATCTGGATCGGCGTCGCGGCCCTCTATGTCCTGATGGCGCTGCCGGCCTTCCTGACCATGTCGGCGGAGGCCCGTGGCTTGCCGCTGGGATGGCTGCCCTATGGCATCACGCTGATGGCGATCGGCCTCGGTCTCGAATCGGTCGCGGACTGGCAGAAGTATCGGTTCAAGGCGGCGCACCCTATGCGCTTTTGCAACACCGGGCTCTATCGCATCGTACGTTGCCCAAACTATCTCGGGGAAATGCTGTTCTGGATCGGGCTCTGGCTTTCTGCCACGACCGCCTATCAGGGCTGGCTCGAATGGAGCCTGTGCACGCTGGGGTTGGCGTGCATTCTCGGAATCATGATCGGAGCCACACGTCGCCTGGAAGGGGAACAAGCGGATCATTATGCGGCGGACAGCGCCTATGCGACCTACCGCAGAACCGTACCGGTGCTGTTCCCCCTCCTGCCGCTCTCCAGCCTGCGCAGCTCAGGTGTCGGCCGCCAGTGAAGCACTTGCGCGTCAGCGTAGCGGGAGGCACTGGTTACCTTGGAACGCGCGTCGTGACGGCGCTACGGTCCCGAGGCATCGCAGTGACGGCGATCGTTCGAAATCACGCCGACAGCCCGGCACTGCGCAAGCTGGTCACGCTCGGTTCCACGATCGCGGCGGTCGATGCTGCCCGCGACGAGCCCTATGAAGGCGCCCTCGTCGGTGCGAACGTTCGAGGGACCCGCGTCGCGTCGCCACTCGGAGTTCAGCGAAGCCAAGGAGCAGGCGGTGGATGGGCTCCGACTAGCGTGTGGGGCGGCAGGAGCCCGCCTGACCGTGATAAGGCCGACCGCCTATTTCAGCGACCTCACGGACCGGGCGTTCGAGTCGGTCGCCATCTCGAGGCGTCAATCCTGGGCGACCAGGAGCTGCCGGTCGGCGGCCCGGACATTCTGATGTTCCGCGACATCGGCCGTCTGGCCGCCGAAAGCCTGGGCCGGCAGGAGCCACTTCGTTTCCGGACGATTCCGGTCGGCTTGCTGCGAGCCCTGGCCGTCCTCGCCGGAGCCGCCGGGCGGCTTTCACGCCGACTGCGTCGCTCGGCGGCGATCCTGAACTGGATGATCTATGTCGGCACGCACGACGCCATTGCGCCATGCGTGGGCGAGCGGCACCTGAGGGATGCCTTTGCCGCCAAACGCCTCGACCTGGACTCACGACGGCCGACCGTCCCGTCTTTGATGCCCTGAGAGTCGCCGCCGCTTTTCGCGGGCGAAGGAGCTGCCGGATTTGCTGCCTGGGGTGCTCCATGGTCTGCTACGCTGGCGGCTGGCAGGGCATCCACTGCATCGATCCTTCAGAGGTCAAAAAGGCACGCCGGGTAGTCAATTTGTACGCAATGGTTTTAAAAGGGTTGAAGAGTCCATTGGAATGGACTGAGCTTGCGGATCGGCGGCCGGGTCCGGATCAGGTTCGCGTCAAGGTTGGGGCATGCGGTGTTTGCCGCACCGACCTGCACGTGGTGGATGGGGAGCTTGCTCACCCGCAGGTGCCCATCATCCCCGGTCACGAGATTGTCGGACGCATCGATGAGATAGGCGCCAACGTCAAGGGTCTGCAAATCGGCGAACGGGTGGGCATTCCCTGGCTCGGGCATACTTGCGGTACCTGTCCGTACTGCGCCGGGCGGCGAGAGAACCTCTGCGATCACCCGCTGTTCACGGGATACACCATCGATGGCGGGTTCGCGACGGCCGTCGTGGCCGACGCTCGCTTTGCCTTCCCGCTGGGAGAGGCGGGCACTGACGAATCGCTCGCCCCCTTGCTGTGCGCAGGGCTGATCGGCTGGCGCTCCCTGGGCATTGCCGGGGACGGCAAGCACCTGGGGCTCTACGGGTTCGGCGCTGCGGCCCACATACTTGCCCAGGTGGCGAAATGGCAGCGTCGCTCGGTCTATGCGTTTACGCGGCCTGGAGATCTGGCGACGCAGGATTTCGCGCGCCGTCTAGGTGCGGTGTGGGCCGGCGGGTCCGATGAGGCGCCTCCGGAACCGCTCGATGCGGCGATCATATTCGCCGCGGTGGGCGATCTAGTGCCGATTGCATTGAAGTCGGTCCGCAAAGGCGGCCGGGTGGTGTGTGCCGGTATTCACATGAGCGGCATTCCAGGATTCGCCTATGACCTGCTATGGGAGGAGCGGCAGCTGCTGTCCGTGGCCAATCTCACGCGCCAGGATGGCTTGGACTTTCTGCGTCTGGTGCCACAGATTGGCATCGTCACGCATACCAATCGCTACCCGTTGCAACAGGCCAATCAGGCGCTGGCGGACCTGCGGGCAGGAAGTTTCGAAGGGGCCGCTGTCCTGCTGCCTTGAGGGCCGCCCGCGTGCGGCTTTCACGAGCCGGTCGTGAGCCAGACCTGCCAGCCGTACATGGACCAGCCGAGCTGCGCCGGCTCCGGTTGAAACTGGAATTCCGCGTTCAGATGCACCTCAATGAGCGTGTACAGCGACGGATCGGTCGATGTCACAGCGTCCGGATATTGTGCAGCCAGGTACGCAAGTCCGGCGCCAAATTGCGTCGCACTGATCGACCATGCGAAATACCGCCATCCCGTCCACGGGGTGCCGGTATCGGATTGGCTTTCCGGCGCAATACTGAGGAATTGCTGACCGGCGGTCAGCGGGGTGTTGAGCAGGTAATCATTGGAGTCGGAGTTGTAGTTCGACCCGACCGTCGGTGCGTCGACGCCATTGGCAAAAAGCTTCACTCCGTAACTGACGCGCACCCCGTTGGGACCCACGAACAGGTGATCGGCAACCACGTAGGTATTGGAGCCGTCGGCCGTGGGCACCTGCAGGTACATGGAGGCGTTCAGGACCGTGCCGGAATTCGCGAACGGCGTCGTCTGTTCCGACGACGTGAAATCGTATTGCGGCGTAATCATCATCTTCTGATCCGTGGGAGAATTCGGCAGGTCCGCCGAGTTCAGGTAGGCGCCCACGGTGCCGTTTTCCATTTGCGCGGTAGTGGAGGACGGCGTGTCCGCAAAAAAGCCAAGCTGGTAGCTCGACAGGGGCGCCGAGGGCGTGAACCCCGTCAGGGTTCCCGCATTCCAGGACGAAGGTACGAGGTTGCCGTCCACTGTGTTCGGATTCGTCTGCCAGAAGACCATCCTGAACACTCCGCCTGGCGGACCGGCGCCGCCGACGGCATGCGGCACCATCACTTGATCGGCGATCCCGCTCTCCTGCGGCTGCTGAAACAAAATCGTGGAACCGCTGGGAGGAGGAGTGACTGTCGGAGGCGTGCCCGACCCGCTGCTCGAACTGCTCGGGGCGCCGCCTCCGCCGCCTCCGCCGCAAGCCGCCAGCATGGACGTCACCACCAAGGTGGCCATTGTGCATCGCAGAATCTCAAACGGCTTTTCGGCACTCATCATGTGGCTTCGCCTTCAGTCAATGAAACATCAAGTCAAGTCCCAGCCCAGCTGGCATCAGCTGTATTAAGGTAAACGTCGGAGCGCGGTAATGCGTTGACAGGGGCTCTGCCTGCGGGTGCCGACACTGTCTAAAAAGTGACGAGTTCGTAATGATTGGTGTGATTCGCATAACAACCGGCGTTCGTCGCGGGGATACCCGCCCATCCAGGGCGGACCGCGTGCTCAATCGGTCAACCAAACCTGCAACCCTTTCATGGACCAGCCCAGTTCGGCCGGCGCGGGTGAATAGTGGAATTCCGAATTCAGATGCACTTCCGAGAACACGTATTTCGTCGGATCGCTGTATTTGACCTTCCCGGGATTGTGCGCCGCCAAGAATTTCAGGCCGGCGCTGAATTGAGCCTCATTGATGGTCCACTGGAAATGACGCCATCCCAGCCACGGGGTTCCCGTGGACGATTCGCTGGTCGATGCCCTGGTGAGGAACTCCGTGTCCGTGTCGAGCGGACAATTGATGATGTACACGTTGTCGAGTTCATCGTATCCGCTGCCGACCAAGGTCAGATTATGGGTGGCCCCATTATGAAATATTTTGACGCCATAGCTGAACCGCGTACCGTCGGGATCCAGGAACAAGAAATCGGCGGTCACGTAGGTATCGGACCCCATCGCGACTGGAATCTGCACATCCAATTCCGCATTCAGCACTGACGTCGAGCTCGCAAACGGCACGGGCGACGCGCCCGCCGCGAATCTGTATTGGGGCGTGATCATCATCTTCTGAGCCGTAAGCGTCGTCGGCAAGTCCTTGGAGTTGATATACGCTCCGACCGTGCCGCCTTCCATTTGCGCGGTAGTCGTACCGGCTTGGTTGCGAAAGCCCAGCTGCGCAGTCGACGGCGATGTGGGCGTGAACCCGGTTTGCGAACCCGCGTCCCACGCAGTGACGACGAGATTGCCTTTTGCCGTATCGGGATCCGGCTGTTCGACCACCATATCGAACGTTCCCGTGGGCAGCCCGCCCTTGTCGACGTGCGCCACATAAACGTTGTTGGCGATGCCGCTCTTCAGCGGCTGTTCGAAAAGAACAGTCGTACCGGCCTGCGCCGTCGAGCCGACCGCGGCGCCCGCCGCGAGAGTCGATATGGCCGCGCAGTAACGAAGTAGCCCCAAGCGTCGATCAATGTGCATCCGACAAATCCTCGCTGATGAATTCCGGAAGGCAGTCCAGTCGTCTTGCGACCCGACCGCCCGTGTATCGCGGGGACGATTTACCCCCTACTGGCACCCACCGGCAATATGTCTGCAATTCAAGACATTGCCATACGAAGGTGCTGCGCCATGTGTGCACTGCGAGACAGGCGCATCAGGGGCCGCGCGGAAGACCGTGGATCGACTCATCGCGAGGTTCGCGCCGCGCCCCAATTATCTGGAAATTGAACCGATTTATATTATGTAAGTTATATTCGAGAGAGCGAATGCGTTCATGCGCTTGCGCTATATTTGAGCACCCGCTTGATCGACCCGGAGCGGCCTGGTTGAATTAGCGCAACGGGATGGACTGCACCGATGAGCATCAAGCTGAAGGACCTGCGGCATCTGAATAGCATTGTTCGGGCTCGCCGCCGTGGCTCGCGGGTTGTTGTGCGTACGGCGCCGGCGCTGATTGTGTTCGGCTTACTGGCCGTTCCGATCGCGGGCGCGCAAGTCAACGTGACGACCCAGCAAAACGACATTGCGCGCACCGGACAGAATCTCAACGAAACGAGCCTCACCACGTCCAACGTGAATTCGACGCAGTTCGGCAAGCTCTTTGCGCGTCCGGTCGCGGGCGCCATCAGTGCGCAACCCCTCTATCTGTCCGGCGTCACGATCAACGGGGCGACCCACAACGTGGTGTTCGTCGCCACCCGAAGCGATGTGGTATACGCGTTCGACGCGGATTCGAACACCGGCGCCAATGCAAGTCCATTGTGGTCCGCGTCGATGCTCTCCCCGGCGCACGGAGCGTCCGCCGGCGCCGCCATCTATGGGTCCTTGGGCATCACGAGTACGCCGGTCATCGATCCGGTCTCGAACACACTGTATGTGGTGAGCGCCACGTTGGAGGGGGGGCAACCGATCTATCGCCTGCACGCCCTCGACGTGACCACGGGTTCAGAGACGTTGGGCGGACCTGTCGCAATTACCGCGAGCGCGAGCGGAACCGCCGCGGACGGCAATGCGGGCACCGTAACGCTGACTCCCCGCAATCATAACCAGCGCGCCGGACTGCTGCTCTTGAACGGCATCGTATACCTTGGGTTCGGCGCGTACACCGAAGGAGAGGAAACCTACTGGCACGGGTGGATTTTGGGCTACGACGCCGGCAGCCTCGTCCAGACGGGTGTTTTCTGCATGACCTGCAACGGTAACGGCGGGGGAATCTGGATGTCGGGCAACGGCCTGGCGGCGGATCAGCTGGATCCCGTGAATGATCCCTATGGACGAATGTTCGCCGCGACCGGCAACGGCGATTTTACCGCGACGTTCCCCTACGGCGGCAATATGGACTTTGGCGACAGCGTCGTGGATCTGGATTTGACCAACGGCGTACCGAACGTCACCGACGACTTCACCCCCAATGTTCAATCGATGCTCGCGGCCAGTGATGGCGACCAGGGTTCCGGGGGCGTGATGATTCTCCCGGCGCAAACCGCGGGGGCCTACCCCAACCTGCTCGTCCAAGCCGGCAAATCGGGAACCCTGTATTTGCTCGATCGCGACAACCTCGGGGGTTACAGCTCGACGACGAACCAAGTGGTCCAGGCGCTCGCCGGCGCCCTGGGCAACCCCGGACCCGCTGCCAAGGCGGGCGTGTGGAGTTCCCCCGCCTACTGGAATGGCAATGTCTATTATTGGGGGGTCTACGACAATCTGAAGCAATTTCCATTGGTCAATGGATTGCTCGCCGCTCCGCCGATCATGTCTGCGGAAGTCTCCGCATACCCGGCCTCCACGCCTTCGATTTCGGCCAACGGGAACACCCAAGGCATAGTCTGGTCCATCGATACCGATGCCGCTCCAAGTGCGGCCATCCTGGAGGCGCATGACGCCGGCAATGTGGCCACGACGCTTTACTCCAGCGCCTCCAATGCGGCGCGTGACACGGCGGGACCCGCCGTCCTTTTTACCGTGCCCACGATTGTCAACGGCATGGTGTACGTGGGGACGGCCAATCAGCTGGATGTCTACGGATTGTTCAGCAGCTCCCAAACGAGCACGCCCATGATCGCCCCCGGCTCGCAATCATTCATCGGCTCGCTCGACGTCACGATCACCGATGCGACGCCGGGCGCCGCCATTTACTACACCACGAATGGATCATCGCCGACCACCGCGTCGATGCAGTACGCAGGCCCCATTGTGGTGACCTCCAATCAAACGATCAATGCGATCGCCGCCGCCGCCGGAATCGCGTCGAGCTACCAGGCGGGAGCGAGTTATACGCAATCCGTCACGGCCACACCGACGTTCTCGCCCGCCGCGGTCGCGTACCCTGCTCCCCAGCCGGTCACGATCAGCGATTCAACCGCCGGAGCCGCGATCCACTACACCACCGACGGAACCACACCGACAATTGCTTCATCGATCTATTCCGGCCCCATTACGCTGACTTCCACCGGGACATTGAGAGCCATTGCGGCGGCCCCCGGATACGCAATCAGCGGCGTCGCATCGGCCGCCTACACGATCAGCAGCAGCAACTTTCTGCCGGTCGACGATTCAGCCGGCTTTCCCTCCGCGGTCGGGCTGAACTTCGCGGGTACCGCAACGCTGGCGAACAATGCACTGCAGCTGAGCATCGCCGGCAAATCGAGGCTGGCCAATGCGGTCTGGTTTACGACACCCGTCAATGTGCAGCAATTCACCACGGACTTCTACTTCCAGGAGGCCTCGGCCACCGCGGACGGATTCACGTTTGCTCTCCAGAACGCGCCCGCCGGTTTATATGCGCTCGGCGGTGCGGGCAGCGGCCTCGGCTATCAAGGGATCGCCTCGAGCGTGGCCGTCAAGTTCGATCTGTTCGACAATGCGGGCGAAGGGGTCAACTCCACGGGTTTCTATACGAACGGTGCGGCGCCTACGGTGCCCGCCGTGGATCTGGCAGGGTCCGGCGTGAACCTGCACGGAGCGGACATCCTGCACGCGCACATCACCTACGATGGCGCCACCCTGACCTTGAGTGTGAGCGACACGGCAACCAGCGCCAGCTTCACGACCTCAACGGCCATCGACATTCCCGCAACAGTGGGCGGTAACACGGCATACGCCGGCTTTACGGCCGGCACCTCCAGCACGGGCGCCACGCAGACGATACTCAATTGGACCTACATGACCGGCTCCGCCACGACGCCCATGGCGGCTACACCCACGTTCGCCCCCGGTCCCGGCGCGTACTCGAGCGCGCAGTCGGTCACCATCGTCGATGCGACACCCGGTGTGACGGTCTACTACACCACCGACGGCACGATGCCGACCCTCGCGTCGTCGGTGTTCTCAAATCCGGTCAGCGTGAGCGGCAACGAGACGCTGAATGCCATCGCGGCGGCGAGCGGTTACACGACCAGCGCCGTGGGCTCGGCGCCCTATCAGATCGCGGCATCCGCGCCCACGTTCTCACCGGGTGCGGGCACGTACTCGAGTCCGCAGTCGGTCGCCATCAACGACCCAATCGGCGGCGCGACGATCCATTACACCTCCGATGGCACGACGCCCACCGCCGCCTCGCCGGTGTATTCCGCTCCGATCCGTGTAAGCGCGAACGGAACGCTGAAGGCGATTGCGGTGGCGAGCGGTTACACGGTGAGCGCCGTGGGATCGGCGGCTTACAAGATCGAGGCCGCGGTCCCCACCTTTTCGCCCGGCGCTGGCACGTACTCGAGCCCGCAGTCGGTCACCATCGCCGATGCGACCCCCGGAGCCACGATCTACTACACGACCAATGGCACGGCGCCGAGCCCCGCGTCGTCCGCGTACTCCGCGCCGGTCGGCGTAAGCGCCAAGGAGACGCTGAAAGCGATCGCGGCGGCGGGGGGCTACTCGACCAGCGATGTGGCGTCGGCGGCCTACAAGTTCGAGGCGGCGCCCCCGACCTTCTCGCCCGGCGCGGGCACATACCCGGGTGCGCAGTCGGTCACGATCACCGATGCAACCCCCGGAGCCGCGATCTACTACACGACCAATGGCACGACGCCGAGCACCGCGTCGTCCGAGTACTCCGCTCCGATCAGCGTAAGCGCCAAGGAGACGCTGAAAGCGATCGCGGCGGCGAGCGGCTACTCGACCAGCGATGTGGCATCGGCGGCTTACAAGATCGAGGCGGCAGCCCCCACCTTCTCGCCCGGCGCGGGCACATACTCGGGTGCGCAGTCGGTCACGATCACCGATGCAACCCCCGGCGCAACCATCTACTACACGACCAATGGCACGACGCCGAGCACCTCGTCGTCCGTGTACTCCGTTCCGATCAGCGTGGGAGCCAAGGAGACGCTGAAAGCGATCGCGGTGGCGAGCGGTTACTCGACCAGCGATGTGGCGATCGCAGCTTATAAGATCGACGAGTAGTACGTGCGATTTGCGCCGCCACTTTCCGCGCTAGTAGTCGTCGTCGGGGTCGGTGGCAGGACGCCTGTCGTTGATGAAGTGAGCGGCTTTGAATGCCGTGGGAATGGCGTGGAACGGCAGGGGGGCCTGGAAGAGATTGAAGCAATCGGACAGATCATCGGCGGTCGCGTCGGCGTAGCCGAGCGATGGCAGCTTGAAATTGTTTTCGATGAATCTCAGGACGCTGCCGAAGTCGTGGGTGACGTGCGAGACGTAAGCGGCCCTGGCGTAAGGTGAAACGACGATCATGGGAACACGCATCCCGTAAACGTAACCCGATCCCCAGCTGACGCCGTCGTCGACGACCCTGGGGGCGACGTGATCGTACCAGCCGCCCCAGTCGTCCCACATGATGATGATGGCGGTGTTCGCCCAATACCGGCTATTGCCGACGGCATTGACGATCGAAGCGACCCAGGAGGGTCCACTGCCGTCGTTGACCATGGGATGATCCGAATACTTCCCGTCGGGAGTGACCCAGCTCACTTGCGCCAGTTTGCCGTTGGGGATGTCCGTGAGGATACCGGTGTTCTTGCGCACATTCGCCCAATCGGGGCCGGTGCAGGTGAGTTTGCCGTTGACCTTCTCCGGCTGACAGATGTGCTCGATCGTGACCGGTCCGGTCCATATGTTGTCGGCGGACACGGCGTAATAGCGCCAGGTCACATCCGCGGCGTCGAGGAGGTCGGTCAGCGTGGGATGTTCGAAGCAGGGATACTGGGCCGGCTGAGCGTTTTCGCTGCCGTTCGCGTTGATCATCTTGACCAATGTGGCCAAGGGCGCAATGCAGCCGGCGCGATTATCGGAAGGGTTCTCGGCGGCGAACAGGGGACTGGTCTCGGTAGGAGCCGAGGTGCCGGAGATGATGAACTGGTGCGCCGGAAAGCTCGGACCTTCGTTGGTTTGAAACATGCGATCGGCGAAGGTGTACTGCTCGGCCAACGCGAAGTAGGGCTGAACGTCGGATGCCAGGACGTACTTGTACTGCGCGTTGGACGGGCACTTGCCGGCCGGCTTGCATCCGAGGTTGGGACCGTCCATTTTGCCGCCGTCGTACATGCTCACGAAGGCGGAATGCTTGTGATCGAGGTCGTAGTTTTGCGGGGTGGCGCCGACCGTACCCAAGTCGATCGGGGTCAGGGGAATCAGCTGGCCCAATGAATTCACGCCGCTGGTGGCGATATCGGCCCCTCGTGAGATCAGTACCGGATCCTGGAAGAGATTGTCAGTGCTGCGGTTCTCCTGAACGATGACGATGATGTGTTGGATCACGGAGGAAGGAGCCGGAGCCGGAGAATCGGGCGCGTTGCCGGGAGCCGAATTGTTCGGCGCGACATCCCTTCCGTAAGCATCATTGCCGTGACTACCGCTGCCGGGAACTCCGTGCAGCGCCTGCCCGCAGACGGTTCCCGACATGAGCACCAATGCCGCCGCCCATGTGGAAACTGTGTTCATCTGTCGCTCCCTGACCCCGGTAATTGCCTACGCTCCACCCCCAGGGAGGCTGCACCTCCGTGGTTTCCGCACCCCAGCCAGCCCCGGGAATCCTAGCGCAGGAGTCCGGGGTTGATGCTAGTTCGACTCGATATACGAGATATCAGGGACCGTACCGCCCCGGGTCTTGCAGCCCCTCAACCCCAAATTGTTGGTCTCCCCGGTCGTGCCGGCATCCAATACGCAGGTTGGCGCGTTCGAGGATCCATCTCTCGTCGCAATGATCACCTTGATAATCGTGCCCAAGTTGAACACCGCCTTCGCTCCCAATCCGTCCCCGACCACGTTGACCTCCGTCTGGTACCAAGCGGTCGCGAGATCGAGGACCGAATCTTCGCCCGTCGTGCTATAGGCGTCGGTTTCGGTCGTGAAAATGAGCGTATCCAGACCACCCGCAACCGCCTTGCCCGAAAGCTTGAGGTAGTTGAGCTCGGTGATCGGCTGCGAAGGCACCGACACCGCGGCGCTGTTCATGTAGCAGGAACTCCCGTAAGCGGTCCATCCGCCCGGGCAGCTGGCGCCATAGTCGATCAGCCAGTACTGCATGAACGCGGACTCATAGCCCGACGAATACACGAATTGCTCCCAGGTCTGGCAACCCGGGACGCCATTGCAAGCCGCCGTGGTCATGAAATTCGAATTGAGCTGGATGGAATAATCATTCGCCCCCAGCGGACCCGTTACACTCGTTATGCGCTTTTGGAGGAACGTCCCAACCGATCGGATGCTGAGCGCCGATGTTTCCGCGACGAAATCGACGCCATTGCCGACGGTGCGGCTGCTCGTGCCGGTCCGCGGCGTAAACGGAACCTTCGGCGCCACGCCGCATTCCACCTTCACCCACTCAGTTCTCGGGTAAGAGGCATGAAAGCACGCTCCTTCGGGCACGTCGGTACGCACGATGACCTCGCGCCACGCCTCGCGCGCCTGGGCTTCCTCGTCGTTGGCAGCAGGCGCTGCAACAGCAGACGAAAGCATGAATGCACTGACCAGACTCGCCGCGGCCACAATGCCGCTCATGCAGCTCGCGCCACAATTCAACTTGTCCATGTGTTGACCCCTCTGTCGTTTAACATAAAGCCATGATCCGCGATCATGGCGCGCATCGGTTCCACATCCGCTTTGCGCCCGCCGAAAGCCGACGAAGGTACGCATCCCCGTTACGAAATTTGTTGCGCTACTGTCGAGCGACGCCAAGCCACTACTTCTAACCTCGAATGGCATATCGGTCAACCCGCCCTTCGCGGATGGCTCGATGCCACTCGTGGCCCATTTGTCATAACGACAGGCACACCGTATCTGCACTCCGCCGGTGTTAAGACCGGAGGGTCAAACCAGATCGTTCTTGGCCACCGGCCCAAGATACGCATCCAACCAAGCGAGGGTTGCCTTCATATACTCGGATCGGGGAAGCACGTGTCCGGTTTCGTAGACGATCAGTTTCTTGTGTTCAATCGGCGTACCGAGAAAATCAAACATGGGTTTCTGGGAGGTTTCGTACGGAAAGGCCCTATCGCCCCTTCCATTCAACATCAGGACGGGCTGCGTAACCCTCGGCAGGTAGTTGATCTGATCCACCTCCGGCAGGGATGTTTCCATTGCCATTCCAGCGGCGTTCAATACCACCGCCTTGATGCGCCGCTCTATGGCAGGCAGGATTCCGCCGAGGAAGCCGCCCCAACTCACACCCAGGTAGGCAAGGTTGGCCGCCTGAATATCTTCTCTCGTCTCCAGATAATCGATCGTTCGGCCGATCTCCTTGCCCCACGCGATCACATGGTCCTTGTAAAGAACCGTTGCGCAAGGGTGGGTGGATCTCAGCGCGCCGTGCCGCTCGTAAGTCCCCTTGTATGTGGGAACGATCAAGGCCCGGCCACTCTCGATGATCGAATCGGTGCGGTGTCTTAGGATGGCAGGATCAAATGTCCGGTGCAGGAGTCCGGCCTCGCCCGGAAAATAAATGACCGGCTGAAGCGGAATTGACACGCCTATGGGCGAATAAACGTATACCGACATCCTTTCATAGGAGTAGCCCACGTTGATCGACACCACGTCGACCTTCCATTTCTCGTATTCGATCGTCTTGTCGACCTTGGCATGGAGCGAAGTCTTGGCGTAATCGAATTGCCGGGCGAAATCGGCGAAGGTCTCGTCGTCAACCGGCAGCTCCGTTGAGTAATCCCGGGAATATCTGCGGCATGCGTGCATTACATTCATTAGTTTTCCCTGCGCTGACCATTTTTTTTCGGACGCGACTGAGCAACGCCGGAGTTGATGCCAAGCATCCATGCGCTTTGAAACATTACTTAGCACGCGTTGTGTGCTCGAGTCCACTCGTGGCGCGGTTCGGAAGCGAAGCGAAGCGATGAAGGAAGACCGCCGGCACCCAGGGACCGATTATGGTAAACATGTCTCCCGGCCGGATGCCCACGGGTGATTCGAAAGATTAACTTCTTGACAGGAAGTATGCGTCGAGCGGCCTGGAGCGTTACTACCCGCGAAGAGCTGGAATTTAGGGCTTCGATGCGGCAAATTACTATCAATCAACGAGGAATCATCATGAGCGATTTTTCTAGGAAATTCTTGAGTATGGCCGCGATTTCCGTGGCAATGGCTGGCTTCGCCATCACGGCCGCCGCGCAGGATACGAAGTTTGACAAGACCCATCCGCGCCGCGCCGAGGTGAACCAGCGCCTGCAGAACCAGAAGCGCGCCATTCACCAGGACGTGAAGAACGGCACGTTGACGAAGCAGCAGGCGGAGGCGCTGCACAAGGATGATCGCCAGATCGGCCAGGAGGAGCGTGACATGGCCCACCAGGACAATGGTCACATTACGAAGAGCGAACAGAAAGTCCTCAATCAGCAGGAAAACGCGGTCAAGAGCGAAATTCCGCCCCGGTAATCCGGATCGAGTCGCTGCCTGAGCGAGTCGGAGGGCGCCGCAAGGCGCCCTCCGCATTTATGGGATCTGCAGCCGTGCCGGCCCGGCTTGCGGGTCGCCGGCGCGATCCGGGTCCTAGCCCCCCTTGGGAGCAGCTTTTTTCCTCGGCGCGTCCAGGGCGGCGGTCTTGGCCGCCAGCTCGGTCAAGTATTCACGCATCACCAACCACGCCACGCAGCCCGTGGTGGGACCACACAAGGCGATGAACAGCACGGCAAACCACAATCCGGCGCCCTGCAGCAAGCCGATAACGAGATGCCCGGCGGCAAGGATCGCCTCTCCGATCCCCGAAAGGATGAGCCCGGCGCCCACATAGGCGCCCACGCGCAGGTAGCCGCGACGAACCCAGAGACGAAACAGCGGATATCCAGCCGCCAAGATCAGCACCGCGGCGGTTGGGAAGCCATACACCGAAGCCGCGAACCCGAAAGGCACGATATCCAGTATTCCGATGCCTGGATCACGGCGCGCCGAGGCCGGGTGCCCGGGCAGCTGCCAGTACCACAAACCGTATAGGCAGCCGATCACGAATATCAGTATGACGATGACCAAGATCGACGCGAGCAGGCCGCCGCCGACGGGGACTTCCTTCGACAGGTCCTTTTTTTTCTTGGCCTTTTTCTCGGACGCCGCATCAGCCGGCTGCTTCGGCTCGCCGGGTTTGTTCAGGCCGCCGGGTTTGTTCGGGCCGCCCGGGCCCTTCGGCCCACGCGGCTTGTTCGGCTCGCCCGGCCCGTTCGGCCGATCCGGTTTGGATGTCCTGTCGAAATCGCTTGGATTCACTTGGGTGCGCTCGAGAATCTGGGATCAATGAGCTTGCGTCTTGCATTTAAGGGTGCGGGTCACGGGCCGCATGGCGCACCCGCCGGCGCTCATGATAATCCAATGCGAAGGGGATGCATTCTGGTGCCGCGTCTGGCGTAGACCCGGCCGGCTACTTGCAGTTGGTTCCGGTTCTGAATTAACCTCACGCGGCCGATTGACTCCACCCCATGACGAGGCGCGGCGATGATGGAAATCAATGGACATTCCAGACAATTTGCGGTTCATCTGGCCGTGGCGGCAATTGCGGTCTGCGGAACCTCGGGCATGTCCAGCGCCGGCACGCCCGTTGCGGCTGACGATTCGCCCGGCGGCGCCGAGGCCGGGACCACGGTGATATTCAAGCAGCCGGTTCTGGGCGACATTCAGGACGGCTGGTATATCGCCCACGTCACCAAGGGCGGTGTGCCTCAGGGAGCCTTTGGCCTGGTGAGCTGGAATCCGAACCCCCACGAGACTTCTGGCGAGTACGTGGCGAGTACGTGGAACGCCGCTGCGGATACGGGCTTCACCCCCAAGCATGTGGCCGTGGCGCAGCTCAGCATGCAGAACAAGATCGGTTCCACCACCGGGCAGATAGAAGGCGAAACCGTCGGCGCGTACCTCAACGCGAAGGATCTGGACCCGCCCAAGGCCGGCGAGCAGATGATGATTTCGCCTCAATACATATTTCCGGCGGGAGAGCAGCCGACGGTGTATACGAGCACGGCCTCCACACTGAGCTCCTCCATGAAGTTGCAGGTTCCTGTTGCCGAGGGCAGCGACACCTTCGTGAGCGCCGATCTGCTTTTCACGGACCCCAACGGCGTCCGAATGAGCTACTCGATCAAATTATTCGACAATGGCCATGCGACTCAGGAACTCGGTTCGGGTTACGACGCGCTCACCGATTCATTCATGTTCAATTGTCCGCTCGCCGGCGAACCGCTATACATCACTCAAGGGGCATCGAGCGCCGATGGGCAGGGCGCGCCGTACGTCGGCTGGCTGACCTTCGAGTGGTCGATCAGCGAGGCTCAGTTCGCCGCCGCGATCAATTACATGCAACAACAGTTTCCGGGGAAGATTGCAACGTCCGATCCGTCGCAATGGTTGTTCACCGAAGTGCACCTGAATGCGCAGCTGCTCGTACAGACGCTCCCGGCGGAACTGGGCTGGTCGATGCGCGGATGGCAGGTCTCCGTTACGCAGTGATTTCTCCGCCGATGTGAACGGCCTCCGGCGCGATCTTCCAGTCGAAGCACGTCATTCCTCGATGATCGAGCTCGAGGGTATCGCTTCATCAGCGATCCGGGCGCCAGAATTCGGAATCCCGCTTCTTCGACGTCCGGCGCATACCGCAGCCAATTGGGTGACGCATGAGCCCATGAACTTTAGAAGAAACGTCCAATCGCGCCGCAAGTGACGGGAAAATGGAGGATTTGTTGGCCCAATCGACTAGTCTCGTTAACGCCGGCTGAATGGGTCATTCCACACTGTCGCGTAGCACCGACATTTTGCCGTTGATCCCTAGTCGGGAATAATCCGTCTCGCTGGTGTTGGTCGAACCCGTTGTATCCGGAGGACGCAAAGCCTCGGGTCTCGAGGTTTATCAGGGACGTGACAAAGCCGAATTGCGAAGCGCGGTGCAATGCATACTGGTAAGGGTCAGGCGGTTCTAGGTCTGAATCTGGCCGTTCTCGGTCTGGTCTCGGTCCTCGCGGGCTGCGGAGGATCGGGCAGTTCCAGTGTCGGCACTACGAGTGCCACGGGCACAGTTCAGCAGGGAACCTCGGGCACCTCGGGTTCGTCATCCAGCTCTTCCGGCAGCTCGAGCAGCTCATCAAGTTCATCCAGCAGCGGCTCATCCTCGGGCGGCAGCTCATCCGGTTCATCCAGCAGCGGCTCGTCTTCGGGCGCTGGTTCATCCTCGGGCGGCAGCTCCTCCTCCGGCGCCAGTTCATCCTCGGGTGCTAGCTCCTCCGGCAGCGGCAGCTCGTCCTCGGGCGCCAGTTCATCCTCGGGTGTTAGCTCCTCCGGCAGCAGCGGCTCGTCCTCGGGCGGCGGTACGGGATCCACGATGCTATTCCAGCAACCCGTATTGCTGGGCATCAACTCCAACTGGTATGTGGCTCACGTCAACAAGGGTGGGCTCCCCGAAGGTTCCTTTGGCCTCGTGAGTTGGAACCCCAATCCGTATAACGATGGCGGCGAGTATGTGGCGAGTTCCTGGGACGCCTCTGCCGTGACCGGATTCTCCCCCGCACAGATGACCTCATCGCAGCTCAGTGTTCAGAACGCCACTGATTCCACCACGGGGCAGATGGACGGCGACACCGTCGGCGCGTATCTCAACTCGCGGGACCTGCGCCCGTCCCAGGCCGGCCAGATGATGATGATCTCTCCGCAGTACATATTTCCCGAAGGGCAGCAGCCGGCGGTATTTACGAGCGCGGCCTCGACCCTCAGCTCGTCCATGCAGCTGCAGGTTCCAGCCGCGGCGGGCGCCAACACCTTCGTCAGCGCCGATCTTCTCTTCCTCGACCCCAACGGCGTGCGGCTGAGCTACTCCATCAAGCTCTTCAGTTATGGCCACTCCGCCGGGGAACTCGGAGGGGGTTACGACTCAATCTCCAATTCGTACATGTTCAATTGTCCGCTCACAGGAGCGGCGCAGTTCATCACACCGGGGCAGTCGAGTGCGGCCCCGGAAAGCGCGCCGTGGACGGGCTGGCGGACTTTCTCGTGGTCGATCAACGACGTTCAGTTCGCCGCCGCCATCAAATACCTGCAGTCGCAGTTTCCCGGAAAGATTCCGACGACCGATCCGACCAAATGGGTGCTCGGCGAAGTGCACTTGAACGCGCAATTGATCATCGTGACCCCTCCGGCCGAATTGGGTTGGTCCATGCACGGGTGGCAGGTTTCGGTCACCAACTAGCTGATTGGCCCTGCGAATACCTGGCTCCATGGGAGTCACCCTGCGGGGCGCCGCAGGGTGACTCGCGTGCGTCCGGTCACGGAGCCGTTATGGAACCGAATTCCCCGGTGGTCTGTGTCGCGCCTCCGGCGTTGAAGTACAGGGTATTGGTGGGCCCGGATTGTCCGGCGCCGTCGCCAAACTCGATCGCCCAGAGGCCGGGGAGGGTAAGATCATATCCCCCGCTCTGCAGGAATCCCGCGAAAGCTCCGGTCGTCGGGTCGTAGGCGCCGATCCACCCGCTGCCCGTGTTGCCCACCAGAATCATGCCGCTGAATGATCCGAAATTGGCGGGCGAAGCGGCGACCCCCCACGGCTGATTGAACCAGCCGTTCTCGAGCCGGAGCATCAGCTTGCCGCCGGGGTTGAAGGCGTCCACATAACCCGTCCCGCCGCCGGCGCTTGCGTTGTATGTCACGAAGATCCTCGATCCAATGGCCTGAATTCCCGCCGGCGTGTAGGTCGATGGAATCATGGAGTCTGTGAAGGCGTCCGCCGGCAATTCAACCCGGGCGAAGGTCGTTGCGTCATAGGCCTCCACTGCGCCGCTGGCGTTTGCGGCATAGTAGGTCAGGGCGCCGGTCGAGCCCTTGGTGGCGGTCGTCAGGCCTTGATAGGATGCCCCGCTCGCCCAGTTGTTCACGACAATGGTCGCATCGCTCACGTGGCATTGATAACAACCGTTGCCCGGCTTGACCGGCGCGGCGTAGGCGCTCCACTCGGACAAGGTGCCATCCAAGGTCGCGAAGACAAACTCCTCCGCTGCGGGATTGTTGGCAATTCCGGTCGGGCTACCCGGCCCGCTGCCGCTCGCCGCGGGAATGCGTATGGTCAATCCGACCTTTTGGCCCTTCGCGGAGTACAACGTCGAGAAGCCGCTGACGTTGTCGGCCACCCACCATTGATTGAAGCCCCCGTGATTCTTCGGAAGGTGCGACAGGCCCCACGGATTCGCCAGATGCTTGTCCTTGGAGTTGGTCACAATGCTGCTCACCGTGTAGTCCTGGGCCTGCGCCCCGGCGCCCACTGCGAACATCAGCGCCGCGCCTAGAAAAATATGAAATCTCATGCTCCCCTCCTAAGTTTTAACGCACCTGACATCGGTTCGCCTGCGGCGGATCGTTCGCGCCGCCCACGCAATGAGTGCCATCTCCCGCACCAATGGTTGTATGGGTCGATAAATTACCCTGCCGCGTTGGCGCGCCGCCGGTGATGTGACGAAATAGGCCGCCCGGCCGCCGTTTCATCGCCTTGCCGGCAACAACCATTTCGTCGATGCCCGGCACTCACGACCGTAACCCGCTGCTTTTCACGTTACGGAGACCGCCAATGAAATTGCATCAAATCATCGTCCGCAGAGCGTCTGCGCCCATCGGCATCGTCGGCATCCTCGCCGTGGCCGCATGCGGCGGGGGCGGCGGGAACATGACCGCGGCGGCCAACGACAACCAGATGACCCCGCAGGCAACCACGTCTTTCACCGATACGGCCCTGGCGGTGGACAAGGCCGAGGTGGTTGCCACCGCTGCCACGATCGACGCCAACCTGCAGAATCCCTGGGGCCTTGCGTTCCAACCCGGATTTCCGTTTTGGATCGCGGACAACAACAGCAACCTGGCGACGCTCTACAGCGGTACGGGCGGCATCGAGACGCAGGCGATCACAGGATCGCCCGCCGTCGGAATTGCGATTCCGGCGTCCGCAGCCGGCGTGCAGGCCAATCCCACGGGCCAGGTTTACAACGGAAAGGGCGGCTTTCTCGTGCAGACGAGCCAGGGTCCGGAGACGGCGCTGTTCATGTATGCCGGGGAAGGTGGCACCATTGCCGCCTGGGCCAATGACAGCGGGTCGAGCGCGGTCACGGCCTACGACGACGGCGTCGCCAATGGTACCGAGCATGCGGTCTACAAGGGTCTCGCGCTCGCCACGGTGGACGGCGCCAGTTACCTCTACGCGACCGATCTGCACAACGACAAGGTCGACGTATTCGATACCAACTTTGCGATGCCGGCGGCGATGCAGGGAAAGTTCCTCGACCCCGGCATCCCGAGCGGCTATGTGCCGTTCGGCATAGCGGCGCTGGACGGCCGGTTGTACGTCTCGTTCGCCAAACAAGACTCGGCCAAGCATGACGAAGTCACCGGCGCGGGATTGGGTTACGTCGACATATTCGATTTCAACGGCAACTTCATCAGCCGTTTCGCATCGGCGGGCGCACTCAATGCGCCCTGGGGAATGGCGATCGCGCCCAGCGGATTCGGCTCCTTCGGCGGGGACGTGCTGATCGGCAATTTCGGCGATGGGACGATCAACGTCTTCGCGCCCAATGGAACGGCCTTGGCCACTGCCGAGGGTCCCCTGATGGGCGCCAACGGGCAGGCGCTATCGTTCGCGGGCCTGTGGTCGCTCGTGTTCGGCAATGGCGATTCGGACAAGCCGCTCACCACGCTGTTCTACACGGCCGGATTTGCCGACCAGACGGACGGTGTCTTCGGCAAGATTACCGTCGGCTCGAGCACGAACGGCGGCTACTAACCTCGCAGGTGAAGCGGCCTGGCTCACAACAGCGGGGTCGCTGCAAAAAGATCGAGCAGGATGAGCCCATACGGCGATCCGCGCCGGGGGCATCGCGCGCCGCCGCGGTGTAGATCCATCGGTATCTGTCCACCGCGCTCGGCTTCGCGGTCAGGGACCTCGATCAGGCCGCCGCGCGCCGATTGTTACAGAAATATTGCGCGGCGCGCCGGGTTCTCGTCCCGGAACGCGCGCTAATAGCCGAATACATCGTCAACGTGATATTTAATTCCTATATATCCTATCGCTATTATAGAGTATCGTGGATCATTGCCTCGGGGAGATCGGTTTCGATGAAGATCCATCAGCTGCGCTATCTGGTCGCCATTGCCGACAGCGACCTCAACATCACCGCAGCGTCCAACAACCTGCACACGTCACAACCGGGCATCAGCAAGCAGATCCGGCTGCTGGAGACCGAACTCGGCTTCACGATATTCAACCGGCGCGGCCGCTCGCTGACCCGGATGACCCCCGCCGGCGACCAGGTGGTGAAGCGGGCCCAGCGCGTGCTCCACGAAATCGAGTCGATCCGCAGGCTTTCCGACGACCTGTCGAACCCGACGGCCGGGACCCTGGCGATCGGCGCGACGCACATGCAGGCGCGCTATGTCCTGCCGCAGGTGATCAGCGGTTTTCTTCAGCGCTATCCTGAGGTCAAGCTCAAGCTTCATCAGGGCACGTCGGCGCAATTGGCCGAGATGATTCAGGCCGACCAGGTCGATTTCGCGGTCTCATCGGGCCCCGCGGCGCTGTTTCCGGAGATGACCATGCTGCCCGGTTACCAGTGGCGCCGGACCGTCGCCGTACCCGCGGGGCACCCGCTCGCGAGGGCGCAGCGCATCGACCTGAAAACCCTCGCCGAATTTCCGCTGATCGGGGACACATTCACGCTGGCTGCCTCCTCGTTCTTCATGAGGGCATTTGCCGAGGCGGGACTGCAGCCGATTGTCGCGCTGATGGCCCGCGATTCAGACGTGATCAAGACCTACGTGCGCGCGGGCCTCGGCGTTGGCATCCTTCCGCGCATGGCGGTCAGCGCAACGGAAGAACCCGACCTGGTGGCGATCGAGGCTCCCGACCTCTTCCCGGCTCATACGGCTTGGATCGGGTTTCGGACGGACCTCCTCATGCGCCGGTACATGTTCGACTTTCTTCAGTCGTTCGCCCCGCATCTGGGCCGCCAGCGGGTCGAGGATGCCGCCGAGGCGCGCGATCAGAAGGAACTGGACGCACTGTTCTCGGACGTCGAATTACCGGTCCGCTGAGACCCAGGCCGCCCCGCGCCCGCGGGCATATCGAGATCATCTTCAACCGACGGAATGCTCCTGCGCACGTTCCATCGGCAGCGTTACGACGAAGCGGGTCTTGCGGTCGGGCGTTCGCTCCACGTGCACGTCGCCGCGGTGCCGCTCGACGATCGAGCGGACGATCCACAATCCAAGTCCCGCGCCGGTCTGCTCGGGCTCAGGCCCCGCGCCCCGGCTGAACCGCCCGAAAATCGCCGCCTCACCACCCGACGGCACCCCGGGACCTTCATCCTCGACCCACGTCTGCACCTGGTCCTCCCCCAGCCGCGCGCCGATCCCGATGGTGGTTCCACGGGGCGCGAATTTGACGGCATTCGACAGCAGATTCACGAATACCTGCTGCAGGCGCCGGGCGTCGCCGGCAACGGCCCGGTCGCCCAGCGCGCTCAGATCGCACTTCACACGCAGTTCGCCCTGCGCGAGCAACGGCCGCACCAGTTCGGTCGCTTCCTGGGCTATTGCCTGGAGGTCGACTTCTTGTTGGCGCAACCCGACCAGGCCCGACTCCACCCGCACGCTCTCGAGAAGGTTGTCGATCAGCCGCATCAGCCGCAGGGCGCCGCTCTCGGCATTGGCGAGCAGATGTTCCTGCTCCGAGGAATCCAGCGTGGCGATGCCGTCGCGCAGCATCTCGATGGCGGCCAGGTGCGCGGCCAGGGGCGTGCGGAATTCATGTGAAATATTGGCGAGCACGCTGTCGCGAGCCCGGCGGGCCGCCTCCATCTCGGTCTCGTCGCGCAGCACGTGCACCTGCCGGCCTTCGAATGGACTTGCGCTCTCGATGACGGCCGACCGCGACGTGCCGTCCATGCAGTGCAACTGCTCAGCCGTCCTCGTAGCGCCGCGATTGCGGGCGGCGAGGATCGGGCAATTCTTGGCGCACGGACGATCTGCGGCTGCCAGGTTCGGATGCAGCACGTCCCCGCAAAATCTTCCGATCGCGCCGGAGGCGGCTCCCGGGGCGGTGCGTATGAATTGCGGATTCGCATAGACGATGACGCGATCCTCGTCCGTGACGAAAACCCCTTCGACCATGCCATCGAGCACGGCCTGCGCCTCGAGCGGGTGCCGGTGCGGCGTTCGTGAGAATGTGCGGCGGGTCTTGCGTGGCTCACCCATCGGGTATCGGGGTTTGGTGAGTTCCTTCGGCGCGAGCCTTGCATTGCCCGCGGTCAAGTCACTCTGGCCCATGTGTTGCGCCATTTGCGGGAGCCGTGCCACCGGCGACACCAGCCATCTTCCCGAAACCGATCCCGCGACGACCACCACTGCCGCGAGCAGGCCCACCACCATGGCCATGCGGCGATAGGTTGCGGACAGCAGATCGGACCCCGCATCGATGAACCGCGCGCCGACCAGCGCGGGTGCACCGGCGGTGCCGCCCAGCAGCGCGGGCGATGCGATGGGTTCCTGCGCCGCCACGCGCGTTTGCGCATGACCGATGCCGTTGGCGCCCATGACCAGCAATGCGCCTGTCAAAATGGCGCCAAGCACGGATGATCCGTCAGTCCTCGTTCTTGGTGTTCGGTCCATGTCGCCTCGCCCACCTGATATGTGACGGTAATATAACACAGTCAACCGATAGGAATACAAAGATTACATAATTCGCTGTGATATTCTTCAGGTTGGGGGCGTGTTGTCGCTGCGCACAATATTCCGTGATGGAATTCAAATTGTTCGAATCCCATCGACGGCTCTGCGTTGTCGGGTGTTTGGTCCAGGGATAGACTCGGGCGCGATGGCCAATATCCGCAACAACTATGAATCCATGGAGTTGGATTCGGCGGAAATCCTCATATTCCTCCATATTCCCAAGACCGGCGGAATCACGATGGACCATATTTTGGCCCGCAACTTCCCCGGCTCGCAGTGCCTGGATCTCCCGTTTGAGTTCACGGATTCCGCTCTGCTCATCCGCCCTCCCCAAAAGACCGTCGACGCCTACAACCGCCTGCCCGCTGAGCAGCGGGCGAAAATACGCTGCATCATGGGCACCGAACGCGGAGATCGGGGCATGCATTTGCAATTCGGGATTCATGCCAAGCTGGATCGGCCGGCAAGATATTTCACGATCGTGCGCGACCCGATCGACCGCGCGATATCGAATTTTTATCACAATCGCTCTCAGGCCCACCTTCTGAGCCACGATTTCATCAAGGACATGACGTTCGAACAGTATCTCGACAGTGGCATCGGTATCGATACATCGGACCATCAAGTGCGAATGTTGAGCGGCTGTCCCGAGCTTGACGCGCGTTGGGATCCCGAGGGCCGCCCGATCACCGCGCTGCCCGTGGAGCGACGGCACCTCGACATCGCCAAGAAGAACATCGAAGAGCACTTCGTTGCCGCGGCGCCCCTGGAGGAGTTCGACACTCTCGTCCTGATGCTGAGGAGGATCTGCGGCTGGCCTTTCCACCGCGTGATTTACAAGGTGCACAATGAGACGACGGGGCGGCCAAGACTGACGGAATGCGCAGCCGCCATCCGGCGGCGGCTGGAGGCCTTGAATCCGCATGACTTGGAACTGTATGAGTGGGTGAAGGCGCGATTTTCGGATCAAGTTGCGGCGCTTGGCCCGGAATTCTTGCTGGAGCGCCGCTGCTTTTCGATCATCAACCCGGCCTTGCAGCGGCTGGAGCGGATCCACTCGATGCGCACCAGCAGGCGCTTCATCCAGACGTTGTGGAGCCGGAGCTGACCTCCCCGCACCCAAGCGGCTGCATCCCAAACCGCCCGGCTCCCGTATAGGAGTAGGTGGAACCTGAAATCCCCGGCAAGGCCCCGCTTCACGGAGACTTGCGCTCTCCACGGCGCACATGGCATATACGTTCGGCGGCGGCCGGGATACGGTGTTTGCATGCCTGAATCGAACTTCACGAGTCCCCTCTCCGGCCGCGACATGCCGCTTGAAACGCTGCTGTGCCAGGTGGCGCTCGGGAACCGCGCTGCCTTCGAAGCCCTGTATCGCGGCACCTCCAATCGCCTGTTTGGCATCTGTCTGCGGGTGCTCACCGACCGGGCGGAGGCCGAAGAAACCCTGCAGGAGGTGTTCACAACCGTGTGGCGCAAGGCCTCGCAATTCGATGCCGCGCGTTCGACGGCCATGACCTGGCTCGCGGCGCTGGCCCGCAATCGGGCGATCGATCGGCTGCGGTCCCTGCCGGCGCGTGCCGCCCACGCCACCCTGGACATGGCGCAGGAGCTGGAGGATCCGGGCACCTCGCCGGCCCAGCAGGCCGAGGCAGCGATGGATCGTGAGCGGCTGGAGCGCTGCCTGAGTCAGCTCGAGACGCGGCGCCGGTCCCTGATCCGCGCTGCGTTCTTCGAAGGTTCGACTTATGAGGAGCTCGCCGCGCGCATCCAGGCGCCGCTCGGTTCGATCAAGAGCTGGATTCGGCGGGGACTTCTGCAACTGCGCGCGTGCCTCGAGGCATGAGTACTCCGCCTTCGGGTGAGGAACATTGGGGCGGCGGCGAGCCGCCGGATGATGAGCTGCTCGCCGCAGAGCTCGCGCTCGGGGTCCTTGAGGCCGGACCGCGTGCGGATGCGCAGCGCCGTTGCGAAACCGATCCTGCATTTGCGCAGCGCGTGGACGGTTGGGAGCGCCGTTTTGCACCCTGGCTCCTGGACATCGAGCCGGTCGAGGCGCCTGGCCGCGTTTGGACAGCCATCCGCGCGCAACTCGGCTGGGAATCCCGCGAGGGCGCGCGCAGCGGCCTGTGGCGAAGCCTGGCGTTCTGGCGGACTGCATCGCTTCTGGCAAGTCTCGCGGCCGTTGTGGCGATCTTGATCGGCCGCGTTCCGGCGCCGGGCCCGCAGCCGCCCGCCGTGGCTGTCTCGCCTTCCGGCACTGAACCGGCCGCCAAACCGGTCACCACCCTGGCGCATGACGATGGCAGCCCTGGATGGCTGGCCTCGGTCGATCGCACGCGCGGCACCGTGCTGATGGTGCCCGTACCCAGCGCCCCCGACTCGCAGGGCCGGGTGCCGGAGCTATGGCTGATACCGCCGGGCCGGGCGCCGCGCTCGCTCGGGCTGGTGTCCATCGACAAGGCGCACACCGTCGAGGTCCCCGCGGACCTGCGCGCCGCCCTTGCCGCCGGCTCCGTGCTGGCGATTACGCTCGAGCCACCGGGGGGAAGTCCCCACGGCGCGCCCACCGGGCCTATCATCGCCAAGGGTTCGGTCCGAATTTGAACCAAGCTTGACGCGCGCCTGCATCCGCAAGGAGGCCTCCTGCGTATTTCCCTCCATTCAGAGCCAAAGGAGAGGCTTATGTCGGAGCAGTCGGCGCTGGCGAGGCCGCCCTGATGCGCATCGCGGTCATCGGCTCGGGGATCTCCGGCGTTGCCAGCGCATGGCTCCTGTCGCGCGAGCACGCCGTCACCTTGTTCGAGGCCAACGACTACCTCGGCGGCCATACGCATACGCACGAGGTCCAACAGAACGGGATTCGCTACGCGATCGACAGCGGCTTCATCGTGCACAACCCACACCACTACCCGCTGTTGACCGCCATGTTTGCCGAATTGGGCGTGCACACCCGGACGACCACGATGAGTTTCTCGGTGCGCAACGAGGCGAGCGGCCTGGAGTACAACGCCGCGACGCTCCGCGGACTGTTCTGCCAGCGGCGCAACCTCGTCTCGCCGCGCTTCCTGGGAATGCTGCGCGACCTGTTGCGCTTTTATCGCGAGGCGCCCGCGCTGCTGCAGGACCCGACGCCGGGTCCGACGCTTGCCGAATACCTGGAGGCTCGCGGCTATGGGGCGGCGTTTCGCGACGATCATCTGCTGCCGATGGCCTCCGCGCTCTGGTCCTCGCCGCCGGCGGGAATCCTGTCCTTCCCGGCAAAGTATCTGGTGCAATTCATGGCCAACCACAACTTGCTGCAAACGCACGGCCGGCCCGAGTGGCGGGTCGTGAGCGGCGGTTCATCGGCCTACATACGGGCGCTGCGCACGCGTTGGCGGGTGGAGGAGCGGCTGCGCTGTCCGGTGCGCTGCGTGCGGCGCGAGGCCGCCGGGGTGCTGGTCGAAAGCTGCGCCGGTACGGAGCGATTCGATCACGTGGTTCTCGCCTGTCACAGCGATCAGAGCCTGTCGATTTTGGGCGACGCCTCCGACCGCGAGCGCGACCTGCTCGGCGCCATCCCCTTCCAGGTCAACGAGACGGTCCTGCACACCGATGCATCGATGCTGCCGCTGAACCGCAAGGCCTGGGCGGCGTGGAACGCCTTCATTCCCCGGGTGCCGGGAGAGGCCTGCACCGTGAGCTACTGCATGAACCTGCTGCAGGGCGTACAATCGGCCGCGCCATTCATCGTGACGTTGAACCGCACCGCGGCAATCGCGGAGGGAAGGATACTGAAGCGAATGCGCTACGAACACCCCGTCTACACCCACGGCACCGTGCGCGCGCAGGCGCGCCGCGGGGAGATCCAAGGACGGCGGCGCACCTGGTACGCCGGCGCCTACTGGGGTTGGGGATTCCACGAGGACGGCTTGCGCAGCGCCGTCGAAGTGTGCGCGGGACTCGGCGTCCGATGGGCGCCGGCGCAGCTTGCGCCGCCCCAAAGCCCCGCCGACCCGCACCGCATGCCGCTGCGGTGCGCGACATGAAGGCCGCTCCCGATTCTGTCCCGCTGGCGAGCGCCGTGTACGAGGGGGTCATTCGCCACCGCCGGCTCGCCCCTCACCGGCACGAGTTCCGCTACCGCATCGCGCAGTTGTACCTCGACCTCGACGAACTGGACCGGATATTCGCCGGCCGCTGGCTGTGGTCGGCGCATGGGCGCAATCTTGCGGAATTCCGCCGCAGCGATTTTCTGGGACCTCCGGAGGTGCCGCTGCAGGAGGCCGTGCGCAACTGCGCCGAGCGTGCCATCGGCCGCCGCCCCCGGGGCCCGATCCGGCTTCTGACTCATCTGCGTTATGCGGGCTACATCTTCAACCCGGTGAGCTTCTACTACTGCTTCTCCGACTCGTCGAGCGGTGTGCTCGACTGCATCGTCAGCGATGTCACCAATACGCCCTGGCGCGAGCGCCATGCGTATGTGCTCCCCGCCGAGACCGCCGAATCGCGAGGGCGGGCGCTGCGCTGGTCATTCGACAAGTGCTTCCACGTATCTCCCTTCATGCCCATGGAGCGCCGCTATGCCTGGCAATTCACCCCTCCGGGCGAGACCCTGTCGGTGCACATGAACGTGCTGCACGAACGTCGATCGGAATTCGATGCGACCCTGGCGCTGCACCGGCGCCCCCTCGATTCCCGCTCGCTCGCCCGCGTGCTCACGAGATTTCCGCTCATGACCGCGCAGGTCACCGGCGCGATCTATTGGCAAGCGCTGCGCCTGTGGTTGAAGCGCAATCCCGTCTATCCCCACACCGACACGGCAGGCTACCGATGAACCCACCGACGAACAACTTGATCGAAGGCCCGGAACCGGCGCTGCGCGGCCTGCGCGCCCCCGTCCGGGGCTTCGGCGCTCTCGACCTGTTTCTGCGCGAGCGTGTGATCGCAAAGCTGCGTCAGCTTCGCTGGGGGCACCTCCTCATCGAAGATGCTGCCGGCGCCCTGCACCTGGGGACTCGGACATCCGATCTTTGCGCCCGCGTGCAGGTCTCCAATCCCGCCTTCTATCGGGCCGTGGCGGCGGGCGGCAGCGTGGGAGCGGCTGAAGCATACATGGCGGGCGACTGGCGCTGCG
>Ga0302278_10000918_pt1 | contig 37201 bp, 26 predicted proteins | sample III_Bog_N3_2_FD_194543 | JGI IMG/M metagenome (GOLD analysis project Ga0302278, IMG submission 194543) | Peat permafrost microbial communities from Stordalen Mire near Abisko, Sweden - III_Bog_N3_2 | ecosystem: Environmental > Terrestrial > Soil > Wetlands > Peat | place: Sweden: Abisko... | reverse complement strand
CTGGGATGTCATCGGCACCATCCCCGGCTCCTCGGACCCCAGCCAGTGGGTCATCGCTGGCAACCATCGCGACGCCTGGGTCTACGGCGCAGCCGACCCCGGCAGCGGCACCGCAGCCATGCTCGAAGCGGTGCACGGCTTAGGCGTCCTGCTGCAACATGGCTGGAAACCGCGCCGCACCATCGTAGTCGCCAGCTGGGACGCCGAAGAAGAAGGCCTCATCGGCTCAACCGAATGGGTGGAACAAAACGAAACCACCCAACAGCCCGCCGAACCCCATCACACCATCGCCTACTTTAACATGGACGTCGCCGTCTCCGGCCCCATCTTCACCGCGGCCGCGACTCCGTCTTTGCGTCAGTTCCTTCAGGAAATCGCGAAAGAAGTGATCTCGCCCGCCGGGGGCACCGTTTACCAGCAGTGGAGAAAGAGTGAGGACCACAATCGCCGCATTTCGGAGGGCTCGATCACTACAGGTCCCGGCTATCCGCGCTTCGGCGAACTCGGCTCCGGCTCCGACTACACTCCATTCCTTCAACATGCGGGCGTGCCCGCCACCGATATAGGTTCCGACGGCCCTTTCGGTGTCTATCACACCGTCTATGACAACTACGATTGGTTCGTTCGCTTTGCCGACCCCACCTTCGCTTATACCCAGCAGCAAGCCCGCATCTTTGGCCTGGAGATGCTGCACATGGCCGACGCAGACGTGCTTCCGTTCGACTACCAGTCTTACGCGCGGGAGATCTTCGGCTATCTGATCCAGGCGCGCAGCCGCGCAGCCGCCAAGGGGCTGACCCTCGACTTCGCCGGAGCCCTCAACGCCGAGGGCAACCTGGAGGCGGCCGCACATGCCGTCTACCAGCGCCAGCTTGCGCCCCCGGCGGACGTGACCGGCCTGGATCGTGCGCTCTCCTCGGTCGAACCGGCTCTGCTCATCCCCGAAGGCCTCCCGCACCGGCCGTGGTACCGGCACAGCATCTACGCACCCGGCGAGTTCACCGGATACGAGGCTGTGGTAATTCCCGGTGTCAACGAAGCCATCGACGCCTCTGACACCCCCCGCGCGCAGGCCCAGCTTGGCGTGCTCGTGCAAGCTCTAAACCGCGCCGTTGCGGCCCTCACTCCAGCTACTCGATAGCCCTCTGGTTTGTCGTTCCCACAGGAAATCAGCTTCTGTCTTGCACGCGAAGCGTCGAGAACGGTACGAAGTACCGAAGAGCCCTACAACTTGCGCTGTATTCGATTGCCCGCACGTGTTATTCCTTCTGCGTCCGTTGCGGCAGATCATTGCATTTGAGGCGGTCCCACCCGCTCAGGAGCCTCGCGCAATGGTCCAGGACTTCATCATCGCTCTCGTGTTTCTCGCCATGATCATCGCTCCCGCCATCGTCACCATCCCTCCCGATCGCGAAAAGGACTCCCTATGATGCAGGCGCGCGCGTTGGAGCCCACACCGGATTTGTGCTGCCTGCCATCCCCCTGCCGCACCCCCCAGGGAGTAGCCGGCATGGCCTTCAACTTTAGCAAGATCGAGATATCGCACCATCCTGCGCTGCGCAAAGCGCCTTTGCAGGCAAAGGCACAGCCTGCTTCATCCTCTGCAAGCGCCTAACTAATTCACGAGGTTCGCCGGCAACTCAAGCGGCTGCAAGCAAAACGAAGGGCCGCATCTTTATCGGATGCGACCCGTTTTGCGTTTCTGGCCTGGCTGTCCTACCCGCGCAGCGCCATCTGGTCGTTCATAATTTGCGTCAGGTCCGGCTTCTTCAGCCCATGCTCCGACTCGTTGAACTTGTCCACCTTGCTCGACCAGTTCATGCTGCAGAATTTCGGCCCGCACATGCTGCAGAACGCCGCCTCTTTGTAGTAATCGTCCGGCAGCGTCTCGTCGTGCATCGCCTTCGCCGTCTCCGGGTCCAGCGAGAGCGCAAACTGCTTGTCCCAGTCGAACGTGTACCGCGCATGGCTGATCGCATCGTCCCGGTCGCGCGCACCCGGCCGTTTCCGCGCCACATCCGCCGCATGCGCCGCAATCTTGTACGCGATAATCCCGTCCTTCACATCCTTCTCGTTCGGCAGCCCCAGATGCTCCTTCGGAGTCACATAGCAGAGCATCGCTGCGCCGTGCCAGCCAATCATCGCCGCGCCAATCGCGCTCGTAATGTGGTCGTAGCCCGGAGCAATATCCGTCACCAGCGGTCCCAGCACGTAGAACGGCGCCCCGTCGCAAAGCTCAACTTCCTTATCCACCTGCATCTTGATCTGGTCCATCGGAATGTGCCCTGGCCCTTCGATCATCACCTGCACATCGCTCTTCCACGCCTGCCGCGTCAGTTCGCCCAGCGTTTTCAACTCCGCAAACTGAGCCTCGTCGCTCGCATCCGCCAGGCATCCAGGCCGCAGTCCGTCACCCAGCGAGTAGCTCACGTCGTACTTCGCCATGATCTGCGTGATGCGATCGAAATTTTCGTACAGGAAATTCTGTTTGTGGTGGCTCGTCATCCACTGCGCAAGAATTGCCCCGCCCCGGCTCACAATCCCAGTAATCCGCTTCGCCACCAGCGGCACATACTGGATTAGCACGCCCGCATGGATGGTGAAATAATCCACGCCCTGCTGCGCCTGCTCCTCGATAACCTCAAGGTACAGATCGATGTTCAGGTCCTCAAGCTTCTTCACCCTGGCCAGCGCCTCATACAGCGGTACCGTCCCAATCGGCACCGGCGAATGCCGCAGAATCGCCTCGCGAATCATCGGAATATCGCCGCCCGTCGAAAGATCCATCACCGTATCAGCGCCGTAGTGCACGGCGGTGTGAAGCTTGCGCAACTCCTCGTCCACATTCGACACCATCGCTGAATTCCCGATGTTCGCATTGATCTTGCACAGCGACCCCACCCCGATCGCCATCGGCTCCAACTCCGGATGGTTGATGTTCGCCGGAATGATCATCCGCCCGATCGCAACCTCATCGCGAATAAACGCCGGCTCCACCTTTTCCACCTGAGCCACATAGGCCATTTCTTCCGTGATCAGCCCTTTGCGCGCAAAATGCATCTGGCTCATGTTGCTGTCGCCAGTCCGCGCAGCCTCCTCGCGCCGCTTCACCACCCATTCTGCTCGCGGCGACGGCACTTCGTAATCGTTCCCCAGCACATGCGCGCCATGCACTTCCGCGCCCGCTCCATTACCGTTGCCGTGCTGACCGTTGCCGTTGCCGCTCATTCGTTTTCCCCCGCCTGAAATGCCGCACAGAATGCCAATCTTATCCAGAAAGTATACCCCCTCACCGTTCCTCATAGCCCACTCCCCGTTTGCTCCGCGATCGCGGAAGATTGCCGGTCTGGGCGCATCGCGGAACTCTTCCGCCTTCCTCTCGTAACCGCCCGAGCTTCCACAGGCACTCAACATTTTCCTCGCTGAGTCGATATGCCGGGCAGTACCTCAATCCGGGAGAACGCATGTTGCAACCTAAAATTGATCCTCACCAACCCATTCTCGATCATCTATCTTTCGCCGCAAATATCCGCTCCCTTCTGCTCTTCGCGGCCGTGTGCATCCTGCTCGCCGCGACGCCATTGCACGCGCAGGAACGGGCGACCGTCCACAAGGTGCCTCCCGTCTATCCGCCCATCGCGAGACAGATGGGCATCACCGGCACCGTGGTCGTCACCGCTACGATCGATGCATCCGGCAAGGTCATCAAGGCCGAATCGAGCAGCGGCAACAAGCTACTTGCTACCGCCGCCATCGACGCCGTCAAACAATGGAAGTTCGCCCCGGGCGATGGTTCCGCAACCTTCCCCGTCTCAGTCAACTTCGAGAAAAACTAGTTCCAGGCTCCCAGCAGAAAGGCACTCGCACCATGGGCATTCGAGGAAAGCTCCTCTCCAGTATCGGAGTTCTGGGCTTCGGCTATATCGTTTTCTTTGGCCTGATGGAGTGGACGACCTCCACAGCACAGAAGCATCTCCGCGTCGCCTCCGACTCTCTCTTCCCCGCCGCGGCCAGCCTGCAGCAGGCCCAGGCAAGCTTCCAGAAGCTAAACAAGTCCTATCGCGATGCCGTCGTGCTGCAGGACATCTCTGCTCTGGATGCGGGCGATGTCGAGGCACGCGCCGGCGTTTCTGCGCTCGAGTCCGCACGCGACAAGCTTTCCTACAACCCTGACCTTCATCAACGGGCCGCTGAACTCCTTGGCCGCTTCACTGGACTCCACACCAGGGCCAAAGCCGCATACTCCGCCACCATGTCGACCTCGTCGACCGGTGGCCTCTCCAGCGAGACTCAGGCCGCACTCGCCAGCGTCGATCAGGACACCCGCGGTCTCGACCAGTCGCTCTCCGACTTCTACGACGCCGTCGGCAACCGCAGCTACCAGGCCGAGCTCGAGGCAGTCGACGCATCCAACCGCCGCCAGGCATGGCTCGGCGCCGCTCTGTTTCTCATCGCCATCACCGTCGCCACCGCCTCGCTGTTCCTTATGGAACGGCAGGTTTCCGCGCCATTACGAGACCTCGCCCACCGCCTCGCCGACGGTGCAAACAAAGTCGCCGACTCCGCCAGTCACGTCTCAACCTCGAGCCAGAGCCTCTTCCAGGATTGTTCCCAACAGGCTGCGTCGCTCCAGGAAACCGCAGCTTCCTCCGAGCAGATCCGCGCTATGGCCGAGAGCAGCACCGACAGTTGCAGCTCTACCGCCCAACTCGTCTCCATGTCCCAGGACAAGTTCCTACGCACCAATCAATCTCTCGCCGAGCTGACCCACGCCATGGACGAGATCAACTCATCCAGCACCAAAATCTCTAAAGTCATCAAGCTGATCGATGAGATCGCCTTCCAGACCAATATCCTCGCACTGAACGCTGCGGTTGAAGCCGCTCGTGCCGGCTCTTCCGGACTGGGCTTCGCGGTGGTGGCCGACGAGGTGCGCAATCTCTCCCAGCGCTGCGCTCAGGCGGCCAGCGATTCCACCGCCATGATCGAGGAGTCCATCGCAAAGTGCGAGAGCGGGAAGGTCCGCCTCAACGACGTCACGGCCGCCATCCAGGCCGTGACAGAAGAGTCGTCCAAGGTCAAAACACTTGTGGATCAGATCAACACCGGCAGCGCTGAACAAACCAACGGCATCAGTCAGATCGCCCGCGCCATCTCCGACATGCAGAAGATCACCGAGGCCTCGACTGCCAACGCCGAATCCGGTGCCGCCGTAGCCAACGAACTCAACGTCGAGTCAGAATCTCTCAACGAGATCGTCCGCATCCTATCCAGCGTCGTGGAAGGCAACTCATCTACACTGCGAGCCGCCTGACGCAGTCCAATCTGTTTGTCATTCCCGAAGGGAATCTGCTTTGTTTTCACGCGAAGCGTCGAGAACCGCACGAAGTGCCTACTGGTTCACTCCGCTCGCCAGGAACCCGCCGTCCACCACCAGAATCTCCCCGGTCACAAACGCCGAAGCGTCGCTCGCCAGGAACACTGCCGATCCAACCAGCTCTTCCGTCTTGCCAAACCGCCCCATCGGCGTGCGCATCCGCAACTCCTTGCCGCGCTCGCTCTTGTCCAGCAGCTCCGCGTTCAGCGCCGTGCGGAAAACACCAGGCGCGATCGCATTCACCGTCACGCCCTGCGAACTCCACTCCACCGCAAGCGACTTCGTCAGCGCGCCTACCGCCGCCTTGCTGCACGCATATGCCGTCACTTCCTTCAGGCTTACAAACGTGTTCAGCGACGCAATATTTATGATCCGTCCATATCCGTTCGCTAGCATGTGCTTCCCGAATACCTGACAGGCGCGCAGAGTCCCCGTCACGTTGGTGTCCATGATGTCGTTCCACACGTCTTCCGGAAAATCGACAGTCGGCGCGCGCTTGATCTTGCCCGCGCAGTTGATCAGGATGTCCACCTTGCCCCACGCCTTCACCGTCTCGTCCAGCAGCTTCTCCAGCGTCGGGCGATCACCCACGTCCGAGGTCAGCCGCAGTGCCTTGCGTCCCTGCGCCTCAATCAGGGCCGCCGCCTCCTCCACCTGCTCTTTGCGCCGCGAGCTCGCCACCACGTCCGCACCGGCCTCCGCCAATCCAACAGACATCGCCAGGCCAATCCCCGACGTTCCCCCCACCACTACCGCAGTCTTCCCGGTCAAATCAAACAACGCACTCGCCATCTCGATTCCTCTCTCAAATCCGTGAAAAAGGGCCCGTCATCCTGAACGGAGTGAAGGACCCCTGTATTGGTTCTTCTCTGCTCCCGCCTACCGCTGAATCCTCGCCGAGCCACCTTGCGCGAACTGTTCCACCTGGTCCAGCGTTGCCATCGTGGTGTCGCCTGGGAAGGTCGTCATCAACGCCCCATGCGCCCAGCCCAGCCGCACCGACTCGTCCGGAGTCTTGCCACTTAGCAGCCCATAGATAAACCCGGACGCAAAGCCATCGCCGCCGCCTACGCGGTCCAGCACCCTCAGCTCCGCCGTCGGCGCATTCACTGCGACTCCATTCACCCACGCCACCGCGCTCCACGTGTGGTGATTCGTGTTGTGGACTTCGCGCAGCGTAGTCGCAACAATTTTCGTCTTCGGGAACCTCAGAACCACCTGCTCCATCATGCCCAGGAACGCGCCCGTATCTAGCTTCGAGCTGGCCGTCTTCGCACTCGCAGCAACTTCCGGCCCGTGGAATCCAAGCCCCTTCTGCAAGTCTTCTTCGTTGCCGATCAGAACGTCGACGTTCTCGACGATCTGCCCCAGCACCTCGTGCGCGCGCTTCATGCCGCCCTGCGGCTTCCACAGCTTTTCGCGGTAGTTCAGGTCCAGCGACGTCACCACGCCGGCAGCCCGAGCCGCCTTCATGGCTTCGATCACCAGCGCCGAAGTGGACTCCGACAGCGATGAGAATATCCCGCCCGAGTGGAACCACCTCACTCCGCTCTCGAAGATCGCCTTCCAGTCAAAATCGCCTGGCTTCAACTGCGCCGCGGCCTCATTGCAGCGGTTGTAGAACACGATCGGCGCGCGAATCCCAAACCCCTGGTCGCTATACACCGTCGCCATATTCGGTCCCTGCACGCCATCGTGCTTGAACTTCTTGTAGAACGACTTCACGCCCATGGCGCGCACGCGCTCATTGATCAGGTCCCCGATTGGATACTCCACCATCGCGCTGGCAATGCCGGTGCTCAGACCAAAGCAGTCCGACAAATTCGCCGCCACATTGAACTCGCCGCCACTCACATGCACGGCAAAGTTGGTCGCCTTACGAAACGGGATAATGCCGGGATCGAGCCGGTGTACCAGCGCACCCAGCGAAAGCAGATCCAGCGACTTCTTCTTCTGAATTTCAAATCCAAGACTCACGACATTCTCCTTAGCTTTCCCAACTCAAATTCGCCATTCTGACCTGCGACCACCGTGGTTGTCATTCTGAGCGCAGCGAAGAATCCCCGCATTTCGCTCTTGATCGGTCCAATCGGTTAAGCCTTTGCCCTACTGCCCCAGAAACACCGGCTTGATATGCCGCTCCCACAGGTTCGCGGTCACGTTCTTTGCCACCACGTCCTCATTGGCTTCCAGTGCATCGAGGTACCGCGGCCCCAACTTCGCCGCAATCTTGAAGCCCACATGCAGCAGCTGCCGGAAGCTGGGATTGTACGCCGGGTTCGACTGGTCGTGTCGCAGCGCCGCCGCATACTGCTTGCCCGTCCAGCCGTTCACTTCTGCAGCCGTCGGCAGCTTGCTGTCGTCAATGTCGATCACGGTCGCGTACGGCGCAGTCAGTTCGTCCTTGTGCGCCAGCGCCTCCGAATAAATCTCCTTCGCGACCTCCAGGCCGTTGCCGCCCGACTCCGCAAGCCCGATTAACTCTTCCAGCCAGTTCGTACCCGCCGTCTTCAGGTGAACGCCCGCGTTGAACTTCTTCGCGCCCTCATAAATCGCCTTGTAGATCGAAAACTTGTCCGAACCCGAATGCACGCTCAGCTTCAGATTCTCCGGCAAGCCATACTTCTTGATCGCAAATGCAATCGCCGCCAGGTCCTCCTCGAACTCCTTGGCAAACTGCTTCACGTCGCCCACGTAATCCACGCCCTTGTTGAAGCGGCCCGTGAACTTCGGCGCAATCGTCTGGATCGGAATATCTTCGTCCGCAATCATCGCCAGGATAATCAGCAGCTCCACCGGAGTCTGCGGATAGTCCGTTTCGTCCATCGAAATCTCCGGCACAAACCGCCCCGCACCCTTGTTCTCCAGCAACAACCGGTAGATCTCGCCCGCGTTCTGGACCGCCGCCAGAAACTTGTTCGCAACGCCCTCCACGAACGCCTTGTCCGTCTTGAACGGCTCCGCGATCCCGGGAATCGTCACCGCCCCGATCAGCTCAGAGTGCGCCGCGAGAAAGGCTGCCACATCCTCCGCCTTCGCGGGCTTGCCGATCATATCGGCTACATCGAGCGTAAAGAAGTCGCTGGGATCGAGGAACCGGCCCACCGTATTCAGGTTGATGTGGTCTGCGTCTAGAAAATATGGCTTCGTCCAGCCCAGTTCCTTCACCGCCTTGTCCGCCGCCGCTCGTGTCTCGATCGGCTCCGACCCGATGATCGTGTGTTCCCGGTTCGACTTGTTCCATACCGGAACCACCTCTACGCCGGCATCGGCCGCCAGCATACACGCCGCAAGCTGCGCCTTCGCCTGGTGCGCAAACCGGTCGCCCACGCCAATCGAAAACTTCGGAAGTGTCAGATTCTCAACCACTGCTATGCTCATCGCCTTACCCCATCTCTATTTTCAGACCCACTGGTCGAACCAATTTGCAACCGACACAGGATACTGCTTCGCCCGTAGATGGGGCAAATCTGTGACGTTCATCACATATTTTTATCGTGTCATCCCGCAGCGCAGCGAAGGTATCTGCTCTAGTCCTATGAAAATAACCGCGGAGGCCCCTCCGCCTCCAGCCACGCCAACGACCGCTTCATATACACCGCGACATTGGTCGAGAGAAACGATCTCCACTCGGGTTTTGCCTCGCCCCTCTCCAGCGTAAATCGCGCTAATGCGTATCCGAACAATTCTTCCGAGAGATATCCGAGCCGCCGCGTTGACCATCCCTGCGAGTAGTTATCGGTGTGTTGCTCAAACCGGAACGCCGAATTCGCCGAAAAGATCCCAAAGCCAAGAAACACCGTAAGTAAATCGTTCAGCGGTTCCATGTCCGGCTCATCGCGACCCACCAGCTCCGGCCGCAGGAGAATTACATGCCCTAACTCATGCGCCAGCGTCCCCACTAGCGCCATTGGATCCTTCATCTGGGATTGATTGACTGATATCTGCGCCCTGACTGCAGGATTATGACGGTAAAGCCCGCCTACCCCCGAACTCTTGCTTGATCCAAAAGGCACAAGCTCACGCGTCGTCTCCTCGGTTGACGCGAACAACGTCAACTCAACTTCGGCCGACTCAACCTCCATCCAAAGCGCAACCCGTCGGAAGATGAGCTTGAGTGCCTCCTCCGACCGGTCGTATGGGTCCGGAAAGTACTCCTCGGTCGGCAACACAACTTCGGCGTCGGTCAGTCGACTCGCTCCCAGCAGCCCCGCGAGCCGGACGAATGACCTGTCCACCCACTGCTTCTGCTCCATCGTGATGGGAAGCTTGGCTTTTCCGAAAGCGAACATGCCTGCCGTTATACCAGAGCCGAGTGCTTCTACCCCTTGAACCGCCCCTTATACGCCCACAGCCCCAGCCCAGGATTCGAGATATAGAAAATCTCCTCGCCGTCCACCACATTCCACCCGTCTGCCAGCTTCGTCGGATCGTACTTCGCCGTGTACTCCTTCAAATCGCCATATTCAAAATGCGCCCCCTCGATCTCTGCCCGCGTCAGACCGCCGGGGCAGTAACGAATAGTGAACCGCCCCTCGCTCGACCCGTGAATCAGGTGCGCCGCCGCCGACAGGTTCCCCGCCAACGCCGGATCGTTCTTTACCGCTTCTAGCGTCGCCGGCGTCCCGCAGTAACCGTACTTCCGAATCAGCTTGTCGATCGTCGGGTCTTCGCCGAACTCATGCACGCCCGGAGCCAGGACAATCAGTTCCGCATTGTCCCCCAGCGCCATGCGCGTCCGGTAGACGCTCTTGTTCCCCAGCCAGGTGCTCTTGAACTCATGGGGATCGAGAAACACCACCGCCTTCTTGATTTCGCGGTCCATCATGACGAAGTTGACCTTCAGACTCAGCTCCGCCGCCCGCTCAAAGCACTCTGCGTCGTCGCCGATGAACAGCCCGTTGATCACCAGCTTGCCCGCGGCGTTCTTGCTCACCACCGTCAGCACGTACACAATCGGCAAGCCCTGGGCAAAGTGTTCACTCGCATAGTTCAGGACCCGCCGCACTGGAGTGTCCGCGCGCCCCATCATGCGCTCCATCCCGTACACCGCGCCCAGAAAGTGGCTGCGATGTATCCCCATTACGCCGCCCGTACCCACAAAGACGTTCTTGTTGTAGCCAGCCATGCCGACCACCTCATGCGGCACGATCTGCCCAATCGAGAGAATCAGATCATGCCCGCCATCGCGCAACAACTTGTTCACTTGCGCCGGCCACGGATAGTCCACCTTACCCTCGCTCACCTCAGCGATGAACTCGCCGGGAACCTCGCCTAGCGTCACAATGTCGTTGCGCCAGTCATGCACGCGAAATAGGTCGCGCGGTGTCGGCCCAAACATGATCTGGATCTCGTGGTCGGTCATCGCCTTGTGCGTCCCCAGAGCAGGCAGCACGTCCGTCAGCGCTTCTCCGTAGTAGTTCCACGCGTACTCGGTCAGTTGCCCCGACATCGAGTGCATACGCGTAAAGTCCGGGGGCACCGCCAGAACTTTCTTGCGCGGTCCAAGCTTATCCAGTGCGGTAAAAAGCGCCGCCTTGGTGTCGGCAGCGCTAAACTCCGTGGTCGGCGATCCTGCTGCGTAGTAAAGACTCATGCGGATGATTTTACTGCGTTACCGATGCTACCCGCTCCTATGTCGGCATGACGCCGCCAGACGTCTTCAGAGCCCTTGTCAAGTCCGTCGAACCGCGCCGTATACTGGTGCGTCCGCACGAAAGGAACATCGCACCAATGAGCATCTGCCGCAAAGCGCTTCTGACCTGCCTCACTCTCATCCTCTTTCACTCCGCCTCTGCCTTCGCCCAGGCCTCCCGGCAATCGCCAGCCAGCCAGCCCGAGCCCCGGCAAGCATGGATGGATCCATCCCTCGATCCAGACACGCGCGCCGATCTCATGATCCACGAGATGACCCTCGACGAGAAGATTCAGCTCGTCCACGGCGACGGCTGGGGCGTCCTCCGCAAAGATTCCTATGTTGCGCCCGGCCACAACGGCGGCGCCGGCTTCGTACCCGGCATTCCGCGCCTTCACCTCCCGGACATCAACCTGGCCGACTCCGCCTACGGCGTCCGCATGGCCGCCTACCAGGGCCGTTATGCCACAGCACTCCCGTCCGTCCTCGGGATGTCCGCGTCCTGGGATCCCGACGCCGCCTTCCTCTATGGCTCCGTCATCGGCCGCGAGCTGCGCGCCATGGGCTTCAATATGTCCATCGGAGGCGGAGTCGATCTCATCCGCGAGCCGCGCAACGGCCGCAACTTCGAGTACTCCAGCGAAGACCCCATCCTCTCCGGCATCATGGTCGGCCAGCTCGCCCGCGGCGTGCAATCTAACCACATCATGGGCGACATCAAGCACTACGTCCTCAACGATCAGGAAACCGGCCGCAACACTCTCAACGCCCAGCTCGATGAGCGAAACATGCGCGAGACCGACCTGCTCGCCTTCCAGATTGCCATCGGCCTCGCCAAGCCAGCAGGCGTCATGTGCGCCTACAACCACGTCAACGGCGACTACGCCTGCGAGAACGGCTTCACCCTCAACCAGGTCCTCAAGCACGAGTGGAACTTCAAAGGTTTCGTCCTCTCCGATTGGGAGGGCACCCATTCCACGACGAAAGCCGCCCTCGCCGGCCTCGACATGGACCAGCCCGGCGACGACAACTTCTTCTCGGAACCGCTCAAGCAAGCCATCCTCGCCGGCCAGGTCCCGCAGGCCCGCCTCGACGACATGGTCCATCGCATCGTCCGCAGCATGTTCGTCAACGATGTCATCGACCACCCGCCCGTCCGCAGCGTCGTCGATCCCTTCCGTGGCCGCGACGACGCCCAGAAGATCGAAGAAGAAAGCGCCGTCCTCCTACAGAACACAGGCGGCATCCTTCCCCTCTCCACCAGCGTTCGCAGCATCGCAATCATCGGAGGCCATGCCGACGTAGGCGTCCTCTCTGGTGGCGGCTCCGCCCAGGTCGACTCCCCAGGCGGCAATGCCGTCGACCCCAAAATGGGCGCATCCGTCTGGGGCAAGGCGGTCTACTTTCCTTCCTCTCCACTCCGCTATATCCGTGGGCAAGCAGCGCCCGGCGTCACCATCACCTACGACCCCGGCACCGATAACGCTGCCGCAGCCAAGGCCGCAGCCTCCGCCCAACTCGCCATTGTCTTTGTGACCCAATGGATGTCGGAGGGCCAGGACAACGCCACCCTCAGCCTTCCCGACAAGCAGAACGCGCTCGTCGCCGCCATCGCCGCCGCCAACCCCAACACCATCGTCGTGTTGGAGAATGGCGGTCCCGTCAACATGCCCTGGGCGCCCAACGTCAAAGCCATCCTCGAATCCTGGTATCCCGGTATCGGCGGCGGACAGGCCATCGCTAACATCCTCTTCGGCCGCGTCAACCCCTCCGGCAAGCTACCCGTCACCTTCGCCGCCACCGAAGTCGACCTTCCCCATCCTCACGTCACCGGCCTGACCGAGAAGACCGGCAATAACGGCGCCGACGCAGCCGCCTCCCGCAATCAGCCCCGCAACTTCCCCGTCGACTACAACGTCGAAGGCATGGCCGTCGGCTATCGCTGGTTTCAGGAGATGAACAAGCAGCCGCAGTTCCCCTTCGGCTTCGGCCTTTCCTACACCCGCTTCACTTACTCGAACTTGAAGGTCGACCCCGCCGCCCAATCCGTCACCTTCGATCTCCATAACACGGGCGAGCAATCTGGCGATGAGATTGCCGAGGTCTACGTCACCCTGCCCGCCTCCGCCGGAGAACCTTTCCGCAAGCTCGCCGGATGGAAGCGGGTCTCACTCGCACCCGGAGCAACCCAGACCGTCGAAATTCCGCTCGACCCTCTCTACCTCTCCATCTACTCCACCGCCGACAAGAAATGGGCCCGACCCGCAGGAGACTTCCTCATAGAAGCCGGAGGCTCATCAGCCGACCTTCCCTTGCACAGTTCTTTGCACCTCGCAGTTCAGTAACGTAGTAGCTGCATCCTAGATACATATGCGGCGGTAGCGCCCGATGCCATCGGACTATATAGTTATTGCGTTACTGAGGCTATCGAATGGAATTTCACATCTCCCGAGCGGTTCGCGAAGCAGCTAAGGTCGACGACCTGCTGTTCAGCTACTCCGGCAACGTAGTCTTCGCCAACGTAGCGGCGAGCCGCAAGCTGGCCGAAGCGCTCAACAAGGCGCGCGGCGAGAACGCTGATCCGGCAGGAGCTTACAACGCTGGGGCCCTGTTCGCCATGGGCCTCATCGACGAGTTGAGCCACGCCCTCGTCGCCAAGTACCGCAAGGAGATCGATCCCGCCGTCCTCTCTGAAGCGGTACGGTGGTTCGCCGCGCAAACCGAACCCGCCAAGCTCGAACGCCTCCTCCTCACCTTTACCGAACAGTTCCCCAACGTCGCCATATTCCGTGGCCAGATCAGCGCCGAAAAATGGCTGCGCGGCACATCTGAAGGCGTCTCCAACCGCGAAGTCGCCCTCGAAGAACTCCTTCTGCTCTGGATAGCCAACATCAACCCTGCGTTCAAACCCTTCCAAACGCTCTTTGAAGACGCGGGCCTCAAGCAGTCCACCGTCTACCCCAACGTCACCGCAGCCTTCCCCAACTACTTCAGTACGCGCCCACCCATTGCACCCGAGATCGGCAGCCTCTTTGACGCTCTGCGCGCGCCCTCGCTCGCCTCGCCCGACTCCCTCATCGGCCAACTCGACTTCATCCGCGAAAAATGGGCGCCCTATCTCGGCGACGAACTCAAGCGCATTCTGCTCGCCATCGACGTCCTCCGCGAAGAGGATCTCGCTATCTGGATGCGCTTCCATCCACCCGGACCCGACGAATACCGCCACGGCGCGCCAACCTGGGGATCGATGGGCTTCGTCGGTGACGAGTTCATCGGCTGGGATGAATTCAAGCGCAAGAAGTACGCCCACGGCTACCAGGCTCCGCTCGACGAGTACGAAAACTTCTCCGCCGACCAGGCCTGGATGCCCAACGTCGTCCTGATGGCCAAGAGTACCTACGTCTGGCTCGAGCAGCTCTCCAAGAAATACCTGCGCCACATCCACCGCCTCGACCAAATCCCCGACGAAGAACTCCACCTGCTCGCCGACCGCGGCATCACCGGCCTCTGGCTCATCGGCCTCTGGGAGCGCAGCGTCGCCTCACGCACCATCAAGCGCCTGCGCGGCCACCACGACGCCGTCGCCTCCGCTTACTCGCTCAAGAGTTACGACATAGCCGAAGACCTCGGCGGCTGGGAAGCCTACAGCACCCTGAAGCACCATGCAGCCAACGCCGGCCTGCGCCTAGCCAGCGACATGGTGCCCAACCATATGGGCATCGACTCGCCCTGGGTCATCGAGCATCCCGACTGGTTCATCCATCGCTGGGAGAGCCCCTTCCCCGCCTACAGCTTCAACGGCCCCGACCTCTCCACCGACAGCCGCGTCGAGATCAAGATCGACGACCACTACTACGACCAGACCGACGCCGCCGTCGCCTTCCGCCTCCGCCACCACACCAGCGGCGAGACCCGCTACGTCTACCACGGCAACGACGGCACCACCTTCGCGTGGAACGACACCGCGCAGCTTGACTACTCGAAGGCCTACGTACGCGAGCACGTCATTCAGACCATCCTCCACGTCGCGCGCCTCTTCCCCATCATTCGCTTCGACGCGGCGATGGTACTCGCTAAACGTCACGTCCAGCGCCTTTGGTTCCCATTGCCAGGTGCCGGCGGCTCCATCCCTTCGAGAGCCGAAAATTCCATGTCGCAGGACGAGTTCGACGCACTCATGCCGCACGAGTTCTGGCGCGAAGTCGTCGATCGTGTCGCTGCCGAAGTTCCCGGCACGCTCCTGCTCGCTGAAGCCTTCTGGCTGCTCGAAGGCTACTTCGTCCGCACTCTCGGCATGCATCGTGTCTACAACAGCGCCTTCATGAACATGCTCCGCGACGAGGAAAACGCGAAGTACCGCAGCTACCTCAAGAAGACTATCGAGTTCGATCCCGACATCCTCAAGCGTTACGTCAACTTCATGTCCAACCCCGACGAGCGTACCGCCATCGACCAGTTCGGCTCCGGCGACAAGTACTTTGGAGTCTGCACCCTGCTCGCGACCCTGCCCGGCCTGCCCATGTTCGGCCACGGTCAGATCGAAGGCTTTGGCGAGCGCTACGGCATGGAGTTCAAGACCGCCAAGATGGACGAACGGCCCAACGAGGACCTCGTCGCCCGCCACCAGCGCGAGATCGCGCCTCTGCTCAAGAAGCGTTACATATTCGCCGGCAGCTCAGACTTCACCCTCTACGACTTCTGGAACGGATATGGCGCGGTCGATGAAAACGTCTTCGCCTACTCCAACCGCTTCGGCGGCGAACGGTCGCTCGTCATCTACAACAACAAGTACGACGCCACCAGCGGCACCATCCACATCTCCGCGGGATTCATGGACAAAGGCAGTGGCCAGATGCGCCAGCGCAGCCTCGCCGACGGCCTCGCCCTGCCCACTAGCGAGTCCGTTATCCTCGCCTACCGCGACACCCACGGCCTCGAATACCTGCGCCGCGCCACTGACCTCCACTACCACGGCATGCACTTCGACCTGCGCGGCTTCCAATGCGTGGTTCTGCTCGACTGGCGCGAACTCCGCTCTTCCGCCGAGTATCCGTGGGAGTGGCTCTGCGATACCCTTCGCGGCGCTGGCGTGCCCAACCTGGACCAGGAACTCACTCGCCTCCGCCTCCGCCCGCTGCACGACACGCTGCGCCAGGCCGTCGCCGTCGGCAATCTCCGCACCCTCGCTACCATCGCCTGCGAGCGCGAGCCCCAATGCCCCCCCACCAGCACAACCGCAACGGCGAAATCGCATGCGACACCCGCAACTTCCGTTGCACAAGCCTCACTCGACCCCCGCCTCCAGTCGCTGGTTGACAAGAGTCAGATCTTCTACGACAAGCTGCTCGAGAATCTCTCACCTGAAGACCGCGCGTTGATGGAACCGGCCGCCGCGTCTTCCACCCACGAGCCAAAACCCGTCGGCACTACCGTGCCCATTGCTGCAAAAGCCCCCATCTATGCCGACGTAGTCCGCGAAACCGCCTCCGCCGCAACTCTCATTCCCTCGCTCGCCCGATCATTCACCACCGACTGGACCGCCGAAGCACGCCGCCTTTTGCCGGGCCGCAAGCCGGGAACTTCGGCCGATCACGCCTGGGCACCACTGCTTGCGTGGATCGTCCTGCGCAGCCTTCCCCTCCGAGGCGATATCGTCGCCATCTTCGACCGACTCGAACTGCGCTGGGCCCTCGCAGACATCTTCTCCTCCATGGGCATGGAGGGTGAAGCCAAATGGCGCGCCGCCGCACAAGTGCGCATGCTCCTCTCGCGTCCGTCAGCATTCCCCGGCTCAGCCCGCTCCGAGGCCTTCTGGTCTGAGCCCGACGTCCGCTGGCTCGCCGGCGTCAACACTGCTTCCGGCATCACCTACTTCAATCGCGAACAGTTCGAAGAACTCCTCGCCTGGCTCCAACTCCCCGCGCTCATCAAGATCGCGCAACTCGAAACCGGCCAATCCAAAGCCATCGCCGATCTAGAATCAGCTTTCGCCGCCACATGCGAAGCCGCGCACGCTGCCGGCTATCGCCTCGACATTTACATCGCCTCCGCCAAATCTCAACCCGCCAAACCACCTGCTCCGAAGCCCGTAGCTGCATCGTAGGCGTTCGCGAACGGCGCGCGTCAACCCGCTGCCACGCAACCTCCTACAATCAGTAGCAATGCCCGCGCGCCTCATCCTCAACGCCGACGACTTCGGCCTCACTCCCGGCATCAATCGCGCCATCGGCGAACTCCACTCCGCAGGCGTCCTCACCTCAGCCACCCTGATGGCCAACGGCCCCGCATTCGACGACGCCGTCGCCGTCGCTCACGCCCACCCCACCCTCGGTGTCGGTTGCCACATTGTCCTCACCGACGGCGTTCCCGTCTCGCCGCCCGAAACTATTCCCACCCTGCTCGGCCCCGACGGCAAATCCTTCCGCCCGTCCCTCATCGCCTTTCTGCGGGCACTCTTCTTCGACCGCATACGCGAAGAGGACATCACCCGCGAAGCACTAGCCCAGATTCAAAGGCTGCAGCACGCCGGTATTCGCGTCACCCACCTCGACACACACAAGCACACGCACCTCTTCCCCGCCATCACCCGCCCACTTCTCGCGCTTGCGGAAAGTAATCGAATCCCCGCCCTCCGCAATCCCTTTGAGCCCGCCTGGAGCCTCGCCCTCCATCAAGGCAGCCGCACCCGCCACCTCGCCGTCAAGCTCATCAACCGCCTGCGCCCGCGCTTCGAAGCTTATCCCCAAATCAGCGAGGGCCGCATCCTCACCACCGAAGGTACCGTCGCCATCTCCGCCACAGGCCAACTCGACGCTGAGACGCTCGCGCAACTTCTCCGCGCGCTTCCGCCTACCGGCACCTATGAACTCTGCTGCCACCCCGGATACAACGATCGCGATCTCGACCGCGTCACCACCCGCCTACGCGCCCACCGCGACGCCGAGCGTCAGGCGCTCCTAACAGAAATTCCACGCGTCCTCGCCCAACCCCACCCGCCTTCGCTCATCCATTACGGAGACCTTGGCGCAGCCGTCTAGAGTGTCTTAGGCGAAGCACACCTCTTCGTTTTGATTCGCAGCCTGCGGCGCATCGCATCCTGTCATAAGCTGTGCCACCACATCCGCGGCTCCATACTCGGTGCGCCCCGGCTTCAGGAAGCGTGCCACCGTGACCAGATCATCGCCCGCAGTAATCAGGCCATGCTCCGTGCGTCTCCCGTTTCTCACCTGCTGGTAGCCAATATTCGCCAGCAACCCGTTGCAGACGCACTTCCGACCAACCGTGTCTTCGACTTTGCCACCCTTCGACAGGTACACGCTCACCGGCTCAGCCGCGCAACGATAGCCAACCCCACCATCCGCCGTCCGATACGGCTCCTTCAGAAAGCCAAGATCGCAAATCCGCGGTCTCTCCGCGTACACCTCAGGGTCCGAAGCCGTGCCCTTCAACTCCGCCACCTTGAATGGGAACCCCGTCGGCGACGCCAGCGGATCAGTGAACACATGTGCATTTCCGGCGACCACCTTTGCCAGCAGCGCGTCCTTGTAGTCCTCACGCAGCCCTGACTCGTTCGCAAATTCAAACGCCGTTCCCACCTGCACGCCCGCGGCTCCCAGCGCCAGGGCCTCGCGTACCATCTCCGGATGCCCAAATCCACCGGCCAGCCAGAATGGCACGCCCAGTCCCCGCAACTTCGCCATGTCGATCGAGTCCCGCTCCCCATACACCGGCTCGCCCAACTCCGACAGTTGCAGCTTCCCGCGCGGCGGAGCGTTATGCCCTCCCGCTGTTCGCGTCTCAACCACCAACCCATCCACACGCCCGTTCGCCTTCTTCAGCATGGTAACGGCCAGCGTGTTCGACGAGACGATCGGAAGAAACTTCGGACGACTCAGTGGTACAAGTTCTCCACTCATATACTCGCGCGGATCGAAGTGCATCGTGTTGTCGTCACCCTCCTGCGCCCCAATCACATGGATTGCGTACTCCGCAGCCCGATGCTCGACAAACGCATCTAGCACGCCCGGAATCTTCAGCGGAATCCCCGCGCCCATAATCACGTATCCCACGCCCGCCAGCATCGCACCGTAGATGCAAGGCAGATGCGCCGTCTGAATTTTCTCCAGAAAATTGATCCCTACCGGATTCGGGTGTCCCTGCCGCGCTAGAAATACCTCGATGAAGTTGGACACAATGCACAACTCCACCAACTCGCGCGAATTTTCCTTCGAGAGCATTGGCACCGCTTTGTATGGAGTCCTCTCGCCCTTGCCGCCCGGAATAAAGTAACTCGCCCACACGCGCTCGGCCATCGCGCGATCGGGAAACCCATCCAGTCCACGCCGCATGTGGCCGCCTTCATCGCCATCCTGCAGACGCCGCGCCAGAATCTGATCCAGCGCTGTTCCCGATACCAACCCTAGTTGACCGGTACGCGACACAGCTTGCGCCAGCCGCCAATTCGATACGCCTGCACCCATCCCGCCCTGAATTATTACTGGCACTCGCTCACTCATAATTTTAATTATTCGCTCGGCTGCTAAGGTCCATCGTATTAGTTTTGTAACCTTGCAGATTATCCGCGCATGCAAACAAGACGCGCGGCTGAAAGCATGTTCGCACACCCCTCACAAGCAAGATGTGACACACATCACTGCACGCCCTCCGGCCTCCGCATAGTCTGACCATGCGTAGAGACCTCCCCAGTCTCCCTGACGGCAGACTTCAAGCAACGTCGCCGAAATATCTTGGAGACGTACCTGTCTCGACTTGTGTTGGCCCATGAGCAAAACTGTCATCGTCGGCGGCGGCATCGCAGGATTGGCAACCGCGTACTATCTGCGGCAGTGCGGCGTCTCCAACTTCACCTTGATCGAGTCCTCTCCCCATTGGGGCGGAAAGATCACATCCGCACTTCAGGACGGCTTCCTTGTCGAAGGAGGCCCCGACTCGTTCATCACTCAGAAGCCCGCGGCGCTCAACCTCTGCACCAGGCTTGGATTGGCCGATCAATTCATCGGCTCGAACACCGGGAAAAGCGCCACCACCTATGTCTGGAATCACGGGCGTCTTCACCCCATCCCCGAAGGCATGATGCTGATGGCGCCGACCATGATCCTCCCCTTCCTGCGCTCGGGACTTATTTCGTGGCCCGGAAAACTGCGCATGGGAATGGAAGTCCTCGTTCCCCGGTTACCCGGCGATCAGGACGAAAGCCTCGCCGGGTTCGTGCGTCGCCGCCTGGGTTCTGAGCTCCTCAACAAAATCGCCGGCCCCCTGATGGGCGGCATCCACGCAGCCGATCCCGAGAAGCTGAGCCTCCGCAGCACCTTCCCCATGTTCCTGGAGATGGAGAAGAAACACGGCAGCCTGCTCCGCGGAATGATGAAGCGGCCCAAACACCGCGCCGCTCCCGGCTCCAAACCAACACCAATGTTCATGTCTCTCGGTGGCGGCCTGCAGCGGCTCGCAGACGCGCTCATCGCCCAGCTTCCTTCGCAATCTCTGCGCCCCGGCTGCAGCGCGCTCACGGTCCATCCAGACGGAGATCGCTACCGGGTTGTCCTGGGTGACGGCGGCTGCATCGTCGCGGACGACATCGTCTTCGCGACTCCCTCCTACGTAACCGCCGACCTGGTTCAGCAGATCGATCCCATGCTCGCCTGCCGCCTGCGCAAGATTCGCTACGTCTCCACCGCAACTGTCTCCCTTGGATTTAAGCGCAGCGAGATCAGCCACCCGCTCAAGGGCGCCGGTTTCATCGTGCCCCGCAGCGAGGGCCGCAAAATCACCGCGTGCTCCTGGTCCTCGGAGAAATTCAAGAACCGCGCGCCGGACGATTCCGTTCTGCTGCGCGTCTTCATCGGCGGCGATCTCTTCGAACACCTCGCCGAACAAGATGAACCCGCGCTCATCGCTCTCGCCCGCCACGAACTCCAGGCCATCATGGGCATCACCGCAACCCCAGTGATCGCGAAGGCCTATCGCTGGCACAAAGCCAATCCCCAATACGACCTCGGCCACGGACTGCGCGTCGCCGAAATTGAACGCACCTTCGCCAACCTACCCGGCCTGCATCTGGCCGGGGCCGCTTATCGCGGATCTGGCATCCCCGACTGCATTCAAAGCGGAATGAACGCAGCCCATTCCATCGTGGCGAGAATCCACGCCGACCACCCCTACCAGGATCAACATCAGCCAGCTTGCATCGGTTCCTAGGAGAACCTCACATGCCTTCCATCGACATCCGAGCCATCGCACCCACCGCATCCGCACACCCCCACGCACACCGCGCCGCTCATCACGACTACTCCCGCAATCCCATGCTCGTCTACTGGGAAATGACCCAGGCCTGCCCTCTCGCCTGCCGCCACTGTCGCGCCGAAGCCGTCTCCACCGCGCATCCTGACGAACTCAACCACACCGAGAGCCTCGCTCTCCTCCGCCAGATTGCGGCATTCGACACCAAGCCCCACCTCATCCTCACAGGCGGCGATCCACTCCAGCGTGCGGACATCTACGACATCATCGACGAGGCCGTCCGGCTCGGCCTCACCGTCTCCGTCACCCCCGCCGCAACGGCCGAACTTACGGTCGAAGTCTTCACCAAACTCAAGAAGCATGGAATCGACAGCATCGGTCTCTCGCTCGACGGCTCCTCCGCGGCGCGCCACGAAGCCATCCGCGGAGTCGCCGGCTGCTTCAACTGGACCATCGACGCCATACGCAACGCCGCACAAGTCGGCTTCCCCATCCAGGTCAACACCCTCGTCTCCGAAGAGACCGACGACGATCTGCCCGCCATCTACGAACTCCTCAAGGCCCACACCATCATGCGTTGGAGCCTCTTCTATCTCATCGCGGTAGGCCGCGGCAAAGAACTCCAGCCCGTCACACCCGAGCGCGGCGAAGAGTTGATGTACTGGACCCATGAACTCACCAGGACTGCCCCCTTCGCCATCAAGACCACCGAAGCCCCCTCCTACCGCCGCGTCGCGTTGAACGCCATGCGCCAAGCCGGCTGGACAGGAGCCGAGATCGAGCGGACTCCCGTCTACCGTGGCTTTGGAATACGCGATGGTCACGGCATCATGTTTGTCTCCAACCAGGGCGACATCTATCCCGCGGGGTTCCTTCCCCTCGCTACCGGCAACGTCCGCGTCAATAAGCTGGTCGACGTCTACCGCGACTCCCCTATCTTCCGCTCGCTCCACGACCCCGGCACCTTCCGCGGCAAGTGTGGCGTCTGCGAATACCGCACCCTCTGCGGCGGTTCCCGCGCACGCGCCTTCGCCTACACCGGCGACGCCCTGGCCAGCGACCCCTTCTGCCCTTACGAACCACGCAACGTCTCTCAATCCCACGCTGCCGCCGAGGCCGCGCAAAACATCCTCGCCGGCGTCTACTAAGGCAGCATTGACGAAATCGTCCAGACGCAAGGTATCGATCGAGATCGAACTCCCCCACTCCCGCCCCGTGTTACGGTTATCACGTTGTAGCTCCCTGACCCGGAACACTGACGCACGCGATCCCCGCAGGCGATCCTTACCCGCACCATCCGCTTGAAAATGAACCCCAAAGACACAGAACGTCTGATCGAAGCGCTCTCCAGCAACTGGCATGCGGAGATGCGCGGCTATCACACCTACAACACGCTCTCGCAGCAGGAGCCCGAACCGCATCGCCGTCGCACCCTCCGCCACCTCGCCCTCGCTGAAAAACATCACGCCGATCTTTGGGCCGGCCGCCTCACCGGCCTGGGCGCGCCGATCCCCGAATACGCGGGATCCGAAGCGGGCGAAGCCGGCTCCCTCGCCAACCGCATCGGCGGCCAGGGCCTCGCGCTCCGCCGTCTCGAGCTCGAAGAGAGCCGCGACATCGCCCGCTACGGCAAACAGATCGAAGAGCTCGGCGACGACTCCAGCACCGCCATCCTCAAGGAAGTCCTCGCCGACGAAGCCGACCACTACATCACACTCGGCGGCCTTATCCGCCACCACCTGCCCACCGAACCCCTCGCACCGGAACAGGCGAAGCAGGCGCTTGACGAGCTGGTCGCTACCCGCGAACAGAATCAGCCAAAAGCCGCAAGTTGGATCGGCGACGCCATCTACGGCGTCAACGACGGTCTCGGCGCCATCTTCGGCATTGTCTCCGGCGTCTCCGGCGCCACCACTGGCAATGCCCACTTCGTCCTCATCGCGGGCCTCGCAGGAATGATCGCCTCTGCGCTCTCCATGGGTTCCGGGGCCTACCTCGCAGCCAAGAGCGAGCGCGAAATCTATGAAGCTGAGTTCGCCCGCGAGCGCGAAGCCGTCGAATACAACGAGGCCGAAGCCCGCGAACTCCTCTCGCTCACCTACCAGGTCCGCGGCCTCTCCGCCGAAGACGCCGACCACTTCGTCGGCCACATCGCCGAGAAGAAAGAGCAACTCGTCGAAGCTCTCGCCCGCGAACGCCTCCACGTCAGCGCAGAGGGCCTCAGTAAACCCTGGGTCTCAGCCACCTCCGGCGCACTCTCCACCGCCGTCGGAGCCTTCATCCCAGTACTTCCTTTCTTTTTCATGGCAGGCCTGCCCGCGATCATCGTCGCCGCCATCATCTCCCTCGCCGCGCACTTCGCCGTCGGCGCAGCCAAGTCCCTCATCACCATCCGCTCCTGGTGGTCCAGCGGCCTCGAAATGACCGCAGTAGGCGCCATCGAAGGCATCGTCACCTACACCATCGGCATAGGCATAGGCCGCCTGTAGAGAATCTCGTTTGCGACCAACGGGAGCACTACGCGAAGCCCAATACAAGTCACGAAGTGACCGCCGCCCGCGCAGGGCGCCTGCCCGGCAGGACAAGCCCGTTACGCCACCGCGCGCCGTTCTCGTTCGCCATCCCGGCTGTGCTTGTCCTTGCTCAGGTTCACGCTCACTACCTTCGACACGCCCCGTTCCTGCATGGTTACGCCGTAGATCACGTCCGCCTGCTGCATCGTCCGCTTCGAGTGAGTAATCACCACAAACTGCGTAGTCGACGACATATCCGCAAGCAGCTTGGCGAACCGGCCTACGTTGGTCTCGTCCAGCGGCGCGTCCACTTCATCCAACACGCAGAACGGTGCCGGCTGGAACTGGAATATTCCCACCAGCAGCGACAGGGCCGTCAGCGCCTTCTCGCCACCCGACAGCAGTAGGATGTTCTGCAGCTTCTTGCCCGGAGGCGACGCCACAATATCTATCCCCGAATCCGCCGAGTTCTCTTCATCCGTCAACTTCATGAACGCCTGCCCACCGCCGAACAGCTTCTCAAACGTCACGCTGAAGTTCGCGTTGATCACCTTGAACGCTTCATCAAACTTCACCCGCGAAACATCGTCGATCTCCTTGATCGACGCCTGCGTGTTCTCGATCGAATCCATCAAGTCTTTGCGCTGCGTCTCCAGGAAGCTGTGCCGCGCCGCCGTCTCGTTGTACTCTTCCAGCGCCATCATGTTCACCGGCCCCATCGCCTCCAGCCGTTGCTTCAGCGCGCGCGCCGCTTCTTCCTCCACCGCCAGCGCCTCGCCCCCGTCCTGCGAGCAGTCAATCCGAACAATCTCCACATCCTCGCGCAACGCTTGTGCCTGCGCACCCAGATCATTCAGGCACGTTGCATCAATGTGCTCAATGTCCGACGCCAGCTTCGCCCCGCGCGCCGTCAGGTTCGCCCGCTCCTCACGCAACGCCTCGGTCTCATGCCGCAGCGCACGCAGCCTCACGTCCAGCTCCGCCATCCGCGTCCGCAGTCCGCCAGCCTCTTCGGTAAGGCGCGCACTCTCGGCAATCGCAGTCGCCCGCGTCTCCACCAGCGACCCATGCTGCGCGCCAAGTTCCGCCGTCTCCTGTTCCCGCCGAACCTTCTCCACGCCGGCTGCATCCAACTGCTGCTCGATCTGCGCAATCCTTGTGCCATGCGCTTCTGCCATCCGCCGGGTCTGCTCGTAGTTCGCCGCAGCGTTCCTCCGCCGCTCCTCGAGCCCTGCCAGTGCAGCCGAAGCCTCCGCCGCGGCCTGCTGCAACGACTCGCGCTCCGCACGAAGTCCATCGAGCTGCGCCTGCAACTCTGCAAGCTGCGCCTCCAGCTCCTCGCGCTCCGACTCAAACCCAGCCGACTCCTGCTGCCTCCGCGCTATCAAGTCCTGCTTCTGCGTCCGCGCCTCGCGATTGCGCTCACTCGCCAGCGCCCACTCCTGCAGCCGCCGCTCGATCCGCGCCGTCTCCGACTCCATCTGCCGCAGCGCCGCGCCCGAGTTCGCCGATTCCCGCTCCGCATCGCGCCGTTCCTGCGTCTTCCCTTCCAGCGTGGCCGACAGCTCGCGCAGCTCGCGTTCCAGTCCGGTAGCCTCCAACTCGGCTCGCGAAAGCTCCGCCTCAACCGCATCCAGCTTCTGCTGAACCTCGCCCAACTCGCGCTTCAGCGCCAGCGGCCCCTGCTCACGAACACGCCCGCCCGTCACCGTCGCATTGTGGAACGCCTCGCCGCTCGGGCTCAGGAAGAACCCGCGCGGATGCTCACTCGCCAGCCGTCGCGCCGTCGCCGTATCCTGCGCGATGAATCCATCTCGCAGCTTCGGCAGCATCCCTTCCAGCGAAGTCCCAAACCCATTCAGCACCCGCACGCAATCCTTCAGCGCCACCGCACCGTCGAATTCCGCTCTTGGTTCTCCCTGTTCCCTGTTCCCTGATCCCTCTTCCCTATAATCACGATCCCCATGCACCAAAAACGTAGCCCGTCCCGCTACGTCCGACTCCAGCATCCGCACACCCGCATCCGCCGCGTCCCAGCTCTTCACCACCACATAGTTCAGCTCATCGCGCAGAAACTCATCCACCACACCTTCATACTGCCCATCGACCTCAAGGAAATCCGCCAAAGTCCCCACCGGGGACAGCCCACTACCCGCAGCGTTGCGCGAATTCGCTTTGAAAATATTCCGCACCGTATCGGTCGAGTAGCTGTGCTCGCGAATCAAACCATCCAGCGAAATACGCCGTCCCTGCAGCGTCGCCCGCTCGCCGCGCAACTGGTCGCCCCGCCGTTTCGCCGCAACTTCCCGTTCCCGCGCGCCGTCAATCTTCAATCGCAACTCGGCAATTTCCACCTCCAGCGACTTCAGCCGCTCGGTCACATCCCCGAACGTCATCGCCACCTGCCCGCGCTGCACACCAAGCTCCGCCAGCTCGCGACGCGCCAGGTCGGACTCTGACACCAGCCGTTCCGACTCGCCTTCCAGACTAGCCAGCGCCGCCTCGGCTTGCGCCTGCTCGTTCCGGCTCGCCGCTGCACGTTGCATCAACTGCATTGCCCCGCGCCGGTTCTGTTCCGCCTGCTGCTCGGCCCCCGCAACCGCTCGCACCGCCTCCTGCGCTCGCTGCTGCTGCGCCAGAGCTGTCTCGCGCGAACCCGAAGCTTCAACCGTAGCGTTCTCCAGAAAACTTCGCTGCGCCTCCAACTCGCCTGACACCAAACGCAGTTGTTCCCGCGCCTGCTCCAGCTCGTCGCCACCGGCGGCAACCCGCGCCGTCAATTCCGCCACGCGGTCCGTATTCGCAGCGATCCTTGCCGTCACCCGCTCCAACTCCACCGCGCAGTGGTTCGCCTTCGAACCCGCGTCGCGGATCTGCCGGTCGAAATCGTACCCCAGCTCGACTCCAGCCGTATGCTCCGCGTCCATCGCCTCCACCGCCGCGGCTTGCTCATCGACCTGCGCCGTCAAAATCGCAATCTGCGCCGCCACCGCCCCCTGCTCCGCGTCCAACTGCTGCATCCGGCTCGCCAGCACCACCCGCAGACGCCCGCGCAACTCATCCCGCAGCAGCCCATACCGTTCTGCTTTCGACGCCTGCCGCTTCAGCGAACCCATCTGCCGCGTCACTTCGTCAAAAATGTCGTTCACGCGCGAAAGATTCACCTTCGCCGATTCCAGCCGCAACTCCGCCAGCCGTTTCTTCGTCTTGAAGCGTGTAATCCCCGCCGCCTCTTCCAGAATTGCGCGCCGGTCCATCGGCTTCGAACTCAGAATCTGCCCAATCCGTTCCTGCCCGATGATCGCGTATGTCTCGCCCCCCAGACCGGTCCCCATGAAGATGTCTTGGATGTCCCGCAGCCGGCAGATCTTCCCATTCAGTAGATATTCCGAGTCACCCGACCGGAACAGCCGCCGCGTAATCGTCACCTCACCGGCGCGTACCGGCGACCGCCCAAACTTCCGCCGCCGAATCTTCAGCACCACCCCATTCGGGTCGGCCACAGCCTCGCCATCCGTGGGGACTATCGCGATACCCTGCGCACCTTCTGTTTCCTGTTCGCTGTGCCCTGTTCCCTGTTCGATCCCCAGCACCACTCCCGGCTGGGCCTCTGCAACCGCTTCTTCAGTCTCCTGCTCCCGAATCTTCCGCAGTTCGGCCTCGTCCCAATCCCCGGCCAGATCCAGTGCCCGCTCGCTCGATCCATCGCTCGACCAGTCGCCCTCGCCCACACCACCATCCACCAGCGCCGCTCCGTCATACACCTCCGGATCGACCAGTGTCAGCGACACCTCCGCCATCCCCGTCGGCTTGCGCTCGCGCGTTCCCGCGAAGATCACGTCCTCCATCTTCGCCCCGCGCAGGCTCTTGGCCGACTGCTCGCCCAGCACCCACATAATGGCATCCGAGATATTCGACTTGCCGCACCCATTCGGGCCCACCACTGCCGCAATCCCGTTGCCGGAAAGATGAATCTCCGTTCGATCGCAGAACGACTTGAATCCCAGAATCTGGACCTTCTTGAGCTTGAGCAAACCGCACCTCCCAAAATCCCCAACCGGTACTGCGACCACGCCCGTCACTTGTCAGAATGACGCGCCGCACTGTGTCTAATCTAACCGCCGAAACTGCCGGCATCAACAACGTAAACCCCACCTATTGTGGATAACCAGCCCCCAACCCCACAAATGGGCCATCCTGCCCAATCTTGGCACTGCTGACCCAATCTGTTTAAGAACTTGAGGAAAAGTCCTGCTGGACAGGCCCACTGCGCGTGGGGCGGGCGTTCACACGCCTTATTACTGCTTCGCGTAGTCCTCCCGCTGGTCGGCACGGAAATTTGTTTGCGACCAACGGGAGCACCAACGCGAAGCCCAAAACAAGTCACGAAGTGACCGCGCCACGCGCAGTGGGGCCGTCCGGCAGGACCGTCTCTAAATAGTTCCTAAGCCCGCCGGCGATACCGAATCGCAAACTCATAGTCCGGATTCGGCGGAAACAGCTTGGCCACCAGCCGCAACCTCTCCGCTAAAGCCTGCGGCGCCAGCAGCGGATACTCCCGCTCGCGTAACTCCGAGTAGTCAAAATCCACCGCCAGCGAAAGCAGATAAATCGCCACCGCATCCGAGAACGCCGCCTCCAGGTAGTCCGTCTTGGCCTTCTCGTCGATGCGCCCCTTGCCGTCTCGTACCGCAGCCTCACCACCCATTGCCGCCGCACGGCTCTCCCACGCGTCTAGGCTGGTCTCGCCCCGCACGTCGGCCACCGCCTGCCCCCACGCCAACTCGGCAAAGCTTTCTGCAACGCCCGCCTCGTCCACAAACGCGTGCCCCACATTGATAAAGAACTCGAACGCCAGCGAGAACCGGTCATTCAGCAACCGGCTGGAGATGAACACCCCTTCAGCCTCGTCCAGTGTCACATTCCGATGGCAGATGGCCAGCTCCGCCAACTCCGTGCTGAAGCTCGACGAGATCATCGTCGCCTCGTTCCCACCCCGATGCCCCGCATCCTCGGCAGCCCGTCCCTCCGCCAGCGCCAACGGCACAAAGAAATAGATCTTCTTCGCCAGCGCCGCCGCCACGGCCGTCGGAACCGCCTGCACCATTCGCGTAAGCTCCGCCTCGACCAATCCATTCTCGCCGAACGCCGCGAAGTGGATGCCACTCGGCGACTGGCGCAGCGTCACCTCCCGCGCCACCTGCGTCGCCTGCACCAACCCGCCCTGAATGCTCTCTGCCATGCTCGTTACACCTTCTGCCATAAACAGCTATTCTACCTGTATGACCCAGCCTTCCCCTACTGACGCGCACGCAAACCCCAGGACCATCGGCACGGGGTACGTATTCGGCATCCCGCTTGGCGACCTCGGCTGGTTCGGCAGCCTGCTCATCGGCGTCGCGTCGGGATTCTTCGCATTCTTCGCGTCCACCTTCTGCGCCATCTTCACCATCCTCATCTACAACACCGCGTTCCACGGCACTATTGACTTCGCGCTTAGCTATCGCCGCGTCGGCTTTCCCATCGGAGTAGTCGTCATGATCGCCGCCCTCAGCTACCTTGGCACGCTCTGGTTCCAGCGCATCCTGCGCCGGAGCTAGCCCCCTTGCAAGCCGCGATCCCATCGCGCACCGCGCTCCGCGTCGCCATGCGCCGAGCCGCCCACCAGCTCTACGATGCCCCGCCCCTAGTCCTCGACGACCCCATCGCCGTACCCATCCTCGGCCCTTACGCCGCCGAAATCGAACGCACCCCCGGCCGCAATCCCCAACACAAACCCCGCCCCTTCTCCATCTCCCTGCGCGCCTTCCTGGTCGCCCGGAGCCGTTACGCCGAAGACCTCCTCGCCCAGGCAGTCGCCCGCGGCGTCACCCAGTATGTCCTCCTCGGCGCCGGCCTCGACACCTTCGCCCACCGCAATCCACACCCAGCCCTCCGCGTCTTCGAAGTCGACCACCCCGCCACCCAACAATGGAAGCGCGAACTCCTCCTCACCACCAATCTCCCCACTCCCTCAAATCTCACATACGTCGCCGTCGACTTCGAGCACCAATCCCTCTCCACCCAACTCCGCGCCGCCGACCTCGACTCCACAATCCCCACCTTCTTCGCCTGGCTCGGCGTTGTCCCGTACCTCACGCGCCCGGCCTTCCGCGCCACCGTCGCTTTCATCGCCGCCCAGCCCGTCGGTACCGGCATCGTATTCGACTACGCGCAGCCCCGCGAAGCCCTTCCGCCCAACGAACAGCTAGCCTTCGACTCCCTCGCCTCTCGCGTCCACCTCGCCGGCGAAGCCTTCCAACTCTTCTTCACCCCCGCCGACATCGCAACCGAACTCGCCCCCTTCCACCGCATCGAAGATCTCGGCTCACCAGAAATCAACGCTTATTACTTCGCCCACCGCACCGACAACCTCAATGTCCGCGGAGCTGGAGGACGCCTCGTCAGCGCCTGGCTCTAACCAAACGCCCGCAATTAGACCCAGCAAGCCAGCCCACCCCAACCTCGCATCTCAATAGGCAGCGGAACCGGCAGCAAGCCGCCCAGCACAACCCGCACCACCGACCGGGAGATCGCCAATGCTTTTTCGCAATTCGCTTTCACTTCTCACCCTCTGCGCACCGGCCCTCCTTCTTGCGGCCCAAGCTCCGCCTGCCGCCAATAGTCCAGCTCCATCCGCCATCCTCCAGCCATCCCTCGAAATCCTCCGCACGGCGCTGCTCACCGTCCACATCGAACGCTGGAAAGCCTCCAACGCCGTCCGCGACGATGCCCAGTCCAACGTCGACTCCATTCAGCGCGACATGCAATCCACCCTGCCCAGCTTGCTCGCCACCACCGACGCCGCACCCGCCTCAGCCGCCAAAATCCTCCCCGTCTACCGCAATGTAGAAGCCCTCTACGACGTCGTCCTTCGCGTCGACACCGCCGCCCGCCTCGCCGCTCCCATCGACCAGACGTCCGCCCTCGACCAGGCCCTCACCCGCCTCGACGATAGCCGCCGCGCCCTCGGCGACCAGCTCCAGCAAACCGCCGCCGCGCAGGAAGCACAGATCGTCCGTCTCCAAGCCGCGCTCAACGCAGTTCCGCCGCCCGCACCACCGCCTCCGCAGCCGATCCCGGTCAAATGCCCCGCCACCCCGGTCCACAAGAAGAAGCCCACCACCGCCGCCAAGCCCGCGACTCCGCCGGCCATTTCAACCCCGTCCCACTAAGCCGCCGCTCTAATCCGCCGCAACCGCCTCCGCCACTGCCTTCGACGCCTCCGGCAACATCCATCCCAGCGCGTGGATCAAGTAGTTCTTCATATCCTTGCGCTCCACAATCGCGTCCAGAAACCCGTGCTCCATAATGAACTCCGACCGTTGAAAACCCTCGGGCAGCTTCGTCCGCGTCGTCTGCTCAATCACGCGCGGCCCGGCAAATCCAATCAGCGCCCCCGGCTCGGCAATATTCAAGTCTCCAAGCATCGCAAAGCTCGCCGTCACGCCGCCCGTAGTCGGATCGGTCATCACCGAAATATACGGAACGCCCTCATCGTCCAGTCGCGCCAGCCCAGTCGAGACCTTCGCCAGTTGCATCAGCGACACCAGCCCCTCCATCATCCGTGCGCCGCCCGAAGCCGCCACCAGGATCAGCGGATGCCGCGACTCCAGCGACCGGTCGATCGCCCGTGCAATCGTCTCGCCCACCACCGCGCCCATGCTCCCGCCGATAAACCCATACTCCATCGCGCTCAGCACCACATCATGCGGCCCCATCTTGCCGATCGCCGTCAGAATCGCGTCGTTCAGACCAGTCTTCTTCCGTGCCTCTGCAAGCCGGTGCTTGTAGCGCTTCAGATCGGTAAAGTTCAGCGGGTCGGTCGACCGCAACTCCGTATCCACCAGTTCGTACCCCGGCTCCAGCAGTAGGTCGATGCGCGCCCGCGCGTCAATGCGGAAGTGATGCCCGCACTTCGGACACACGTTCAGGTTATCTTCCAGATCCTTCTTGAAGATCGCCTGGCGGCAACTCCCGCACTGAATCCACAACCCCTCCGTGCGGACCGTCTTGCGCCTGTCGTTCCCGAACGCGTTGTCTTCTCGTTTGAACCAACTCATCCTTGCTTCCTCTCGGCCACGCAGCGCCGCCGATCCATTGTATCGGGATCGGCCCCATTTAGCGCATTCGCCTTCGCGCCCTCCCATCCCCATCCGCCCCAAAAATAAAACCGAGCACATCGCCCACTCGCCCGTCAGTGGAGTAGAAGGTCTACATGGACGCGATCGGGGAACAAGCCTTGCGATGGCTCTCAGCAGAAAGTGTCTCGGCTGAGCCAGCCGAACTAGCGGAACCCGACCTTACCGCGCTCGTACGCGATTATTCCGGCCTCCTCTACCGCGTCGCTCTCTCCGTCCTGCGCAACCCGGCCGAAGCCGAAGATGTCGTCCAGGACGCCTTCATTCGAGTCCTCCAGCGGCAGCACGAACTCGCCGCCATCCTCGACCTCCGCCCCTGGCTCGTACGCATCGCCTGGAACCTCGCCCTCGACCGCGCCCGGAGGGTAAAACCGACCCAGATGGACGAGGTATTCGCCGCCACTCTGGTCGCGACCGATTTACCCGCAGACCAGGCCCTTGCCGAGGCGGGCCAAATCAAGCAAGTGCTCAGCGCCATGGAGCGGTTGCCGAAGAAAGAGCGTCAAGCGTTGCTGCTCTCAGCGATGGATGAACTCAGCACGGCAGAAATCGGCTCAGTCCTCGGCCGCAGCGAATCCAGCGTACGCTCGCTGCTCTTCCGCGCCCGCACCCGTCTCCGCCAGCGCCTGGAAGGCTGACTGTTACGTAGTTTTGGCTTTTGAGATAGGCCGGGACTCTAGTCCCGGCACAACGGGGCAAGATCAAGTTGGGCTTTCGCCCGTGGGACAGGAGACATGATGGGAACCGAACAAGATCAACCCTACAAAGCAATCGACAAGACCCTCGCAGCCCTCAACTCCGCTACACCACCCGAAGGCCTCGAAGCCCGCATCACCGCGCGCCTCGCCGCTCAACCCGCGCCTGCCCTCACCTGGGGCGACCGCCTCATCGGCTATACCCTGGCCGCCGCTTGGTGCCGCGGAGCAGCCACCGGAGCCACCTTCGCCCTGCTCGCCGTAGCCGCTGTCCTACTCCTCCAACACAAAACGCCTCCACCCAGCCACGTCACCGCGAACGCCCCCGCCGCCGCCCCAATCAAAGTAGCCGCAATTTCCGCCATCCCCTGCGCCCGTCCAGCTATAGTCCTCACCCGTACTCCAACCGCCCCAGCTACAGAAATCGCCTCCACCTCGCACCCCATTCCCAGCAGCCCTCTCACCTCGCAGGAGCGCGCGTTGATCCGCCTCGCCCAAACCGCCGACCCCAAGGTGCTGGCCACCTTGAACTCCGAGCACCAGGCCCAACTGGAAGCCGAGAATGCAGCGCAATTCGAAAAATTCTTCACGCCGCCACCACGGCCGCCCGCTCCACCGGATACACCAGCGGTAAATCCGGAACCCGACCCTGCGAACCCGGAAGCCAGCCCTCACCCAAATCCGGAAACCAATCCGCAAGCCGCCCCACCAACGGCTCCAGAAACCACTCCAACCCCGAGCAACTAGGATGTCTCGACGGTATGGCCGCGAGAAAAGCATAGGGCCCGAAGAAAGCATGTGGCCGCGAGGAAAGTCATTCACAATTCAGGTCGCGCTGAAAGCGCGCTATCGTGGCCGGGGGCAACGCCCCAGGGCTAACCATCCGAAACCGCCTGCGGGCTGAAGGCCCGCGCTAGAACAGTGAGGCCTCATCTTCATCACGCTCTATATCTCGACACGGCCTGTGAGGTAAGCCATAAATCCGTCCAATTTCCAAGGGCCAACGGCCCGAAACACACCAGCCTAGGCTTGCCAAGGGCCAAAGGCCCGACATATGAACCCAACGAATTTCAAATCCGCACACGAAACCCCACCTTACGAAAGAGGAATCACGATGAGAACGTTTGCCACCACACTCTACGCCGCTGCCTTCCTTGCTGCTTCAACCGGATCGCTCGCCTTGGCACAAACTGAGGACCCCTGCAAGAGTCCCAGTTATAAGCAGTGCTACCAGGGGCTCCCTGTCCGGACCCTCTCTCTCAGCAACGCCACTCAGCAGGCCGACGCTAACGAGATAATCGCCGCCCTCCGCAACGTTCTTCCACCCGAAGCTAAAGTCTTCTATGTCAGCAACCAGAATGCGGTCGTCGTGCGCGCCATGCCCGATGACATCGCGCTCGCCCAGAAACTACTCACGGACCTAGACAAGCCGAAGAAGACCTACCGCCTCACCTACACCGTCACCGAAATGGACGGCATCAAGAAAATCGGCAGCCAGCGCTTCGCTATGGTTCTGGCCTCGGGTCAGGACACATCGCTGAAACTCGGCAACAAGGTTCCAATCGTCACGGACGCCGCCAGCGCAGGTGGGCAGACCCAGTACACCTACGTCGACGTCGGCATGAGCTTCGACGCGACCCTGATAGAAATGGGTGAAAACGCCATGCTCAAGTCCTCCGTGGACCAGTCCAGCGTCGCGCCGGAAAAAACCGACATAGCAGGCGTCCGGGAGCCAATCATCCGCCAAGCGACACTAAGGGGTGAGTCGTTACTCGCACCGCACAAGCCGCTGATGCTCGGCTCAGTAGACATCCCCAGCAGCACCAACCACCTCGACATCGAAGTCCTCATGGAGCCGCTCCCCTGACTCGTTACGCGCTCCACGAATTCTCTTCACGTCGTCATTCTGGCCTCTCTCACGTTGTCATTCTGCGCCACGCACAGAATCTCAGTCGTTCTCTCTCGCGCTGGCAATCGCTCCCTGCGCCGCAAACCCCATCTTTTCACTGTCAAGGGGCAAAACGACCTAACTCGTACATAACAATCATAATATTCATAGCAGATGAGTTACGGTCCACGTGATATAATTAGATTGTAAGTCTAAATAAGAGAAAGCCCCGGTCGAGCGATCCGGGGCTTTTCCTATTTCACACCGCTAACCCGTTTGTTTTCTTATTTGTTGCCCATAAGCATTTTAGAATCTTGTCTTTACAGGACAAGTTGGCCATCTGGCTGAATCGCAACATCTTAGCACCCACAGGGGGTACCAATTACCACTTACCACTAAGGTCTCCAACAGGCAGCAAACCGCGCAGAACCCGTTAGCAAGGCTGGCTACCGCACCCCTGCAAAGCGTGACGAAACGGCCCACATCGTGCATTCTACTTAGCAGCGATGCTCGCCAACGCCATCCCGATCCCCAGCGGTGATGCGGCAGACCAGCCCATCCAGCCGCCGGACCCGCCAGTCCAGGAAGTCCGGTCCGTCTGCACCGGACACGGCGTCTCCGGCGACTCGCTCGACCAGTTCTTGGAGACGCTCCACACCAACAAGCACTTCGCCATGGACTTCTGGTCGCTAATCGCCCGCGTCAGCGACCAGCCCGGAGCCGCAACCGCCGGTCCCGATTGGCTGCTCGCGGCCGTCGTCGAAGCCGTCACCGGACAGAATCTCGCCGACGCAAAAGCCGCCAGCCCGGCGCAGCAGCTCCAGGTCAAGAAGGTCGCCAGCATGTTGGCAGGGGAAGATGTGAATCCCCTTCCGCCCGAGCCGGCACACGCGCCCGCGAGTCTCGATCGCAGCGACCAACCTGGCCCGCTCTTGAAGCCCGAAACGCCCTTCGCCGCCGCCATGGAGCGAAGCCTCCGCGAGCAGGACTCAAAGCGAACCATCGCAATCCCGCTCGCAGCCTACGCGCAACAAGACGACCACAGGATCGTGTCGCGCGGATTCGTCATTGGACTGCTACTCCTCGTACTCGCAGCGGCCGCGTTATTGCTCCTGCACTTTAGCAGCCCATCCGGCCTCGCGGGCATTGGCGCTTCCATAGGCGATCAATACGACTCCGCCGTCGCTGCCTGGAAAGAACACAGTCAATCGCAGGCCCCACCAGCCGGCAACCCGGATCGAGCCCCCTTCAACCCGACTGCATCAGCCGGCTCAGCGGACTCGACCGCGCCCACCGCACCGCAAGCAGGCTCAGCAGCCATTCCTGTCACGCCGCCTCTGGCCAGCACTGCCGCCACCAATGCCGGGCCCCAGAAGGCAACTCAAACCGAAGCCCCGGTGGTCGTCCCCGAGTCCGTGATGAAGCTGAACCTGATCTCCTCCCGCGTCCCCATCTTCCCCGAGGGAGCTCAAGCCGACGAGCCGGTCGTCCTCCAGGCGATCGTCACGAAGCACGGCGCCGTCGAACCCGTGCGCGTCCTGCGCGGCGATCCGGCGTTCGGACGCGCCGCCATGGCTGCTGTCTCCGCCTGGCGTTACCGCCCGTATCTCCAGAACGGCGTCCCTGTCACCGTATCCACCACCATCTCGGTCGACTCCACGGGCAGCAACTAGTTCCCTGCGCACCACCTTGTTACCCTGTAGCAGTACCCTGCCACAGGAGCGCCCTCACGACCCGATGACCGTCCCCGCATACCGCATGCCCGCTGAGTGGGCGCCCCACGCCGCAACCTGGATCGCCTGGCCCCACAATCCAGAAGACTGGCCCGGAAAATTCCAGCCCATTCCGTGGGTCTACGCCGAAATCGTCCGCCATCTTTCGCGCGCCGAAGACGTCCACATCCTGGTCAACGACGTCGCCGCCGAGCGCCGCGCGACAGGCATTCTGAAACGCTGCGGCGCAAACTTAGCCCGCGTCCATTTCCACCGCTGGCCCACCGACCGCGTTTGGCTCCGCGATTCGGGCCCAATATTCGTAAAGAATTCACGGGGAGATATTGCCGCCACCAACTGGAAGTTCAACGCCTGGGCCAAGTACGACAACTGGCATCTCGACGATAAAATCCCGCACCACGTAGCCAAACTCCACAGCATCCCGGAAATCAAGCCGGAGGTCGAATTTGCCAACGGAAAATCGCACCGCATCGTCCTCGAAGGCGGCTCTATCGACACCAACGGCGCCGGCGTTCTTCTCACCACCGAAGAGTGCCTCCTGTCCGAGGTCCAGCAACGCAACCCCGGCGTAAGCCGCACGCAACTCGAAGCCGCCTTCCACGATTACCTCGGCATTCAGCAAACCTTGTGGCTCAACCGCGGTTGCGCTGGAGACGACACGCACGGCCACATCGACGACGTCACCCGCTTCGTTGCCGAAAACACCATGCTCACCTGCGTCGAACCCAATACCGCCGACGAGAATCATCTCCCGCTCGCCGAGAACCTCGACCGCCTCCGCAGTTTCCGCAACGCGCATGGCCCGAACAAGGGCAAGCCGTTCCAGATCATCGAACTCCCCATGCCCGCGCCCGTCGTCTTCGAAGACCAGCGCCTGCCCGCCAGCTACGCCAACTTCTATATTGCCAACGGCCTAGTCC
>Ga0302278_10000914_pt1 | contig 37292 bp, 35 predicted proteins | sample III_Bog_N3_2_FD_194543 | JGI IMG/M metagenome (GOLD analysis project Ga0302278, IMG submission 194543) | Peat permafrost microbial communities from Stordalen Mire near Abisko, Sweden - III_Bog_N3_2 | ecosystem: Environmental > Terrestrial > Soil > Wetlands > Peat | place: Sweden: Abisko... | reverse complement strand
GAAGGCTATCGCACGCGGGTGGGCGCGTCCAGAGAATGTTCCAGTCGCGATAGACTTTGGGGATGCGGATATTGGTGCTTGGGCAGGGAAAGACCGGCAAGCTGGTGGCGGAGGTGGCGGCAGAGCGTGGCCACAGCGTGAGCGGGATGGATGTGGTGGAGAACGCGGGAGCCACTGCGCTGACGCCGCCCATGGTGGCGGGCTTTGATGTGGTGATCGACTTCACCACCCCGGAGGCCGTGGTCCAGAACATGCGCGCGGTGCTGGCCACCGGCGGCAGGATGGTGGTGGGCACAACCGGTTGGTACGACAAGCTGGCCGACATGCGCGCGCTGGCAGAGCGCAAGGGCGCGGGCCTGCTGTATGGCACCAACTACTCCGTCGGCGTGCAGGTGATGCTGAAGCTGGCAGAGCAGATGGCCGCGTCGCTGGCCGGTGCGGGGTACACGTTCTCCGTGGTGGAGACGCACCACACCAGCAAGCTGGACAAGCCGTCGGGCACGGCGATCTCGATTGCGGAGATGGTAGACCGCGGCGCGGGTAAAAAGACCGGGCTGGCGATTGAGTCTGTGCGCGAGGGCGATGCCAAGGGCACGCATGTGCTGGAGGCAACCAGCGCGGCGGACCGGCTGGTGCTGACGCATGAGGCGTTCTCGCGGCGCGGATTCGCGGAGGGCGCCGTGCGCGCGGCGGAGTGGATGGCCGGGCGCACCGGGTGCTACGACTTCAGAGATGTGTGGGAGAAGCTGTAGGCGGTGGTAGTGGTATATTCTGTCACTGATCATGGATATTGTGTCCGAACCCGGTCTGGTTGCTGCGCTCGCTCCTATCTTGAAGGAGGCACAGCGGCACGCAGTCGTGATCCGCGAGGGGGACAGGGACCTAGGGGCGGTTGTATCCATGGAAGACTATGAGATTGTCCGTCGCGCCAAGGTGGAAAAGTTCCTGCGCGCCGCGGATGAACTTGGAGAGCAGATTCGTACGCGTGCTGCCGAAGATGGCCTTACGCCCGACGATCTGATGAAGTTCCTTGACCGAAAAGCCTCGTAGGATCGTTCTCGACACAAACGTTCTGGTATCCAGAGTGATCCTGCCGGGCTCACGGCCCGCATCCGTTGTCGATCACGTCGCAGCTGCCTGTGAACTGCTCTTGTCTGCTGCCCTGATTGCGGAATTGGAAGCTACATTCCGCAGGCCTAAGCTCGACCGCTACACAAGTCTGGATACGCGGATGAAGTACTTGTGGTCCATGGTCGACCTGGCCAAGCCGATCTCGGTGACAAGTGAGATCACCGACTGCCGCGACCAGAAGGACAACAAGTTGCTTGCGCTCGCTTTCGATGGCCGCGCCGACTTGATTGTGACCGGAGACGTGGATTTACTTTGCCTGCACCCGTGGCGGGGGCATCGCGATTGTGAGTCCGGCCGCCTATCTGGCACAGTTCGGGGCGTGATTTGCGCGGATCAGGTCTCGCGGATAGCCTGTAGGAATGAGTGCTTCCACTGTTATCTCCGCGCCCTCGTTTGCTTCCCTCTCCTTCGACGAAAAACTCGACCGGCTGGCCGAGGTGGCCGTGCGCGTCGGGCTGGGCCTGCGCGCCGGGCAGGAACTGGTTCTCACTGCTCCCATCGACGCACTCCCTTTGGTCCGGCGGATTACCGACCATGCCTATCGCGCGGGCGCGCTGCTGGTGACCACCTTCTACGCGGACGATCCCGCCATCCTGTCGCGCTATGCGAGTGCGCCGGACGCGAGCTTCGACTACGCGCCGGTGTGGCTGCAGGATGCGATTGCCACCGCGTTCAAGAGCGGTGCGGCGCGCATGGCCATTGCAGGCGCGAACCCGGCGCTGCTGGCTGGGCAGGACCCGGCGAAGGTGGCGCGCGCGAACGTGGCCATGTCCAAGGCGAGCAAGCCGGCGATGGAGCTGATTACGCGGCACGAGATCAACTGGACGATTGTGGCTGCGGCCACACCGGAGTGGGCCAAGCTGGTATATCCCGGCGAGCCGGTGGAGACCGCGATGGCGAAGCTATGGGAGGCGATCTTTACCGCGTCGCGCATCACCGGCGACGATCCGGTGGCGGACTGGCTCGCACATGGCGAGCGGTTGAAGCAGCGCGTGGACCTGCTGAACGCGAAGCGCTTTGCGGCGCTGCACTTCAAATCGGCGGACGGCTCGACCGACCTCAAGGTCGGCCTGGCGGACCAGCATCTGTGGGCGGGCGGCGGCACCACCGCGGGCAACGGCGTGTACTGCCAGCCGAACATCCCCACCGAGGAGTGCTTTACCACGCCGCACAAAGACCGCGTGGACGGCATTGTGCGCGCGTCCAAGCCGCTCTCGCACCAGGGCACGCTGATCGAGAACATCCGCTGCCGGTTTGAAGGCGGCAGGATTGTGGAGGCTACCGCGACGGCGGGTGAGGATGTGCTGAACCGGCTCATCTCCACCGACGACGGCGCGCGGCGGCTGGGCGAGGTGGCGCTGGTGCCGGCATCGTCGCCTATCTCGGCGTCGAAGATTCTGTTCTGGAGCACGCTGTTCGACGAGAACGCAGCCAGCCACATTGCGCTGGGGCAGGCTTACTCCACGTGCCTGATCGGCGGCGAGAAGATGGACGAGCCATCGCTGAATGCGCTGGGCGCGAACAGCAGCCTGATCCACGTGGACTGGATGATCGGCTCCGAGCGGATGGACGTCGACGGCATTGCAGCTGACGGTGCCAGCGAACCGCTGATGCGTGCCGGCGAGTGGGTGTAGCGCGTCCCCGGCGATTGCACCGCGCAGTGTAGAGTAACCATATTCGATTGCAGAGAAGAGCTCTTCGGGCCAGTTGGGGAATCCTGCTGTGGCGGCGTATCGAGTGCAAGCTCGGGTAGCGCCAGGAGGTTCGCATGAGCAACGAAAGCGGGTCGGGTGTGTCGCGCAGAAACTTCATGCGCAGTCTTGGGGCCGCCTCGGTGGCGGCTGCGTCGTTCCCTCCGCTGGCCGCGGTGGCACAGGCAGGTGCGCAGCCGGGGCTTGCCGGCATGACGGTCGGAGACATGTCCACGCTCGGCGGGTGGCTGCCGGCCGATGTGGTCGTCATCAGCAGCAACGAGAATCCGCTGGGCCCGGCGCCCTGCGCGCTGGCGGCCATCCGCGATACGGCCGCCGCTGGCAACCGCTATCGCGGCGACATCCTCCAGGGCGCCATCGGCACGGCGTGCGATCTGTTCGGGCTGAAGCGCGGGTATGTCGGCCTGTTTCCAGGTTCAGCCGGTCCGCTGAACCTGGCGTTGGCGTCCAACATTGGCCCGGACCGCCCGCTCATCTACGCCGACCCCAGCTACGAGCAGGGCCCCGGAGTGGCGGGCATGGTGGGCGCGCCCAGGTTCCCGGTCAAGCTGAACGCGGCCTACGCGCACGATGTGCGAGCGATGGTAGCCGCGAGCCCAAAGGCGGGTGCGTACTACATCGTGAACCCGAACAACCCGACCGGCACGGTGACTCCCAAGGCCGACATCGTGTGGCTGCTGAAGAGCAAGCCTGCCGGCTCCGTGGTCATCGTGGACGAGGCGTACCACCACTTCACCAACGAGGAGTCGTGTATCGACCTGGTGGCGGCGGACCAGGACATCATCGTCACGCGGACGTTCTCCAAGATCTACGGCATGGCCGGCCTGCGTGCGGGACTGGTGTTTGCCCGGCCGGACTACCTGCTGCGGTTCCGCGCCACGTCCATGTTTGCGCCCAGCCTGGCCAGCATCTCCAGCACCAGCGCGGCCGCCGCCAACGCGGCGCTGCTGGACAAGGAACTGGTGCCGCTGCGGCGCAAGCTCAATGCGGACAATCGCGATGCGACCATGGAGTTCCTCGTCAAGCGCGGCTATACGGTGCTGCCCGGATCGCAGACCAACTTCTTTATGGTGGACACGCAGCGACCCGGCGGCGAGTTCCAGCGCGCCATGCTGGACGAAAAGGTCGCCATCGGACGCACCTGGCCCGCGATGCCCACCTATGTACGCATTACCGTGGGCAGCAGCGACGAGATGGCAAAGTTCCAGGCGGCCTTTGTGAGGTGCATGGACAAGCGGCTGGCGGCGGCCGTGCACTACCCCACAGCGCTGAACCCCAGCGAGCTCGATCGCGGCGAGCTCGCCTTTGCATAGACCGAAGGGAGCATGTGGCGGGCTCCGTGCTAGGGTATCGGAGTGAGCAGACAAGGCTTAAGCCCGGCGCGGCTGGAGGCGTTCTCCGACGGCGTCATTGCGGTCATCATCACCATCATGGTGCTGGAACTGAAGGTGCCCGCGCCGGATGGTATGGCAGGCGTGCTGGCGGTGCTGCCCACGGTTTGCCTATACCTGCTGACCTTCGTGCAGGTAGGCATCTACTGGGTGAACCACCACTACCTGGTGGACGAGGTGGAGACCGTAAGCCACGGAATTCTGTGGGCCAACTTGATCTTTCTCTTCTTCCTCTCGCTGTTTCCCTTTGCCACGGACTGGATCGGCATCAAGGGGCTGTCGTCGTTTACCACGGCGCTGTATGCGGCGGTCAGCATTCTGCCTGGGCTTGGGTACATGGCGCTATGGATGCAGATACGGTCGCAGAGTTCGGCGCCGGCCCATGCCAGTTGGGGCAAGCAGATTGCGTCGGTTCTGCTGTATCTGGCGGCGATTCCGGTGGCGTACGTCCGGCCAGCCGGGTCGCTGGCGCTCATCGGGATCGTCGCGGTGATCTGGCTGCGGCCGCCCAGCGCCGAGCCGGAGGCCTGAAGCTGCGCCGAATTCTGCGCTTCCACCGGCGCAGAAACGGTAAACTCACAGTCGTCATGGAACTTTCAGGTTGTGGAACGGCACTGGTAACACCCTTTCGCGTGGATGGCAGTGTGGACGAGCCGGCGTTGCTCCGGCTGGTCGACTGGCAGATTGAATCCGGCGTCAACTTCTTGATCCCCTGCGGCACCACCGGCGAGGCGGCCACGCTCAGCGAGGCGGAGACGCTGCGCGTCATCGAGGTCACCGTAAACACCGCAGCGGGCCGCGTGCCCGTGTTCGCGGGCTGCACCCACAACTCCACCCGCCAGGCCGTGGAGCGCGCGCAGCGGCTGGCGCAGGTGCCCGGACTCACTGGCATCCTCACGGCCAACCCGTTCTACAACCGCCCCGGGCAGGAGGGTCAGTATCAGCACTTCCGCACCATTGCGGAGGGCGTGGAGCTGCCCGTCCTGCTCTACAACATCCCCTCGCGCACCGGCGTGAACCTGGAACCGGCCACGGCGCTGCGGCTGGCGGAGGTGCCGAACATTGTGGGCATCAAGGAGTCCAGCGGCAACATTGCGCAGATTACCGAGCTGATCACGCGCGCGCCCAGGGGCTTTGCCGTGCTGGCAGGCGACGATGGCATGGCGCTGCCAGTAATCGCGCTGGGCGGCGCGGGGCTGGTGTCGGTCGCATCCAATGCGATCCCCGCGCAGATGGCGCAACTGGTGGGCATGGCCATATCGGGCCGCTGGCCAAGCGCGCGCAAGATCAACGGAGAGTACTTCCGGCTGATGCAGGCGCACTTCAGTGAACCCAGCCCGGCCCCAATCAAGGCAGTGCTGGCAATGATGGGCCGCATCGAGGAGCACCTGCGCCTACCCATGGTGCCCGTCTCCGCGACCACGCGGCAGAAGCTGGAAGCGCTGCTCGGCGAACTTGGATTGCTGGCGAGCAGCTAGCGTCCTGTCTCTGCTTGTCATTCCTGTCTCTGCTTGTCATTCCTGTCCCTGCTTCTCATTCCTGTCCCTGCTTGTCATCTCCTATCCTTTACTGCTTGGCATTCCTTTTCGGACTGCTTGTCATTCTGTTCCTACGCTTGTCATTCTGAGCCGCAGGCGAAGAATCCCCGCATTTCGCTCCCGCCCGGCTCAATTTCAGACCTCAACTATCCCTTAGGCACACTAGAATCGAACACAGACCATGACACCTGAGAGTTTGGAAGCAAAGATTGAGCGGCTGTTTGCCGCAGGAGCTGCAGCGGCAGGGGATATGCAAACGCTGCAGGCGTTTCTCGAACTGCGCGGCGCGCTGGAGGCAGGCACGCTGCGCTCGGCGGAGCCGGATGCGGCGGCCGCGACCGGCTGGCGCGTCAACGCATGGGTGAAACGCGGGATCCTGCTCGGCTTCCGCATCGGAGCGCTGATGCAGATGAATGGGTGCGAGTATCAGGGTGCCTCCTCGCTCTCGTTCGTCGATAAGGCGACCTATCCCGCGCGGAGGTTCACGCCGGAGGACGGCGTGCGCATCGTGCCAGGCGGAAGCTCCGTGCGGTCGGGCGCATACGTGGCGCGCGGCGTGGTCGTGATGCCGCCCGCATACATCAACGCAGGCGCGTATGTGGACGAGGGAACCATGGTGGACTCGCACGCGCTGGTGGGCTCGTGCGCGCAGATCGGCAAGCGAGTACACCTGTCCGCGGCGGCGCAGATCGGCGGCGTGCTGGAGCCCGTGAACGCTTCGCCCGTCATCATCGAGGACGACGTGCTGGTGGGCGGCAATACTGGCGTCTACGAGGGCACCATCGTCCGGCGGCGCGCGGTGCTGGCCTCGGGTACGATCCTGACGCGCGGCACCCCGGTCTACGACGTGGTACACGGCACGGTGCTCCGCGCGACCGCGCAGACGCCGCTGATCATCCCCGAGGGCGCGGTGGTGGTGCCCGGCTCACGCGCCGTAACCGGCGGCTACGGCAAGCAGATGGGCCTCAGCGTCTACACGCCCGTGATCGTAAAGTATCGCGACGAGAAGACAGACCTGTCGACCACGCTCGAAGAGGTGCTGCGATAGGCGCTCGTCCCGCTGTGTGCGCGCTGCGATCCCTGCGATGCGCAGCGGCGTTGCTGGTGGTGTTGGGGACGGCGCCTGCGCATGGTCAGGATGGCTGGTTCAAAGCGTACGAGGCGCGGCTGGCGTCGACGCTGGCCGCGCAGCCGCACTGGGCCACTCCGCTGGTAACGACGAATCCGCGCGTGGAGGAGGACATCCGCACGGACTTCGCGCGCCAGTCGCTGGCGGGCCGACATTCGAGCTGGAACTATGGGGGCACGAAGGGATTGCAGATTGTGCCGCTGCGGTGGGTCGAACTGCGATTCAGTCCGCCGCCCTTTATCACGCATACGAATCCGAAGCTTGAAGACGGCTTCGGGGACGTGGCGTTCCGCGCCAAGATGCGCCTGTACGGAAGCAGTGAGCAGAACCACGACGCCATCGTCACCGCGCTGCTGGGGGCGAGCGTGCCGACGGGCAAGAGCGGCAACGGAAGCTGCTGCGCGATTCTGATGCCGACCCTGGAGGCGGGCAAGGGATTCGGCAAAGCCGACTTTGTGACGTCGCTGGGCGGGACACTGCCGGTGACGAACGCACCAAAGCTGGGACGGCAGTTCGTGTGGAACAACGTGGCGCAGCTCCACGCGGTGGGACTGGTGTGGACGGAGTTGGAGATTAATTCGACGTTCTACTACGGCGGGTCGAACGACGCGAAGCAGCAGACGTTTGCGACGCCGGGAGTGATTGTGAGCCGGATTCCGCTGAACACGAGTGGCGGGGTGGTGCAACTGAGGATAACGCTGGCGGTGGGCGAGCAGATCGCGCTGACCCACTTCAACACCTACAACCATTCGCCGATCTTCTCCGCGCGCGTGCGCTTTTAGCAGCGGCCGCCGGACATCGTGGAGTATCGCGATGCGAAGACAGACCAATCGACCACGCTCGAAGACCTGCTGCGCTAATATCTTGCCATGCGCACTTGGGGACTTGGCTCTGTAGCTCTATCTGTCGGTCTGCTTGTACTGCAACCTACCTCGGCAGCTGGCCAGTCCGATCTTCACAAAGTCCGTTCAGCGGAATACAAGAGGCTCATCGAGCCTCTCCTTCACGTTGCAGACTTTCACATGCATTACTTCGACGACGGTGCGGCTGATGCAACGGTTACGTGCCCCGACGACTGTCGCAATCCATTTCCTGCGCCAGTGCCCGAGGTGGCCGCGCTAATGAAGAACCCGCGAGTGACTGTGCCACTGCTCATCGATTGCCTAGCCGATGCACGTCAGACTTCGGTGCAGTTTGACGGAGATATTGGACAAAACCCCATGAAGGTACCGGTTGGTTATGTGTGCCTGGACATCTTGATGGCGTGGGCTGGCAAACCTATCGGCGATTACGGCGATTGCGGTGATGGCCTCGGGGCCTGCATCGATCCCAGCTACTATTTCCGTCCGGACGACTATACGCATTGCTTGAACGGTAGCTGCGATACGCGTCCGTGGGTACTGGCCGTGCAGCAAAAATGGAAAGGTGCACTACGATCCGGTCTACTTTGGAGGGCAATACGCAACGGCTCTAAGAACCCGTACTCCGTGATGGATAGACATATGCCGTCCTAAGGTTTCGGCTGGTTCAGCGGCTTGCGGGCGAAGTAGTACAGGCTGTACGCCAGCAGCACGAACATCACCACGCCGATCCAGTCGTGGTACAGCGGGTTGGAGTGGCTGAACTGGAAGAGCTGCCAATGGCCGCCGTGCTCCTCCGACAGGCCTTCGGCCAGTTGCGCGCACACGCCCAGCAGGCCCACAATGCCGCCCGCCGCAATCAGTCCGGAGGCGTACAGGCTGCCCGGCGAGATCTCGCTCTCCGTGTCCAGCGCGGGCGTCACGCTGGTGGGCACGGGCAGGCCGGTTGCCGGGTCGATCACGTCGGGGTTGGCGGCGGCGAGTTTGGCGGCGTGCTGCAGCATGGCGCGGTCCACCATCCAGCGCATCACTCCGCCTACAAAGATGGCGAGCGTAGTGGCGATGGAGAGATACGCGCCGACGGCAAACGTCAGTGAGCGCACGCCCAGCAGCTCCACCACAATCACCAGCGCAACGCCCAGCAGCACCAGCGTCCACGGCAACTTGCGCGAGAGGATGCCGTTGATGACCGTGGCCATCAGGCGGCCCTGCGGCGCCGCGGCTCGTTCGCTGCCAATCCCCTGAATCCACTGGACCTCAATCGCACCGGTGACCGGGTTGTAGAGATACTTGCCGTCCTCGATCGAGTTGGAGCCGATCGCGTTCAGCAGGATGTAGTGGCTGGCGCCGTCCAGCGGCTGCTTGGTGCGGCTGTCGCCGGCCGTGGTCAGCTCGATACGGTCGCGGGGGAATGCGCCCTGGTTCTGCACGCCGTCCGGCAGGCTGGCCAGCGACAGCACAATGGGCCGCTGCATGCGATGGAACTGCTCGTACGCCCGGTTCATCGCGTTCAGCGTGGCGCCGATGGAGAAGATGCAGACCATGACGCCGAAGATCAGCGCGACCTGCTGCTTCCATGGCGTGGAGCCCACCAGGTAGCCGGTCTTCAGGTCCTGGCTGGTGTCGCCGGCATTCGAGGCGGCGATGCAGACGACTCCGCCGACCGTGATGGCCAGAGCGCCGAAGGCCGGAGCCGTCCAACCCTTGACCAGGAAGATCGCCGAAGTCGCCATCAGCGTGGCAATGGTCATGCCGGAGACCGGCGACGCCGACGACCCCACAATGCCGACGATGCGCGCGGACACCGTGACGAACAGGAAGCCGAACACCACGATCAGCAGCGCTGCCGCCATGTTGGCTAGCGGTCCCACGTACGCGCCCGGGACCGGCTTGAACTGCAGAAAGAGGAACATCAGCACGATGAGCACGGCGCTGCCGCCAAAGACGACGCTGGGCGGCAGATCGTGTTCCGTCCGGATGGGAAGCGCGGCGGCGAGTTTGTTGCCGCTCTTGCGGATGGCCTGGCTCAGCGCGCCGACGATGGTGGGCAGCGTGCGGATCAGCGTGATCAGCCCGGAGCAGGCCACCGCGCCCGCGCCCATAGGCCGCACATAGGTGCGCCACAGGTCGGAGGGCGCCATGTCCGCAATGGGCACGGTGCCGGGATAGAGCGGCGCGGAGAGATGCGAGCCAAAGAAGTAGATGGCGGGCATCAGCACCAGCCAGGAGAAGACGCCGCCGGCAAACATGATGGCGGCCACGCGTGCTCCAATGATGTAGCCCACGCCCAGATACTCCGGCGTGCAGTCGGCGCGGATGCTCCCGCCTTTCAGCAGGTGCTGCGGGCCAATGTCGAAGTCGCGCTTGGGGCTGCCGGGCCACAGCGCAAAGAGTCCATCGTTCTGGAACAGCGTATACAGGCCGCCGATGCCCAGGCCGAGGAAGACCCGCGAGGCAAAGCTGCCGCCGCGTTCGCCCGCCATCAGCACGTCGGCGCAGGCCGTGCCCTCGGGATAGACCAGCGTGCCGTGCTCTTCCACAATGAGCTGGCGGCGCAGCGGAATCATGAACAGCACGCCCAGCCAGCCGCCAAAGAGCGCGAGCGCAAAGATGCGGCTCGCCTCCAGGTCGAACCCCAGGAAGACCAGCGCAGGCAGCGTAAAGATGACGCCGGAGGCGATGGACTGGCCCGCGTTGCCGGTGGTCTGGACGATGTTGTTCTCCAGAATGCTGGCGCGGCCAAACACACGCAGGATGGAGATGGAGAGCACCGAGATGGGAATGCTGGCTGCAACCGTAAGTCCAGCGCGCAGGCCGACATACACCGTGACCGCGCCAAAGACGATGCCGAAGAACGCGCCCAGCAGCAGCGCGCGGAAGGTCAACTCGGGGCGTGACTCGGTTGCGGGAACAAAGGGTTTGAAGACGGGTTTTGCGGGCGCTTCGGTGGCCATGGAAATCGAGTTCTCCGTGCGTGAATGCCGGGTTAAGAGCTTGCAAGGGAGTGTATCAGCGGCGGCGCAGTTTGCACTGTGACGGCGATTCAAGGCCGAGAGGTCCCTTGCATTCGAACTAGCCACAAGAGAGGTCCCATTTCCTGCATTGACCCTGCTCCGGGGCCCTGATACACTCTTTAAGTTTGGCGATGCAGCCCGTCTTTCCGGCTGCAGGACCCTCCGAGAGACTGTGGCGGCTTGCAGCATCGGTCGCGATAGGCCTTGCGGGTCCGATGCAGTTCTTCTGTATGCGCCCCAGGCAACACAATTCATGATTCGGAAGCATGCGCAGTGGGACGGCACGTTCGTCCGCGCAACGAGGGTTTGGCTATGTATGCAGTAATTCGCACCGGCGGCAAGCAGTACCTGGTTTCTCCCGGAGAGAAGCTGAAGATCGAGCGCACCGCCCACGAGAACGAGACCATCGAGTTCTCCGACGTTCTGGCCGTCTCGCCCGAAGAGGGCAAGTTTGAGTCGTCGGTTGAAGGCGCCAAGGTGACCGGCACAGTGCTGGGCGAGGGCCGTGGCGACAAGATCCTGGTCTTCAAGCTCAAGCGCAAGAAGCAGTACAAGAAGATGCAGGGCCACCGGCAGAACTTCGTCGAGGTGCGCATCAACGAGATCACCGTCAACGGCAAGAGCTTCAAGGCCGAAGGCGACGCCGCGGCCGAGGCTCCGGCAAAGAAGAAGGCAGCAAAGTAGTTTCCACTCATCCTGGTTCCCGGCGGGCGGCTGTATCTCCCGCGCTGGCCCACAATAACCCCGGCGGATCTGAAGGCCGCCCAAGAGGCAATCCCAATGGCACATAAAAAAGGTTTAGGTTCATCCAAAAACGGCCGCGACTCCAACGCGCAGCGGCTCGGCGTCAAGCGTTTCGGCGGCCAGGCCGTCCTGGGCGGCACCATCATCGTCCGCCAGCGTGGCACACCGCTGAAGGCCGGCGCCAATGTGGGCCGCGGCAAGGACGACACCCTCTTCGCCAAGATCTCCGGCATTGTCCGCTTCCAGAACCGTGGCCAGCAGGGCCGCTTCGTACATATCGACCCCGCCGAAGTCTCCGCCGTAGCTGTCTAACCCAAATTTACCCAGGTTTACCCCGGGCGCCCCATGTTCGTCGCGTGCTGTTCCGCGCCGGCCATGGGGCTTCTCATTGCCCGGCTTCGCGCTCCGCCGGGACGAGGATACTCTGTTGCTGCGAGAATAAGGTGTGCAGCGAATGCGAACCCATCCACCCGTTGTCGGGATCGACTTCGGCACAACCAATAGCTCAGTGGCCCTGGCGATGGACGATTCGACGGTGCAACTCGCCTCGTTCTCCCTCCTGGGCGAGGACACGTTTTCCTCCCGCTCGGTCGTTTACCTGGAACGGGTGGAGACTGCGAGCGGAGCGCGGCGACTGCACTCATCGACGGGCCCTGGAGCGATCGAACGTTACCTTGACGCAGAATACAAGGGACGGCTGATCCAGTCGCTCAAGTCCTATCTGTCCAGTCGCACGTTTACCGGAACAGGCATCTTCGGCCGCCACTACACGCTCGAATGCCTGATCGCGCAGATGCTCTCAGACCTGCGCGAGAGTGCGGAGCGACATTTCGGCACACCCATTCACCATGCGTTGGCAGGCCGCCCGGTACGTTTTGTCGGAGCAGAGAGCGACGCAGACGATGCCTACGCGGTTTCGCGCCTGCGCGGTGCCTTTGCTCTGGCCGGCTTTGAAAGTGTGGAGTTCGAACTCGAACCGGTCGCAGCCGCATACTCGTATGAATCAACTTTGGGCCATGACGAGCTGATCCTAATCGGCGACTTTGGGGGTGGGACCAGCGACTTCTCCCTGCTCCGCGTCGGACCGGGTGTGCGCCGGCGCGGGCGCTCTCCCGAGGACATGCTCGGCATCAGCGGCGTAGCCCTTGCCGGCGATGCCTTCGACGCCCGCATTGTCCGCAAGCTCGTCTCGCCCGCGCTGGGGTCGAACTCCTTCGCACTCTCCATGAATAAAATGCTGCCCGCCGTTCCGGCTTGGATCTATTCGAATCTCGAGCGCTGGCACTATCTTTCTTTCCTGCGCACTCGCGACGTGAAAGAGATACTGCGAAGCGCCCAATTGCGCGCGCTTGAACCGGAAAAGGTTGAGGCCCTCAATCACCTCATCGAAGAGGACCTTGGCTACCAGCTTCACCAGGCGGTTCAGAGAGTGAAGTTCGAGCTGTCCCGCTCCGACGCCGCGGAATTCAGATTCTCCGATGGCAGCTTAGACCTGTGCATCCCGGTTGCGCGCGCCGACTTTGAAGGCTGGATCGCAGACGAACTGCACGCGATCGAAGCTTCCGTCGATTCACTGCTGCAGTCTTCGGGCATCGCTCCAGGCCAGGTGGACCGTGTCTTTCTAACTGGAGGGAGTTCCTTCGTCCCCGCTGTCCGCCACATTTTCAGAAAGCGTTTTGGTGACGACCGCGTCAGCAGCGGCAACGAGTTCACCTCCGTCGCGCGCGGCCTGGCACTGTCCGCGAACCGCCGATGAGCCGAGCTTACTTCTTGCGGGATGCGCGTTGAGCGAGCCGCACCGACCCATTTGTACGACGTTTGTGTGCGTCATCCGCTCTACTCGGTCCGGACCACCGGCTTGCCCTTGTCGTTCAGCGCAACCCGCGCCATGGGCGTGTCGTGGTCATGGGGAAACAGCACCAGCCACTGCTCCGGAATCGCCCGCTGGTAAAACCGCTTGCGCTCCTCGATCGAGCGCAGCGGGTCCAGATCGTAGCCCATCACCCAGGTTGCGTCCAGGTGGTGCGCCGTGGGGATCAGGTCGCCGATGTAGACTGCGTGCGGTGCGCCCGCGCCGGATGCTCGCGACTCCGCCGCCCTGGCTGGCTCGATATGCACGCCCATCATCTGCGCCGTGTGTCCGGGGAACAGCTCCACCCGGATGCCGGGGCAAATCTCCGCCGTGGCGCCTGCGCCGGCCAGATCCAGCAGCGTCATCTGGCCGCTCTCCACCAGCGGGTCGTAGTTGGGCGAGAGGTAGCTGACGCGGTCGCGCTCCAGTTGCAGGTGGCCGTGCTCCACCTCGCCGCGATGGGCAAAGTAGCGGGCGTTGGGGAAGGTGGGGGTCACGCGGCCGTCCGCATGCAGCGTCGTGTTCCAGCCGCAGTGGTCGAAGTGCAGGTGGGTGTTGACCACAATGTCCACCTCCGCCGGGTCCACGCCGGCTGCGGCATAGGACTGGAGCAGCAGCTCCTGGTTGCCGAAGATCTCGCGCATCCTGGCCGGATGCTTGTTGCCGATGCCGGTCTCGATGACCACGGTGTGCCGGCCCGTGCGCACCACCGCGGAGTTCAGTCCCAGCCGGATGCGGTTGTCCGCGTCCGCCGGGATGCGCCGCTGCCACAGCGTCTTGGGCACCACACCGAACATGGCGCCGCCGTCCAGCAGGTAGACGCCATCGGTGCAGACGGTCACCTCAAAGTCGCCGAGCTCCCGGCGCGCGCGAATCAGGGCGTCGTCCGTGAGTGGAGATGGGAGCGGGGATGGAAGCGGGGGTGGGGTGTGCGGCATCGCCCTACTACTTTACGGCAAGCGGGCTAAGCCGGAGCGGCCTGCACGGATGCGCCGCCCAGATCGGACGAGGCCGACTGCACCTGTTCCGTGCAGGGCACACTCGGTGCAGCGACGGCCTCCAGCGGGGCGGCAGCGGCTTCGCCTGCTGCCGGTGTCTCCGGGCGTTTGTTCTTGAAGCACTGGCGGCACAGCACGGGGCGACCCTGCGTGGGCTTGAACGGGACGGTGGTGGAGATGCCGCACTCCGAGCACTCCGTGCGGGTCTCCGTTCGCGAGATGCCAGCCGCCGCCGGACTGCCTGGGGCGGCCGCCGCGCCGTTCGCACTGCGCCTGGATTTACAGGGCTTACAGCGCTTGGGGTCGTTCTTGAACTGCTTGTCCAGAAAAAAAAGCTGCTCGCCCGCGGTGAAGATGAACTCACCGCCACAGTCTGCACAAATTAAGAGCCTGTCCACGAATTCCATACCGCTTCTCCCGTCGTACGGAAAAGATCATCTTGCGCAACTCACTTGAAATAATGCGCGGATACAGCGATCTCAATTGATCCTGATTCAGGTACTGCGGTGCTATGCCGCGGGAAGACGCATGCCAGTTTGCCGGCCAGCAGCTACGACGGTGCCGGGGCCTGTTTGACCTGGGGAGGTGGGGTCGGTTGGCCTGGTGGAAGCAGGGCCACCTGCCCGAAGCGGCGGCGGCCCTGCCATGGTTTGTGGTCGGGACAGGCTTAGTCCTGTTCCTTCCGTATCTTCTTGCGATTGCGCTTGCGTGCCAGTGCTTCCTTCACGCGTTTCTTCTCGCCGGGCTTCAGGTAAAAGCTGTGACGCTTGACTTCCTTGATGATGTCTTCCGTCTGAACCTTCCGCTTGAAGCGACGCAATGCGTTCTCGAGAGGCTCGCCTTCCTGCACTCGAATCTCTGCCAAGGCTAAATACACCTCCAAATCGTCCCGATTGGGCAGATTCCAGAATAGCGCACAATCGCCGGCCTGCAACGGGTTTTTCTGGTCGATTTCGGCGCTTCCGTCTGCAAAAAAATGCACTCCAGGGCACATCCCTATCCGCCCGCGTGCAGCCAGCAAGTGGATAGGCTCGTGGATGCGTAGAATAGAACTTGAAATGTTGCGACCTTATCAGGGAATCCGCCCCACTGTTCCATCGTCCTGCTTTGTTGATGTCTCGGCCCAGGTGATCGGCGATGTGGTGCTGGGCGAACGCGCCAGCATCTGGATGAACGCCGTCGTCCGCGGCGACGTGAACTCCATCCGCATCGGTGCCAACTCCAACGTGCAGGACTGCGCCGTGCTCCATGGCATGCGCCATGTCTACCCGGTGCTGATCGGCGATTGGGTGACCATTGGCCACAACGCAACGGTCCACGGCTGTGTGGTGGAGGACTATTGCCTGATCGCCATGGGCGCGACCATTCTGAACGGCGCTCGCATCGGCGAGGGCTCCATCATCGCCGCCGGCTCGGTCATCCCCGAGAAGACGATCATTCCGCCCAACTCGCTGGTGACCGGCGTGCCCGGCAAGATCCGCCGCACGCTTGGCACGGAAGACCGCGAGATGATCATGAAGTACGCCGAGAACTACGTGGACTACGTCGCCATCTACCTGAAAGAGACCGAAGGCCAGTAGGCGCCGGGCAGCGTGCTGCTGCAAATCCCTGTGGGCATCTCCCGGCCGATGTTGTATCTTAAGAATCTCTTTCGGCCAATTGCATCCAACGGGATGTGAGTGGCGCGAGCCGTGCCGCACCCGGGAGCCTTCCCATGCATTGTCTGTCGGTATGCCTACGCATTGCGCTGCTCCCGGCCCTGGGTTGCGGGCTGCTGGCTGGCGCGCAAGCCCAGACGGCAGCTCCGACCGCCCCCGCTCCCAGCCAACCGCCGCAGACGCTGCCCAATTCCCCGCCCGCGCCAGCGCTGCAATCGCGCCAGCCGCGCACGCCGGCGGAGATTGAGGCGGAGCGCATCACCAGGCTGGGCACCGTCAATGGGAAAGCCTACGACCAGCCGTCGCATCGGGACCAGTTCACGGACTACCTGCGCGATTCCTACGGCTGGCCCGCGTTTGCCCGCTCCACCGTCCGCACCCTGTACGCCCAGGCCCGCGGCGGTCCGTCCGGATGGGGTCAGGACTTCCCTGGCTTTATGCAGCGCTTCGGCTCCAATGTCGCCATCACCGCCATCGACGGCAACGTGCGCTACGGCATGGAAGAGCTGTTCCACGAGGACCTGCGCTACATTCCGTGCCACGGCTGCTCGGTGCGGCGAAAGCTCCAGAACGCGCTGCTCTCCGAGGTCACGGCCCGCCACGATACCGACGGCCACCGCTTCTTTACGCTGACGCCGGCCATTGCAGACTTCTCCGGCCCCATCATCGCCAACGCCGCATGGTATCCCAACCACGACCCGTTTGGCGGCGTCGTCGGCACACGCACCGTCGCCGCCACCCGGGTGGGCGCGCACCTGTTTACGGAGTTCGTGCTGGAGCGCCGCCACCGCGATCGCAAGATCGAAGACAACGAACCACTCATCGTGCCGCCCAAGCCGTAGGACGGCGGCACAGCGATCCTGCCTGCGCCGCCATGCGAAACGCGTGCCACGCATCCCGACCGCTGCTTGACGCGGCATTCCCCGCTCCGGCATGCTTACGCACATCCCACTCCACTCCGAGGGTTCCCATGCCAGGCTCTGCACTCCCGATCGAGCAAGTGAAAGCCGCCATGCGCAGCACCTGGATGGCCGGCGACTTTGGCGTCATCGCCCGAAACACCGCCGCAGCCGCCGCAGCGTTCATCGCACGCCTGAACATTCCCGCCGGCGCAACCGCGCTCGATGTCGCCTGCGGAACCGGCAACCTGGCCATCCCGCTAGCCCGCCAGGGCTGCACCGTCACCGGCGCGGACATCGCTGTGAACCTGCTGGAGCAGGGACGGGAACGCGCCACCGCTGCGGGCCTGTCCGCCGTCTTTGTGGAGGGCGACGCGGAAGACCTGCCCTTTGCCGACGCCTCTTTCGACGTGGTGGTGACCATGTTTGGCGCCATGTTTGCCCCGCGGCCGGAGTTGGTCGCCGCGGAGTTGGCGCGCGTGCTCAAGCCCGGCGGCCGGCTCGCCATGGCCAACTGGAACCCCGCCAGCTTTACCGGCGCCATGTTCCGCCTGGGCAGCAAGCATGTGCCGCCGCCGCCCGGCCTGCAGCCGCCGGTGCTGTGGGGCGACGAAGCTACCGTACGCCAGCGCCTCGCCGCCGGGTTCCGCGACATTCAAGCCGAGCTGATCCAGATCGACTTCGATCTGCCTATGAGTCCCGCCGGCGCGGTCGCATACTTCCGCCAGTACTTTGGCCCTACCCAGGTAGCCTTCAGCAAGCTTGACCCAGCCGGTCAGGCCGCCTTCGCCGCAGACCTCGAATCGCTGTGGTCCGGCGCCAACACGGCCACTGACCCAACCAGCCACACCCTCATCCGCAACGAATACCTGCAGGTCACCGCCATCCGCGCCTGAAACGCGAATTGAGCGCGCCTATATAAGACGCTCCTCGCCAGTTCACTCGCATGGGGTGGCTGGTTCGTAGAGCTGGACAATAGACCCGCAGCTGGACCCGCGAGGCATATCGCAACCAGCTAAGGGTAGTCATTACGCTGGCTAACCCAGCGACCGGCCCCGATTTTCCGAATATGGTGAACGGCCGATGGACGTTGATGCGCGTTCGAGAGCGATCCTGGGCCGTCCGTCAGGAGTCGGAATAGAAGAGCATCATAAGGTCCATCGGCGCGGCCTGTTCGAGTTCATTGCACTGCGGTTTGGCAACTGGAGAACGCGGCGACGGCTTCCATCTCATCCGGATAGATGTCGAAGACGGTGGCCAGCTTGGTGATCTGCATCAGATTATCGAGTCTCTTGGTGAGACTGGCAAGCTTGACATCGCAGCCTCGGGCCTTGGCCGCAGTGTACGCATTCGTCAGTTCGCCTAGACCGCAACTGTCCATGTAGTTGACGCCGCCCATATCGACGACGAGCTTTCTGGTGCCTGTCTTAAGGGCCTCCTGGATGGAATCGCGCAGAGTAATTGCTCCTTCGCCCAGGACAATCCTGCCGCTCGCTGCGAGAACGGTAACCCCTTCCATGTGACGGATGTTGATTTTTGCGTTCATTGTGGTCCCTCCATAATTTCGGTTAGGCGCTCGCACCATCGTGAGGCGAGCGGGCGAGTTGGGTGGACGTTCTATCTTCTGTGGGTGTGAAATACTGCGGGTTTCCAAGACAAAACCCGCAGTGTGAATGCCGCTGTCACAATGCACCCAGGTCGGCGGCAGCATCACGCGTTTACCGAAGTGCGATCAGAACAGGGTCATTGACGTGGAGACCCGCCTCTTCAACCTCTGCCCTCGCCCGCTTCTCCGCCTTGGTCGTGGGGAAATGAACATTGATCGAGGCGCCCTCTGAATGAATGTCGCTCAGGAAGTATTGGTCCCCGCACTTGTGAAACACCAGCGTATTCTCGGACCGTGGATCACTCTGATCGGAGTGTCCCATGGTCAGGATGTTGATTTTCTTGTCCCAGTTCCGAATCGCCAAAAGGTTTGGACTCGTCATCCTGGAATCAATGGTGTAGGTGCCGGATGGCAGTGTTTGGTCGCCGACAGTAAAGCTGAACGGAACGGCTGCCTTCACCAGGTGGTCCTGCGCAGGAGCGGAACCTGCTGCGATGAAGGTGGATGCGATGAAAAGTGCGATTGCGGTGACGTTTTTCATGACGATCTCCTTTTCGGTTCAGATATCGGGGCCAATCGGCTCCGTACCCTGTAAGGCGCAGGGAGAACAGAAAAGGTGACATGGGTCAAAGCAAACCCACCTTGGAGCGTGTTTAGAACCGTCGCGAGGCGTAGAGCCGAAGCGGCATAGGTGACATTGGGGAAAGATCTGATGGCGTACCGTGATCGATGATTGACGGGTTTGCGGCCCACGGCGCCTTGGCGCGGCTTACGGAATTTCGATCAGAAACAGGGTGGACTGTGTCGAAATGAAAATCCTCCGAGATCAGTTCGTTATTTGGGTCTTCCCCCAAGCTTATTCAACAGCCAGATTCTTGCTAGGGCCCAATCACGCTTCACTGAACGCGGGGCAATCGCCAAAATCGCAGCAACTTGTTCTACGGATAGACCGCCGAAGTATCGTAGCTCCACAATCCTCGCCTGTCGTGCATTGACTTCTGCCAATCCACTAAGTGCCTCGTCGAGTGCCAGCAAGTCCTCCACACCCCCGCCAGAAACCGCCATTCCTTCTTCTAGTTCCACACGCTTTAGGCCGCCCCCTCTCATTTCTGCGGCGCGCGCTCGCGCATGGTCGACCAACACTCTTCGCATCGCATTGGCGGCAACTCCGAAAAAGTGCTCCCGATTTTGCCAGTCCACATCCCTCTTGGCCAAACGAAGGTACGCTTCGTGGATCAGGGCTGTGGGTTGTAGCGTATGGCCCTGCCGCTCTCTACGCATGTACGACGCGGCGAGGCGATGCAGTTCGGCGTAGACCAAAGGCAGAAGGCGCTCGGCGGCCGACGGCTCTCCCGTCTGCATTGCCTTGAGAAGTTGCGTGACATCATCCTTGTCGTTTGTCATAATGATCAATCCCGGCATCACCAACCAGGTGGCTCGCATTATTGCATCCTAAGCCGCGAGACATCAATTCGTTGCAGTCGCTTGAGAGGCGGAATTTTTCCCCCGGCCTAGGTGTGATGAGCTGGTATGGCCCCCTGCTACGATAAGTCACGCATTAACACTATGAACGAAGAGATCAGGCCCATGATTGTATTCGCCTGATCGGCTGGAGATTCGCCGGGCGTTGTGTAACCATTGGCGCCAGGAATCGTATAGTCTTCTCCTTGTTCTTATCCAAGCTCGGCGGCCCGGGATTCGGGCCTATTGAGCGGCCAGGCACTCCAGTCTTTGGGTCCCGCAATAGATTTCCTCACTCCTTTTCCGGATGGGAACTATGGCCAGTGAAGAACAAACCGTTGAGCAGTTGTTTGGTGATGTTCTTGATTGCAGACCGGAGGACCGCTGCGCCTTCCTGGACCGCGCCTGCAAGGGAGCCCCAGAACTCAGACACCGCGTCGAAGACCTACTATTTGCAGATGGACAAGCCGGTAGCTTTCTCGAGACCCCACCGCTCCCACGCCCCGCAAATCCGACAGGCACCGCCAACATCCCGAGAACGAATGGCGTGCGGGTAAGTCCTGATCCCTTTGATCGATGCGCGGCCAGCCGCTTCGAACCCGGCCAGGTCATTGCGGACCGCTTCACCGTGATCCGCTACATCGCCCGCGGTGGAATGGGGGAAGTCTACGAAGTTGCAGACCGGCTCCTTCAGGACGTCCGCGTTGCGCTCAAGATAATTCTGCCGGAGATAGCAGGCGATGCCGGCTCCTCGCGTCGCTTCGAGCAAGAAGTACTCCTCGCCCGCAAGGTCACCCATCCCAATCTTTGCCCGATCTACGACATCGCACGATACGACGATCCCCCGCCGCCCCTCTTGTTTCTCACCATGAAGCTGCTGGCTGGTGAAACGCTCTCTTCGAGGCTTCGGCAACCTGAACCGATCCGGCGCGAAGAGGCGATCGCAATTGTCCGCCAGATGGTGGCCGGACTCGGAGCCATTCACGCCGCGGGCGTCATTCATCGCGACATCAAGCCAAATAACGTGATGCTCGACAAATCGCGGTCGGACTTGCGCCTCACCATCATGGACTTCGGACTGGCTAAGCTCCATGAATCGGACGAGACCATGGGGCATAGCCTGGTGGCGGGAACGCCAGGCTACATGGCGCCGGAGATTCTCCTTGGACCGTCGCAGGCCACCGACCTGTTCTCGCTCGGCGTGTTGTTGCATGAGGTGCTGGTTGGCGAGCGCCCGCGCGTTGGCGCGGTCAACCGCGCGGCCGAACCGTCTCCGGCACTGGACATGGCAGATATCGCACCCGAATTCATCTCGGCAGTCAAGGAGTTGCTGTCGATCGACCCCAACCGCCGCAGCATTGCCTTCAATCAACTGCATTCGTCCTTGATCTCCAGCCGGCCGTTCGAGTCCTGGCCGTCCCGGGGAGTCGCGAACCACTCCGCCTCGCGACTGCTTTCCCGACGCCAATTCGCACTCGGGTCTGCCTTGGTGGCCTGCTCCGCGGCCGGCGCGGTGGTATGGAAATGGGACAACCTCTACGATCTTCTCCACCCGCTCCCAGCCAGGCGCTTCGTCGCATTGCTCAACTGGCCGCCAACGTCAGACATCCGGATAAAGCCAATGGTAGCGGGAGCGATAGACGCTATTGGAAAAGAGCTTGAGCGTGCCGAGGCATTTGATCGCGACCTCTACATCGTTTCTCCGATATTCGATCCAGGGTCGAAGACAACTGCGGAACTCAATGATCTTCGCGACCGGCTAGGAGCCAATCTGGTTCTCGCGGCCTCGGGTGTTCCTTCCTCCGGAAAGCTTGACCTTACTCTTCGCCTCCTTGACCCATCTTCTACCCGTGCGCTCAGAGAGAAACGTATCACCCTTCCGTTCGATCAGCAGATATCGTTACCTGCCAAAGCAGCTCGTGTGGCGTCCGAACTTCTCGGTATCAGCAGCTATGAGCAGGTTGGAGTGCCAGACACTCAGTCAAGTGAGGCTTACGCAACCTTTCAGGAAGCCGAAACTCTCATGAAGCAGCCTAACGATTCAGGTCTCAATGCTGCGATAGATAAGTACAAGCAGGCCGTTGAACTGGACCCTCGTTACGCATCTGCCTACGCAAAGTTGGCGTTGGCTTACTGTCGACTCTACGGGCTGCACTGCGACCCAGCCGCGCTGTCGCTGGCCCGCGCCAACTGTGACAAAGCTCTCACTCTCAACCCCAACTCAATTGAAGCCCATCTGGCTCTTTCCGCAGTGCTGGTAAAGACGGGAGAAATGGAAGGCGCGTCTCGCGAAATTGAAAAGGCTCTCGCCCTCGATCCGGTGAATCCTCGGACGCTGGTCTATCAGGGACAGCTTTATAGACAACTTGATCGGTGGCCCGAAGCTGAGGAGGCGCTTGGCAGGGTTACAGATCTACGCCCTAATTATTGGTTTGGTCACAATGAGTTGGGAGTTGCATACACACTCCAATGCAAATACACGCAAGCCATGAAAGAGTTTCGATTGGCTAGTCTGGCCTCACCCAAGGGCTCGCTCCCTTTGAACAATATCGGAGACGTCTATCTGCGACAGGGCAAACTTACCGAAGCCGAAGATGCTGCGTCCAGAAGCTCAGCGCTGCAGCCGAACGATCTCGCGGCCATTACTCTGGCCGCAGCATACCGCTGTGAAGGAAAGTATTCCGAAGCGCTTCGCACTGCAAGGAGCGCGGTTGACTTGAACCCGGCTCAAAGCGCCGGTTGGTTGGAATTAGGGGACTGCTACTCTCTGGTGCACGGTCGCAGCGAAGCCCAAAAAGCGTACTCTCAAGCCGCGGCAACACAGCAGGAACAATTGCTGACAAACCCCATAGACGGACCGGGATGGATGCTCCTTGCTCTCTGTCGGGTCAAGTCGGGCGCGCCTCAGACAGCTCCCGCGTTGATTGACAATGCGGCCAAGTATCCATCTGACGACATCGATTCCCAGCTCTTCAAAGCAAGGACGCTCGAACTTCTTGGCAAGCGTGACGAGGCGCTTACCGTAGTGGTCGCCTGCCTCAAGCGAGGCGCCACAGCATTTCAGATTCAATCGATGACGGACATGGGGCCGCTGCGAAGCGATCGTCGCTATCAGGAGATCCTGAGTTCGATCGCTTCTACGACTCAAGCGCATTTCTAACTGAGTAAGTGTGGAGTTTCTATGAAAGCCTATCGAACAACTCTAATTCCCATCTTGGCCCTGGTTATTGGCTTCGCCCTGGCGGAGACGCTGCGGGGCTGTCCTCACAAAGACAACTATGTCATGCTGCCTACCACGATCAAACCTGGCGATACGCTCACGTGGAAGGGACAAGATCCGAAAAACGGCAAGCTGACATTAACAATTCCGGAAGGACTTTGTGTGGCAACGCCCGGAACATACAATGGGGAATTCCATGTGTATGTGGTCGACGTCCAACCAGGAGGCCTCGAATGCACGGTTAAGAATCCACCCAGCGGTTCAACACCGCCGATTCCATGGTTCTACAAGTATCAGTTCGGGGCCGCCCAAGGGGATAGTCCTTCACCGGCCCTCATGGCTCCTCAGCTGAATATTCAACTGTCCCCCATTGTTGGGTCTTGCTATGGGTGCGGAAACAGCCAAGCCGACAAGTTCAAAAAATTGACTGCTGGGGGGGTTACCTTGCAAGAATATGTTGTGTTAGATGGAAGCACCCCGACCGTTGTGGATCAGAATGGCGTTCCAGTGCCCCAAACCGTCGACGTTCCTTCCACAACGACGGCCGTTAGTTGGATGCCTCAAGGTCCAGGATTGGTCATCACATTCCAGAGTTCTCCTTGTTCAGACGGAGTGCTCGTGTTGTCCGGAACAAACCCCACATGCACTATCTCTCCGACTGTCTCAGCAGGAGACTATAGCTACACCGTAGTTCTTCAAGGTTCCAGCCCTTCGCGCGCGTACACCTTGAACGTAGCCGGCACACGTTGATTAATGTTGATAGCGATAGATCTTGGGCGAACTTTTGATTCTTAAACCAGACCTTGTGAGTCGCAACAGCTGAGGTGGCGTCGCATCGGGTCCAAGCCGCGATTCGGATTCAGCCGCGCGGGCAGCGTGGCTCGGCGGTGATCCAGATTCAGCAAGACAGACAGGCGGCTAAGGGAGCGCGATCGAGCGATCGATGTTCCCGTGTCCGCCTTCGAGGCAATGCGACGTGTTCAGACGCGGTGAGCCGTCGCGCCCCGATACACCCAGCGTGAACCACGGCCCCAACTCTCCGTGCGCGGTTCAGCCTCATTGGACCCTTGTGGACCCACGGGGCACATCCAGATGAGCTAAGTTTTTGAAAGTAATGGTCGGGACGACTAGATTCGAACTAGCGACCTCACCCACCCCAAGGGTGCGCTCTACCAGGCTGAGCCACGTCCCGACTTGTGTTTCGCGTCGTCCAGGCGGACGGCACAGGGGTCTGCTGCAACCCTAAGTGTACACGACCTGCGGCCGATTTGGCCGTCCCGCATCCTGATCGTCGCCGCAGCGCTCCGCCTTTAGTGACTCGGCGCTACATACTCCTTGGGCAATGCGCCGCCCTCGCCCTCGCCAAAGAAGAAGCCGTTCATCTGCTCCACCAGAAAATCCTGCGCCTCGCGCGTCCATGGCTGCAGCCGATACTCGTTCAGCAGCATCTTCTGCCGCTCCACCCACTCGCCCCACGCCTTCTTCGAAACATTCTTGTAGATCTTCTGGCCGAAGTCGGAGTCGAACGGCGGCTCGTCCAGCCCTTCCAACTCAGCCTTGTACTTCGTGCAAAACACCATGTGCGCCATCGCGGTTATCTCCTGTTTCATTTTTGATTGTATCGGGGATTACCGCCGCTTGCCTTTGCCCTTCTTCGCCCCGGCCTTGCCCCCTGCACCTTTCGCCTTGCGCTTCTTTCCCGTCCGGTCCGGACTGCTGTGCTCCGCTGCACTATCCGCCTTCGCCGCCTTGCTCTTACGCAGCGTCTTCGTCTCCGTGGCCGTTGCTCCCGGCACCAGAGCGAACTGCAGCCGCCGCTGCTGCCGGTCGATCCGGTCCAGCAGCACATGCACCCGCTGCCCCATCTTGAACGCTCGCCCGCCGCGCGTGCTCACAATCTGCTTATCCGTGTCGCGGAAGACGAATCGCTCGTCGGTGCCCCAACCGCTCAGCGACGCAATCGGCACCAGCCCTTCGATAAACAGATCGTCGAGTTCCACAAAGAACCCGTACTTGGTGCAGGACAGAATGGTTCCGCCAAAGTCCTCGCCAACGCGGTCCTCCATGAACCGCATCTTCTTCCACTCCATCAGCTCGCGTTCCGCATCGTCCGCGCGCCGCTCCGCCTGGCTGGACTCCGCCGCAATCGCCGCCAGCTCGGGCTCCGGAATCGGCTCCCACTTATACGCCTCCGGCCTTTGTGACCTATCTGTAACTCTTCCAGTTGCTTGTTTCCACGGCTGTGGATCGCTGCTCAAAATCGCGCCGCCCCGCGTATCCGCACCATCCTGAATCAGGTCCCGCAGCAGGCGATGCACGATCAGATCCGGATAGCGCCGGATGGGCGACGTGAAGTGCGTGTAGCACGGGCTCGCCAGCGCAAAGTGGCCCTCATTCTTCTCGCTATAGCGCGCCTGCTTCAGCGATCGCAGCATCAGGTATGCGAGAATCCGTTCCTCCGGCTTGCCCGCAATCTTCGCCGTCAATCGCTGATACATCTGCGGCGTCACGGGAATCGACTCTGCCACCTCATGCGTCTTCGCCGGTCGTCCACCGCCGCCGCTCTTGCGCACATCGCGGCGGTCGGCCTTCATCGTCATCCGCTTCACCGGCAGGCTGGCGAACCCCAGCGAGTACCCAAACCCGCTGGCAGTCTCCTCGAAATCCAGGATCCGCTTCGGGTCTGGCGTCTCGTGGACGCGGTACACCCCGGGCACCGCATTCTTCTCAATCCACGTCGCCACGCACTCGTTCGCGCTCAACATGAACTCCTCGATCAGCCGGTGCGCCCAGCCCCGCTGCGACCGCACAATCGACTGCATGTTCCCGTCCGGGTCAAACGCAATCACCGGCTCCGGCAGATCGAAGTCGATGCTCCCTCTGCGGTGGCGTTTCGCATTCAGTTTCAGCGCCAGCTCGTACATCCGATCAAAATGAGTTACAAATTCCGCAAACTCCTCGCGCACCGCCCTGTCCACATCCGTCGCTGCATCTGTCCCGCTGTCCAGAATCGCCTGCACCTGCGTGTACGTCATGCGCCGCGCGCTGCGGATGATCCCCTCGCACACCTGGTACCCCAGCACCTCGCCGCGCGCGTCGATCTCCATCACGCAGCTCAGCACCAGGCGGTCCTCATCCGGGCGCAGGCTGCACATCCCGCTGGAAAGTTGCGGCGGCAGCATGGGCACGGCGCGGTCTGGGAAGTACACGCTGGTCCCGCGCAACCGCGCCTCCAGATCCAGCGCGGTCCCCGGCCGCACATAGTGGCTCACGTCCGCAATGTGTACCTGCAACTCCCAATTGCCATTCGGCAGCGGAGTCACCAGCACGGCGTCGTCGAAGTCCCGCGCCGTCTCGCCATCGATGGTTACAATTGGCAGCCCGCGAAAATCCCTGCGCGCAGCAGCCTCCTCCGGCGGCAGCGTGTCCACCGTCTGCGCCGCGCTCGCCGTCGCCTCCGCCAGCACATTCGCCGGGAACACATGCGGCAGATGATGCTTGCGAATCACAATCTCTACGTCCACACCAAACGCATCCGGAGGCCCCAGCACCTCAATCACGCGCCCCTTCGCCGGCCGCCCCGGCGCAGGAAAATCGGTGATCTCCACATCCACCGCCAGCCCTTCCAGCGGCGCGTGCCCCGGCTCCAGATCCCCCGTGCTCCACTTGCGCTGTTGTGTTTGCGCCTCTTCGCCCAGCACGCGATGCGGAGTCTCCGCCGCCATCGCCGGAACCTCCGCGCCCTGCGGAATCAGAATCGCACCGCCGCCTGGCGCACCTGCCATCCGCTCATCCAGCGGCGTGACGTAGTTGCCATTCGCCACCGGGACGTCGTCCCACGCGCCCCGGCCCGCGCGCGCCCGCGCGTAATGGAAGATGCCCACGACCGTAGGGTTCCGCCGTGTGAGCACGCGCGCCACGCGCCCACTGCGCCGCCCATCGCGCCCCGGCGGAGCCTCGTCGACCAGCACCTCATCGCCCTGCATCGCGCCGTTCAACTCGTTGGGCGGGATAAACAAATCATCGTCGCGATTCGTGCTCCCATTGGGCCGCACAAACCCATAGCCATCGCGATGGAGATCCAGCCTGCCCGCCACCAGCCGGTCCCGTGTCGCCCGGCCACCATCCTGGGTGCCCCATTCATGCGCAGACTCTCCGCGCATGGGCGGGGTACGCGCCGTCTTGTCGAACGTCGCCCCCGGCAGCGCCCACTGTTCGAACTCTGTTTTCACCAGTTCGCCGCGCGCCGTAATCCGCGCCAGTTGCTCCAGCAGCAGACGCCGTTCGCGCCCGCCACCCAGCCCCAGCTCCCGAATCAGTTGTTTGTAGCCCGCGCGCCGCCCCGCCGAGCGCTCAATGCGCCGAATCAGCTCGCGATCGGTCTGCGGATAAGGCGTCTTCGCCATCTCTCAAAGGATACCGCGTAAACGGCCCGCTACTTCAGCATCCCCACGGCCTGCTCCAGTGTGGTGCCGGGCGGCACCGGCGAAAACTCCGACTTCACTTCATCTTCCTGCGTCCCAATCGTCTTGAAGAACAGCGCATGGCCGCTGATATGCACATGCGTCTCCGTGATCTGCCACAGCCCCGGCGCCGTCTCTCGCCGCTCAATATCGAACGTGCTGCCCGCCTTGATCCGCGCCAGAAAACCGAAGCCGATCGTCACATCCCGCTGCAGCCGCCCTTTGAACGTCCGGATGCGGCGCAGTGGCTTGCTCACGACCAGCGTTCCGCTCATCGAACCCATCACGCGCGCCTCGCTATCGGGCGGGTCGAAGTTCGGATTCGGGACATAAGACAGCGTCGTCATATCCGCGGCATCGCTCACCACCTTCCACAGAAAAGCCTCCGGCATCAGGTTCAGCAGCTCGGTCGCGCTCTTGTCGTCGTTTGCGCCATTCTGCCGCTGCTTCTGCTGCATTCCGGGATCGTGGATGAACTTCTGGATGTACTCGTCGTCGTCATGCAGCGTCCTGGCCGACGCTGGATGGCCGCCCTCGCTCACGTGCCGGCTGATCGCACCATGCTCCGTCTCCACTACAAAGAACGAGTCGCCTCCATCCTCGTGCTTCAGGTAGCGCCAATGCGAGTTGTCATCGCGGTCCGCTGCCAGTTGCGCGTTCACCGCCTGCTGCACGATCTGTTTCGCGTCCAGCGCCTGTCCACCCGCCGCAACTGCCGCCGCAGGCGCCCCCGCAATCAGCACAGCAACCGCCGCCATTCCCCAGATTTTTGACCCCAATTCCATCCATCTCCTTAGACGTTCGCCCGGTGCAGTGGGCTGCTTCAGCTTCCCTGCGATTTCACTCCACCCACTCTACGCGAACGCTCTTCTTCCCCAGCCGCAGCGCCACTGTCCCGCCCACCGCCGCGCCCGGCAGCACCTTCTCCGCAAACTTCTCGCCGTCCACGCTCACGGCATTCTCCGCGAGCTTGCGGGTCGCCTCTCCGCCGGAGGCCGCCAGACCCGCCAGGTGCAGCAGTTTCGGCAGCCGGACCGCTCCCGGCTCCGCCAGCAACCCCTCCGCTGCCAGAGAAATCTTCACTACCGGAGCATCCTCCGCCACGCCGCGCTGCTGGAACTGCGTGGCCCAGCTCTCCGCCGCAGCGTCCGCCGCCTCCGCAGAGTGGAAGTCCCGCACAATTCCCCAGGCCAGGTTCTTCTTCGCCTGCATCGGGTGCAGCTTACCCATGGCCACGGCGGACTGCATCCCCTCGATCTCGCTTCCTTTCAGGTCTGTCAGCAGTAGCCAGTACTTCCACATCAACTCGTCGGAGATGGACATCAGCTTGCCATACATCTCGCCCGCCGGCTCGTGGATGCCGATCGCGTTCCCCAGCGACTTCGACATCTTCTGTACGCCGTCGAGGCCCTCCAGGATTGGCGTCATCAGCACAATTTGCGGCGGCTGGCCATCTTTCCGCTGCAGCTCGCGCCCCATCAGCAGATTGAACTTCTGATCCGTCCCGCCCAACTCCACATCGCTGTGCAGCATCACCGAGTCATACCCCTGGGCCAGCGGGTACAGCAATTCATGGAGCGAGATGTCCTCCTCCGCGCGAAACCGCGTCAGAAAGTCCTTGCGGTCCAGAATCTGCGACAACGTCACTTTGGCGGACAGCCCGATCAGCCCCGCATACCCCAGCTTGTCCAGCCATTCGGAGTTGTAGCGCACCTCGGTCTTCTCCGGGTCCAGGATCTTGAACACCTGCTGCTTGTACGTCTCTGCATTGCGGTTAATTTCATCGCTGGTCAGCGGTTTCCGCGTCACATTCCGCCCCGTCGGGTCGCCGATCAGCGCGGTCGAGTCGCCGATCAGGAAGATCACCGTGTGCCCCAGTTGCTGAAAGTGCCGCAGCTTGCGGATCAGCACGGTGTGGCCCAGGTGCAGGTCCGGCGCGGTCGGGTCAAACCCCGCCTTGATCCGCAGCGGCACGCCCTTGGCCGCCGACCGAGCCAGCCGCTCCCGCAGCGCGTTCTGGTCAGCCGAGGAGACGGGCGGAATAATCTCCGCTGCCCCCTTTGTAATCAGATCCAACTGCTCATCCACCGACGCAAACTTTTCCATGCTCTCACTTATACCGACCGACATATCCAACCAGTATAGAGATTTCGCCACGAATCCTGCCGGGCTGGCACTGAAACACAAAGGCGCAGGCACCCCCCGCGGCTTGCCTGAGCCTCAGTTTTCGTCGAACCCGAACCTACTTCTTGGCCGCCAGGTCCGAGCTCCACATATCCGCCGTGACCTTCCAGCTTCCGTCCGCCTGCTTGCGCCACGTCTCCAGGTACTTGCCGCGGTCCATCGCCGGCTTGCCCTTGGCGGGCCTGGTCGTCATCAGGTAGTAGCCTTCCACCACGGCCACATCGCCGCTCACGGACAGGTCGACGCTGCCGGGGGTCCAGGAGATGTCTGTGCCCTTCACCAGCATGCCCTCCCACACCTTGCGAATGTCCGCCTTGGTCGACATCAGCTCCTGGTTGGGCGGCATCACCGCGGCGCCGTCTGCATAGTAGGCCAGCACCCCCTCCAGGTTCTGCTTTGCCGCCGCAGCCGACCACGCCGAGTCCGCAGCTTTAACCGCAGTCGTCAGCGCCTGTGGGTCCACAGGCGGTGCCGCACTCGCGCGCATCGTGTACCAATACGCGCCGCCTGCTGCTAACTCCAGCAGCAGCATCAGCAATACCGTCGTCAAAACGGCCTTTCCTACCCCGGTTGATTCAGCATTGGAGACTGTGTCTGTTCCCGTCATGATATCGATCATGGTTGATTCTCCTTCGCACGGCACTCTACGCCGCACGCAGACCATAATCTGTTACCGCCGTCACATCTCTTTACTCCTCCGGGAACCGCCTTCGACGGCGCTCCAGGCGCCCCCTCAGCACACCCGCACAACGTCGATCCCCAGCAGCTTGCCCAGCTTCTCCAGCTTGCCGCCCACATGCCCCACGCCGACTGCGCAGTGGTGCGCCGGAGCCTGCTCGTTCCACCGGTTCACAAACGCCCGGGCGCCGATGGGGAAGCGGTAGCGGCTGTTGGTGTTGCCAATCTCCAGGATCGGACCGGCCTCGGTCGCCCCCTCCGCTACCAACAGCTTGAACCCACGCCCTGGCTGCTCCACGACAGAGAGCAGCGTCACCGGCCCGTGCTGCACGCTCATCTCCACTGAGAGGCCGCGCCCGACCTTGCCGTGGTATACCTCCAGCGGCTTCACCTTGGTCTTGCCCTGGGCGATGCCCGGATGGCCCGGCCCATCGTGGCCCATCATCACAATGTCGTCGGCAAAGTCGACCGCATAGTACTCGGTAAACGACCCGCCCGCGCCCAGCGAGTCCATCATCTTCATGGCCAGCACATTCTTTACCTCGTACTCGCCCGCCACCGGGATGCCGCGCCCCGTCAGCAGCGACGTGCCCACAATGATCGACGTAATCGTGTCCTCGTTCATCGCGCAGCCGGAGCCGTTGTAGAAGTACGCCAGCGCGCCCAGCGAGTGCCTGGCGACCAGCGCATCCAGCGCCGCCGCCGTCCGCGCCGCGCGCGCCAGCTCGTCCGCCGGGCAGTCGGGCTGCACGTCGAAGCTGGCGTGGATCTCCGCCAGCTTAGCGCTCACCGCAGCCTCCGTCGCCGCAGCGGCCAACTCGCCCAGCTCGTCGATCTCCAGCATCTCCAGGTGCGTGCCGAAGACGCTGGAGACGGCAGTCAGGTCAGTCGCAATGTCCAGCATGCCGCCGTAGTAGTGGCCCATCAACCCCAGCCGCGTGTGGCTCAGCGCCTCCGCCGTCTGCGCCGCCGCCATCCAGTCCTCGATCTCGCGCCAGCACTCGGGATCGCCCTCCAGCACGCCCGTCACCTGGTGGAACGGAATGCCGCAGCGCGCAAAGACGTTGGCAATCTCCGGCACCGGGCACGCCGAGCAATACGCCAGCCACTCGCCGGTCATCGCCGTGCGGTTGGGCAGCGCATTGAACTTTGCGTAGTCGATCGCCGCCTCCGGCTGCAGATTCAGCACCAGCACCGGGACCTTCGCCCGCCGGACCACCGGCAGCACCGTGGAGGAGAGCGCATACGTGGTCACGTACAGCACCAGCAGGTCCACATCCTGCCGGCGGGCTTCGTGTCCAACAGCAAAGGCCCGCTCCGGCGAATCCACCAGCCCGAAGTTCACGATCTCGCGGCCCGGCCCGGCCAGCCGTTCGCCCACGCGCGCCACGTAGCCCTGGAGCCGCGCTTCCAGCCCGGCAAACTGGCTCCAATACGCCGCCAGCCCAATGCCGAACAGCCCAACCCGCAACCCTCCACCTTCCGCCATTCCCGCTCCCCTTGCTCCGTCGAAGTCTTCGCCGAAAATAATCCTACTCTGCACCGCGGGTTCGGCTCTCAGCTCGAGCAAACTTCCTGTAGGGGTACAGTGGAGGCGTTGCATTCATGTCCGTTTTCTCCCAGGGAAAACGGTACTTCACAGGACTCTCCACGCCACAGCAACAGGAAGTTTGCTCTAGAATGCGGAGGGCGTACAAGTCTTACGTAAGACGCAGGGGAGAAATACCGTGAGTGTAGTAGCAGGGGCAGATTTCGGCACGCTGAGCGTGCGCATCTCCATCTTTGACAGTGAGCGCGGCAAGCTCGGCTCCGCGGTTGCGGAGTATCCGCTGCACAGCTCCGCGTCCGATCCGCACCTCAAGACGCAGTCGCACGACGACCAGATGGACGCGCTGGTCCGCGCCACGCGCGAGGCCGTGCGCGTCAGCGGCATCGACGGCAAGCTGATCAAGTCCATCGCGCTGGACACCACCGGCTCCAGCGTCATCCCGGTGGGCGAAGGCCTGGTGCCGCTGGGCGAGTACTACCTGTGGTGCGATCACCGCGCCGCCGGAGAGGCAGCCGAGATTACCCGCGCCGCGCATGCCTTCCACGGCGGCACCGGCTTCGAGGGCATCCAGTGGTGCGGCGGCGTCTACTCGTCGGAGTGGGGCTGGTCCAAGCTGCTGCACTGGCTGCGCCACAATCCCGAATTGCGCCCCAAATTCGTTACCGCGCTGGAGCACTGCGACATGGTCGCCGCCACGCTGTGCGACATCACCGACCCGGCCCAGATTCCGCGCAGCGTCTGCGCCATGGGCCATAAGTGGATGTGGAACCCGAAGTGGGGCGGCCTGCCGCCGGAGGAGTTCCTTACCTCCATCGATCCGCTGCTGGCCGGCGTGCGCGACAAGATCGGCGGCCGCTACAACACGTCGGACAAGATCGCCGGGCACCTGTCCCAGCGCTGGGCAGACGCGCTGGGCCTCTCCGCCGGCATCCCCATCCCCGTGGGCGCGTTTGACGCTCACTGGGACGCCATCGGCGCCAACATCCGCCTGGGCGATGTGGTCAATGTCATCGGCACGTCCACCTGCATCATCGGCCTCAGCGACCAGGAGACGCTGGTTCCGGGCGTCTGCGGCGTCGTGCCCGGCTCCGTCTACCCGGACCGCGTCGGCATCGAGGCGGGCATGTCCGCGGTGGGCGACGTCTTCGCCGCCATCGCGGCACGTGCCGGCAAGTCCGTGGCAGAACTCTCCGAAGCAGGCGCGCACCTGAAGGCCGGCCAGACCGGCCTGCTGCGCCTCACCTGGGACAACGGCGACCGCACCGTGCTGGTGAACCCGGCGCTCGGCGGCGTCACCTTTGGCTGGAACCTGCACCACACCGCCGCGGACGAGCTGCACGCCGCCGTGGAGGGCAGCGCGCTGCACACCCGCGTCATCTTCGACCGCATGGAAGAGAACGGCGCGCCCATTCGCCGCGTCATCAACGGCGGCGGCATTCCCAAGCGCAATGCCAAGCTGAACCAGATCTACGCCAACGTACTGCGCAAGCCGGTCCTGGTGCCGGAGGGCGACGTTACATCGCTGGGCTCGGTCATCGTCGCATTCCTCGCGGCCGGCGATTTCAAGTCGATTGAGCAGGCGCAGGACGCGCTCTGCCCGCCGTTCAAGACCTACACGCCGGAGAGCTCCGAGGCCGCCCGCTACGACCGCCTCTTCCCGCTCTTCCGCGACGCCTACTTTGCCCTGGGCACCGCGGACGCCCAGCCTGCGGCGCTGGGCCGCATCCTGCCCGAGCTGCAAGCCATCCGCCGCGATGCGACGGACGCCGGCCAGCAGTAGCGCGTCAAAATCCGCGCGTCAGCACGAACGGGAAAAAGGCGATGGTCCCGTCGGCGCGGGAGTAGTTCAGGGTCAGGGGAACCGATCCGTTGATGGTCGCACGAACCGCGACACCGGTGTCGTTTCGCTTGGAATAGTCCACCTGGTACGAGGCGATCGGGCCCTTCCAGTCGCTCTCGGTGGTAAAGTCTTCCGTGAAACGCTGCAGCGTGTAGTCCTTGTACTTCTCCGGATGCTGCTGCCACTGCGGATCGTTGTAGAAGATGCCATAGGCCTTGGCATAGTCCTGCGCCTTCAGCGTCGACAGTAGCGTGCTCACTCGATGCTCCGCTGGCAGGTTGATGAAGAACCACCCGTGGCCCAGCAGGAATCCGGCAACGGTCAGCAACACAATCGCCACCAGTAGGATGCCCGAGCCGATCAGGATGTTTCGCTGCCGGGTCTCTTTGTGTTCGTCAAACTGCGGTGCATTCAGCAGTGTCATTGCGCCGATCCTCCAACCAAAAACGCCCTCCCCATTAGACACCGAAAGTGGGCCTTTTGAGCCCGCGGAGTCGCCCCGGAGTCATCGCCAGCCAAACGCTCCGGGAAAGAAATCGAACTCCGTCACCCCTTCGCCGGGATACACGGAGACCACATCGAAGCGGACCGGGATCGTGCGGAACTCGGCTTTGGGAAACGTCCGCAGGTAGATTCTGGCCAGGCTGCGCAGCATCCGGCGCTTGTCGTCATCCACCGCGGTTTCCGCCGGAGTGATGCCGCGCGCACTCCGCGTCTTGACCTCCACAAAGCAGAGCCAGTCGCCGTCCCATGCGATCAGGTCCACATCGCCGCGCATCTTCGCGCTGGTCCAGCGTTGCGCCACCACCACATAGCCGCGCCGCCGCAGTTCAAACAGCGCTGCCCGTTCGCCGCGCAGGCCTGTGGCCAGGTGCGAGGCCATCGCGCGCGAGCGGATGCCGTCCAGGCGCTCGAGCGCCCACTCCTGCGTGTCGATCCACAGCCGTTCGAACTTTCCTGCCTGAGCCATGCAGAAGGATGATACTGCTGCCAGCCCGCCGCGGTCGCTACGCTGTTTCCACATCGACCGATTGCGGCGACTCCGGCTCCAGGGCGGCCAACGCATTCAACTCCGCCATGATCCGGTCGACCGCCTCATGCGCCGCAACCCTTGCGTTCGCGGAGAGATCCAGCGTGATGGGCTGGTGCGGGTCGATCGTGATGGCGTAGAGAATCACCTCGCGCCCGCCGTCGAGCATGTAAAACAGGTCGAGCAGGTCCTTGATACCCACGTCGTGCGCGGTCAGCGCGGGCGGATAGTCCGCGGAAAATCGCGGCGTGGTGCGGGAGACGGTGCCGATCGGGTTGCCGTCCGCGGCGGCGTCGATCATGATGATGCGGGCCGCGTCCTGCATCGGCTCCAGCAGGACAAAGCCGCCGGTGCCTCCATCCAGGCACTCCACGTTGGGCGGCAGAATGCGCTTCTCAATGGCGCGGACCACATGGACGCCAACGCCCTCGTCGCCCATCAGGACATTGCCTAGCCCCAGCACCAACGTCTTCGCAGCACTATTTTCCGTCACGCTTCTCCCGCTCGAACTTCCACCCGCCAACGATGGAAGAGATGGTCCCGCGTCCCTCGATATAGTCATGATAGAACGCCAGGTACACATGCACGATGATGAACGAGACAAAGAACCACAGGAACAGGTGATGCCAGTAGCGCACGCCCTCGTCGCCGCCCAGGATGGGCACGATCCAGTTGAACATCTGCGGCAGCCGCGAATTGCTCATGCTGGAGTACAGCGCAAAGCCGGTGACGGTCTGCGCCACAAACGCCAGGAAGGTGAAGAAGTAGATCAACGCCGCCAGCGAGTTGTGCCCGGTCTGGATGTGGCCGTGCACCTGGGTCTGCAGCACATCCACCTTGACGACCTCGACAATCTCGTCTCGCTGCCACTTCTTCAGCGGGAAGAACGTGTTCCAGCGCGCGTACTTGTTGCCGACGAAGCCCCAATAAATGCGCGCTGCAAAGTTGGAGACATACACAAACGCGCAGGTGAAATGGAGGAAACGCACCCAGCCGAACCAGTACTGCTGGTAGGCCTCCGATGCGTAGAACGCGCGGATGGGCGCGCCGATGAGGTAGCCCGTGATGCACAGCCCCACCAGGCACACCGCGTTGATCCCGTGATACAGCCGTACCGGAAGTTCCCATACATACACTCGCCGGTACTCGACCGGATGCTCGTGCGCAACCGGTGTGCCACTGCCTGTGCCGATTCCGATGTCTGGAGCGCTCATGGGCGTTACTCGAAGGAAACCTGGTGGAGGTGCCGTCCCTGCGGATCGTACAGATGTACGGCGCAGGCCAGGCACGGATCAAAGGAATGGAGGGTGCGCAGAATCTCCAGCGGCTCGTCCAGCTTGGCCACGGGAGTTCCAATCAAGGCCTCTTCAAAGGACGAACGCTGGCCAAGGGCATCGCGCGGAGAGCCGTTCCAGGTCGTGGGCACCACCAGTTGGTAGTTGGCAATGCCCTTGTCGTGGATCTTGATGTAGTGGGCCAGGGCGCCGCGCGGCGCTTCCGTCAGTCCCACACCCTCCGCGTCGGTCGGCCACGTCTTCGGCTCCCACAGGGTGCCGTTGAACGTGGAGACCTCGTTAATCCTCACCCGTGCCATCAACTCGGCGAAGTACTCCTTCAGCCAGTCCATCGCCAACGCCCCATCCAGGGCACGCGCCGCAACCCGGCCCAGTGTGGAGAACAGCGCATCCACGGGGACGTTCAGCTTGCCCAGCGTGCTGCCCACCAACTCCTTCACCTGCGCATTGCCGGAGGCATAGGCGACGATCAGGCGCGACAGCGGCCCCACCTCCATCGGCTGCTCCTTCCAGCGCGGAGTCTTCAGGAATGAGTACTTCTCGAATCCTTCCAGGGTATCGAACGGAGGCTTGGGCCCGGTGTAGTTCAGCTCCGTCTCGCCGGCCCACGGATGGATCCCCACCTTGTCGCCGCCCTCGTAGCTGTACCAGGAGTGCGCAATGTATTCCTTGATCTCCTGCGAATCGCGCGGATTCACCGGATGTACCGTGCTCATATCGCGGCCCAGCACCACGCCGCGCTGATATTTGAACGAGTCGACCGCCGCATAGCCCTTGGTGGGGAACTCGCCATAGCTCAGATAGTTCTTCAGACCGCTGCCATGCTTCGCCCAGTCCTTGTAGAACGAGGCGATGGCAAGCACGTCGGGGATGTACACCTCATTGACGAACTCATCCGCCTGGGCGATCAGCTTGGCGACCAGGTTCAACCGCTCCGAGTTGATCGCGCTGACCTCGTCCGTATTGATGGAGCACGGAACGCCGCCGACCAGATAGTTCGGGTGCGGGTTCTTGCCGCCAAAGACCGCGTGGATCTTCAC
>Ga0302278_10000905_pt1 | contig 37543 bp, 35 predicted proteins | sample III_Bog_N3_2_FD_194543 | JGI IMG/M metagenome (GOLD analysis project Ga0302278, IMG submission 194543) | Peat permafrost microbial communities from Stordalen Mire near Abisko, Sweden - III_Bog_N3_2 | ecosystem: Environmental > Terrestrial > Soil > Wetlands > Peat | place: Sweden: Abisko... | reverse complement strand
GTCCAAGGCATGCTTCCCTTCTACACGCCTTCGCAAACGGATCAATACCTGTAAACCATCTCCCCGGTCTGTTCTGTAAAGTATCTGCCCGGGCTATACCGCCGATTACGGCACGACTGAGGTCGTGCCCTTTCAAAACATAAACGACCATCTGCGTGGCGAACAGCACTAGGTCTCTGACCGCTTGAAGTTGTACCAACTTGGGTGCCCCAGGTCCCGATTTTGGGACCTGGGAAAGCACGAACTCAAGGTACGGAATCATCCGGCCAGTGACCTAGGTCTTTGACCGTGTGAATTTGTTCCTTTTGTAGCCGAACTTCTGGCGTGCCTTCTTGCGCGTGAACTGCCAGTTGATGGTGACGTTGTTGCGGTTCATCTTTCGGTTCCAGGCTTTGGCTTCCCGTCGTAGATCGCTCAGTGAAGGGATACGGCGTTGGCCGAGGCACTGGCGGCTGAACAGGCTGATCTCGATCTCCGCCTGGTTCAGCCAGCTGCCGTGTTTCGGGGTGTAATGCACCGTGAAACGCTCCCACAGCAGGCCGCCGATCTTTTCACCGAACTGGTCCACCAACGCCTTGCGGTTATGTGAACTCAAATTGTCCATCACCAGATGGATGGTGTCGGCCTCAGGATAGTTGGCTACGATCTCCACCAGATAGTCGGCGAACTGTGGCGAGGAGCGGTTGGCGGTTGGTTTGGTAAAGTGCCGCCCGGCCTTTGGCTGGACACCGCAAAAGACGTTGGCCGTGCCGCACCGCTGGTACTCGCAATCACGCCGAGCAATCCGTCCCGGCCGCATCGGCCGCGGCGGGCGGATATCGGCGTGTAGCACCACAGGCTTCTCATCCACACAGACCACGGGCTCCCTTTCCGATAGCGGCTTCTCGTAAATCTTGAGGACGTCCTCCATGCGGGCGATGTACTCTTCATTCAGTTCCGCCACGCACCACATTTTTTTCCCGCCACGGCTTCAGTTCGTGGCTCTGAAGCAGGACGCGGATCGTCTCCCGGCCCACCTGCGGCGCCAACTTCCTCTTCACCGCTTCGGTGGCGATCAGGCGCACACTCCACCGCGCTATGCCCTGTGGCGGCGGCGAACACACCATGGCGATGATCCGCTGGCTCTGGCCTACGTCCAGTGCTCGCTGTTTGCCGGGGCGCGACCTTTCGAACAGTGCCGACTCCAGCCCTTCCTCCTCATAGCACCGGGCAATAGCTCGAACCGTTTTCGCAGCTATGCCCACACTGGCCGCCACCTGCGTCGCCTTTTGCCCACGGTCAAGCTGGCACAGAACCGAAGCACGCCGCAAGACTCGCGATGATTCCCGCCCCTTCGTCAGCATCCCGGCAAGCTGTTGCCGGTCCTTCTTCTTCAACTGAATATGCACCCGATGGTAGCTTTGCATGTCCCTACTATGCGGCCATTCCCATCTCCATAAAAGTGACTGCAAAGGTACATCTTTATACGGTCAGAGACCTAGGTGCATTTTATCCAGATTCGGCTCTATAGCCCTTCTTCTCGTGCGGGCATGCGCTGGCCTTTCCATCGCTACCGTCTCAGCGAATTGCGCGACGCAGGCCGAGCAAACCGCAACAGGGCTGGCTTGCAACGCTCGATAGCCCCGGCGACGGTCGGCCTGCCGCGATGAACCCAGGCCGGTTTTCAGCCATTGCGATGGATTTCGCTGGTTACCGTAGAACGCGCCCACATGAGTCCGGCGGCGATCGCCGCCGGGCTCATGTCCAACATCAACTGCGTCTCGATCAGTGCCCGTTAGTCTACGTTATCTCGCAAAGTAGAGAACTCGGCGACACAGCCTTTGGAATGCAAAAATGGCTTCTTCCCTGAAGGAAGAAGCCATTCTTGTACGCCGGATTCTGATGCTTGTGTTCTACTGCGCGCCCTGCTTGAGAATCTGCTCGGCGAAGTAGTTGTGCACCTTGGCTTCGTCGTGGAGCATTTCAAAGTAGGCGTTCTTGAGCAGTTGTGCCTGGCCTTCGCGGAGCCCCTGACGGATGAGCTGTTGGACGCGCGGGTCGTTCAACTCGCGCTGACCGGCCGCTTCCCTGGAAATCAGCTTGTAGATGGCGTAGCCCACGATCCGGTGGCCAGGGCCGGGTGAGTCATAGACGGGAAGGATGTCGGTGATCTCTCCCGGCTTAAGCTTGTTGATGGCGTTGTAGGCCTCCGGTTCGGTCTTCAAATTCGACTCGGCAACAAAGCCCATGTCGCCACCATTGGAGGCGGTGTTGGCGTTCTCTGAGAAGTTCATGGCGACGGCGCCGAAATCCTCGCCGCTCTCCAGCCGGTTGTGCAGGGCTTGAATCTTCTTCTTGGCGTCGGCGTCGCTGGAGGCCTTGTTGTTCTGCAGGTTGCCGGATTGCTGGGAGGGAGCGCCGGTGACGACAATCTGCGCCAGGTGATACTGGGGCTCAATCAGATTGAACTCCGACTTGTGCGCCGCAAAATAACTGTTTATCTCGGCGTCGGTGATGTTGATCTTCGACTCGATTTCCTTGTTCAACAGCTTGGTATTGGTCAATGAGCGGCGCAAATCGCGCTTGAGATCATCGACCGTAATATTGCGCTGCTTGAGCTTCTGGTCCCACTCCTCCTGGGTGAAGGGGGCCTTCATCTCTGTCAGCTTGGCGTTGACGTCCTCATCGGTGGCGGCGAGATTAAGCTTTGCGGCGCGCTGCTGCAGAATCTCGTCCTCGATCATCTGATGGAGAATGTTGAGCCGGACAATATTGGCCTGTGCAGGAGAGGGAGTCTGCGGGTTGTCGCCGAGATTTGCCTGGTAATACTTCTCCAGGCCGGAGCGCATGATCTCCTTGCCGTTGACTGTGGCCATCACGTCTGGAGCGGGGGAGCGGTGGCATGCAGCCAGGGGGGCCAAGAGAACTCCGCTCAAGAGAAAGAGGGAGGCGTAACGGAAACGCGCCGGAAAAAAGGATTCGACTTGCAACCTGTTGTCTCCTCGGGGGCCAGAGGCCCCAGCATTCAAGAATAAATCCACCGGCCGGTGCAGCGATAGCTGTGCGAGCAGCTATTTACCGGCTCCAGGGGCCATTGCGGCCTTGGCCGGCTCTGCTGGCGGCTCCTCGCCGGCAGCGCGCAGGGCGCGGTCAATCACCATCCACACCTGTTCTTCGGGAACAGCGCCGTTGATGCGCTCGCCATTGACGAACAGGGCGGGCGCACCGTCCACACCCAGCGAGGCGGCTTCCTCTTCCGAGGTGCGTACCTCGGACTCGTCCTGACGAGTGAGGCAGGCATCGAGCTTGCCTGAATCCAGCTTGCCAAGAGTGCCCTGCTCGCGGGCAATGCGATCGAGCGCGACAAAGCTCTTTGCCGGGTTGCGGTCCGCGCCGCTGATCTCCTGGCCGTGTGTGTGGAGATAGTCCACAAAGGACCAGTAGACCGCACCGCTCTGCACAGCTAGGCAGTTGGCGTCCACGGCGGCGTGCATGGCCCAGGGGTGCATCTCCGGGGGGAGCGGGTTGTCCTTGTAGATGAAGCGCACCTGGTCCTTGTAGCGGGCCAAGGTGTCAGGAAACAGCGACTGGTGCATGCGGGCGCAGAAGGGGCACTCCAGGTCGTCGAAGTTGATGACCGTGACCTTGGCCGCGGGGTTGCCGCGAATGGGGCGACCAGCCACGTCGATGCTGAAGGAAGGATCCTTGTCCAAATCGAATTTCTCAAGGCGGGCCAGCGTCTTGCCGTCGGTGGAGATCAAAAAGTCGACCACCGTCTTCTTGGCTCCGTGGGCAAGGGTGACGGGCAGGGTGTCATAGCCGGGAATCTGGCTCGGCTTGCGGTCTCCCAGGGTTACGGAGAAGTCCGCGGGCACGTTGAACTGGGAGCGGACCATGACCGCGATGTGGCGGTTAAGAGCGAGATCCTGTGTTCCCTGTGAAGCAGGCTGGGCTTTGCAGCCCGCGGCCAGGCACAACGCCAGCAGGCTTGCCATGAGATGAGTACGCGACAAAGGTGGTTCCTCTCAGAAAAGGATACTCCAGCGGCCTTGATGCGAGGCCGCTGGGGCACGGTCTCCAGATGATAAACGGTGGACGCGCCAGCAGGCGAAAGGCAACCGGAGCTGCCGCTCTCCCAGGTCTCAAAAGCGAAGTCCGGGGTACCCTGGCTGGGAAACACAGCTCCTGAGGAACGGAGCCGGTTCAGGGTTGTGCTTTCCCGCTCTTGCGGCGGAGATGCGAAATGAAGGTTCTGCGACTGCGATGCACTTCGTCCTTCATGAACGGACTGGTAGGGCTTCCTGGTTTCCCACCCTTGCGACAGAAAGAAGTCGCAAAGATGGGGCCCGGTGCTTTGTGCGGCTTTGGGCGTGGAGTTCATATCTGCCGCAACTTGCCGGCGCGTCGGGCCTCTCAGGATGAAAGCCCATTTATTGAAAGAACTTGAGAGACAGAATATTAGCTGTTCAGGACCTTAATACGCGGGCGGCAGGCTGGGGTCGCGGAAGACCGAGTTGGAGCGGCGGATATCGCCCACTGAGCCGAAGTTGGCCAGGGTGAAGCTGTAGAGGTATTGCGTTTCGTCGCGGACCGACCCGAGGGCGAAGCGCCGGTAACCGAAGCTGAGTCCGCAGCAGTTCCAGTTGTAGACCGCCTGCACTCCGCCGTATTGCAGCGCGCCATGGACAAAGTCGTAGCCGCCATTGGCCGCCAGGTTGAAGCCGGCGCCGCTGGGCTTTCCGATGGAGAGAAAGGGCTGCAACTGCTGGCTCTGGATGGTGGAGGCGGTGCTTCCGTTTTCGTCCACGGCGTTCAGCAGGGCGTGTCCCAGGCCCAAAGTGGTGCGGCCCCAGCTGTAACCGGCAAAGAGGTTGTCCGCGCCCAAGCGGCCGTCCTTCGGGTCGTAGTCGAGGTCCCACTCGATGCGCAGATTGTCGACGGCCTCGAAGCGCAGGCGGGAGGTGACTGGGGCCAGGTTGCGGGGAGAAGTGAGGAAGGCTACGCCGCTCAGGTCCAGGGTGGCGTCGAAGACGTTGCGGCGGTCGGGAATGAGCGCGCCGCCGAAGTTGGGGTCGATGAAGTACTTTTGCGCAATCTGCCAACTGGCCCACTCGCGCGCCCTGTCCGGGCAGCCGCCGGGAGACTGGCTCTCTTCAAGGGAGCAGGCCTGGGGTTCAGTGGAGCGCACGTAGAAGCGCTGGGTCAGCGAGAAACCGACTTCGTTGGTGTTGGTGGCGATGTCTGTTGTGTCGAGCCGGAGCACGTTGCGGGACTGGGCGCCGATTCCGCCCACATACCGGTAGCTGAACTCGGGCTCGATCACATGGCGGAGTTCGCGGTTCCAGCGGACGAGCGAGAAGTCGCGCTCCATCGCCGGGGGACGGATGTCCACGGAAGCCTCCACATCGCTGCGGTTGAGCGGATCGTGGCTGACGGTGGGAATACCGTTCTTTGCGCCGGTCAAGTCGGGGGTCTGGCTGATGGTATAGAAGGTGTCGCGCAGAGCGGCTTCAGGAACGACACTCCAGCCGCCGGCTGCAAACGGCAGGGAGAGATGGGGGTAGAAGTCGATGCGGCCCACATTGCGGGCGTGGAAACCGGGCTCCGAGCGGCCCAGGTAGCCGGCTGACGATCCCAGCCCCCAATACAGCGGGGACGGGCCCAGCGGGCGGTCGAGCAGGTCGTAGCGCAGGTTGGGCAAGTGAATGATCCTGGCCTCGTCGCCGGAGGTGGAACTGGCAAAAGTTTGGAAGCGGTCCAGCGAGAGCGACGGAATGAAGCCGTTGCGCGCGTGGGTGAGAGAAAGATCGCTGGCCACCTCGGAGCTGACGGCCTGGGAGTAATTGTCGTTGAACACCAGCCGGTAGATGTAGCTGGAAAGGTATTCGACGTTTCCCGCGACGCGTGTCCGGGGAGTGAGGTCTATGCGGCCCAGGGCAACAATGTCCACGCCGCCCTGGTTGACGAGGCCGGTGTCGATGGGGGCAGCCAGCCGATCTTCGGGCTGGGCGCTTGCGGAACTGGTGCTGGCGGCCTGCGCCACGCCGCGATCAAGCAGGGCATTCCAGCGCACGGTCAGGTGGTCGCGGCCCGGCCCCTTGTAGCGGAAGTCGCCATTGGGGGCAAAGCCACGCTTGCTGTAGTACTCGGAGCCAACCACCATGTCCATGCTGCGGTTGATGGCGTAGTACACCTGCTCGCCCACGATGAAGCCCTTGATTGTGGAGTTGCTGAGGACAGGAATCAGCAAGCCGCTCTCGCGGCCGGTATCGTCCACGGGGTGACGGAGGTAGGGCAGGTAAAAGAGCGGGACGCCGAGGAACTTGAAGAGCGTGTTGGAGGCCGAGGCGTGGCCGTCGGCGACCTTGATGGTGCGGGAGATCAACTGCCAGTCTGGCCGGGGCAGGCGGCAGTTGGTCATGGTGCCGTCGATCATCTGGTAGCTGCCCTCGCCGGTCTGGAGAAGAACCCTGCCGGTGAAGAGAAACGGGTTGGGTGTGGAGTAGACGACGGTACGGCCGGCGCGGCGGATGCCAAGCGACCCGGTCACGTTGTAGAAACGCGCGGTGTGCATGTTCAGCCGCATGTCGCCGTGCTGGGCCTCAATGAGCACATCGTTGGCGCCGCCGGCAAGCTGCAAATGGCCCTCGGCTTCAAGCTCAGAAGTGGACTGGTGATAGACCACCTTCTCAGCGCGCAGGATGTAATCGCGGTAGTGGACCACCACATCGCCGGAGAGGGTCCAGAGATCGCCGACCCTGGTCTGGCGCTGGGCCTCCCACTCGACAGGCACTCCGGTCGCGGGTTCGGGTTCGGGTTGAGCTACGGGGAGAATCTCCTGGCCGGGGTCGTCGGGAAGCTGCGCAATTGAGGCGTCCGCGCCGGGTTGATCCATGCGGGGAGGGCTTTGCGGCGCGGGAGGTAACGCATTGGTCAACGTCTGCCCCCCAAGTTGCAGGTGACAGAGGGCCAGCAGCGTGATAAACACTAAATAACGAGGACGCATCCCAAGACCAAGACCGGTGACAAGGCTCAGGATAGCAAAAGCCGGCCACTTTGACTGGGACGCGCGCCACGCAGCTCTGGCAGCAGGTAAATTTTCGGACTGTTCCGCCGCGCGCGGGTCTCACGACTCGGGCCACGCCTGCTGTCTCTCCGCGATACCTCCTTTCTCTTTTGAGATCAACGTCCGTGATACCCCGCAGTGCGGGATTTGCGGGCCTGAACAGCGGTGCAGGACCTGAAAACGGGCCTGCCAGCCGCGCCGGAAGGGACTCTGGAGCTTTGAGCACATCCGCCAGCCAGGCCGAACTTGCACCTACATGGAAAGATGAAGTGAATCGGCGCCTTGCCGCTCACAAGAGCCGCAAGGGCTCTTCCCTTACAGGGCCGGCACGGCCGGCGGAAGCCCAGCATGGCGCCAGCAGCCTGGCCGCACAGGCTGCCGCGCGGGTGGCGGCGCGCTATGCCAAGGCTCCCAGCTATAGCGAAATGCTGGCCGACGAGGCCCGCGCAGCCGTGCGTGCCGCCGAGGCTGCCTCGAGGGCGGCGCTGCATGCGCAAGCTGCCGCTGAATCGATTCTGGCGGGCCTGGAAGCTGTGTCGGAGGCCGAGCCCTTGTGGGAGCCGCAGGTTGCTCCCAGCCGGGCGCCGGAACCGGTCTCCGTAGAGGAGTGGGAACCAAGTCCTGCGCCGGTCCGGCAATCCGCGCACGTTTCCAGCCAAGCTGCTGAGGGCCAGAGCCTTGGAATTCGCTGGGAGCCGGATATGCCGGCGCGCCCGGCAGAGTCCGCCGCCTACGTGTCGCGCGAAGCGGACAGCTATGCGTCGCCCGCCAACGACTGGTGGGAATCTTCGCCGCAGGTGGACGATGGCTTTGGATCCGAGGGCATTGTGCCGGTTGAGCCGGCACAGCCAACTCATGCCAACCTGATCGAGTTTCCCCGTGAAATTGTGGCTACGCGCAAGGTCCGCTCCCGGGTGGCCGAGGGGGCTGGCGCCGCGGCTGCCGAGGCCCAGGGGCAGTTGAGCATCTTTGAAGTGGATCCGGAAGCGATCATGGTGCAACCGGCGATGGCAGAGACAATGACTGTGCAGGACACGCCGAAGTGGTCGGGCATGGAATTGGAAGCGCAGCCGCAGCAGGAGACCGCACCCGCGGCGCCGGCAGCGGCGGTGCAGCTTGCCCTGCAACAGGCCCCGTTGGGCCTGCGGTTGATGGCCGCCGTGGTGGATGGAGCGCTGATTCTGGGAGCCTTTATGGCAGCCGTTCTGGTGGCTGCGTCCAACCTGAAGGAACTGCCGAGCCTGAGGATGTCCGAAATGGGCGCGGGGGCGGCTCTGCTGGTGGTCGGCGTGCTCTACCAGGCGATCTTCTTCACCCTGGGTGAAGCCACGCCGGGCATGAAGTATGCCCAGGTCTCTCTTTGCACCTTTGACGACCAGAGCCCCACCCGCGCACAACGGTGCAGCCGCATGGGCGCGCTGCTGCTGTCGTTGCTGCCGTTAGGGCTGGGCGTGGCCTGGGCGCTGTTTGACGACGACCGCCTGAGCTGGCACGACCGGCTGTCGAAGACCTATTTGCGGCGGTGCTAGTGGCGTCCGCCACACAGATGGTCGTTCATGTTTTGAAAGGGTACGTGCTCTACAGGCTGCGGGAGAATTCGCTTTGTATCAGGGCACGACTTCAGTCGTGCCGTAAACGGCCCAGGATGAGCTGGGCTTTAGCCCCTGAGGGAATGCTGGCTGGGCAGAACTGCAGACTCAAGCCACGATTTAGAGGATGCTATTTCCGGCGGACACCGCTAGATTCCCGCCCAAGAGGCTGTGGCGTGTACGACGCCGAAGCTACTCCAACTGATAGCGGTGCAGGCGGCCGAGACCGTTGAAGGCGGCCACCTTGTAGCACTCGGCAAAGGTGGGGTAGTTGAAGACGGTGTCGATGAAGTAGTCCACCGTGCCGCCCAGCACCATGACCGCCTGGCCGATGTGGATCAGCTCGGTGGCGTCCTCGCCGACGATGTGCACGCCCAGCACCTTGTGGGTGTCGCGATGGAAGATGAGCTTCAGGCGGCCGGTGGTGTCGCCGCGAATCTGGCCGCGGGCGGTCTCGCGGTAGTAGGCCATGCCCACTTCGTAGGGCACGTCTTCCTTGGTTAGCTGTTCCTCGGTCTTGCCGATGAAGCTGATCTCGGGGATGGTGTAGATGCCGTAGGGATAGAAGCTGGGGTTGGAGGTGGCGGCGTGGTCGTCGAAGGCGCGGGCGGCGGCGATGCGGCCCTGCTCCATGGAGACCGAGGCCAGCGAGGGAAAGCCGACCACATCGCCCACGGCGAAGATGTGCTCGACCTTGGTGCGGTAATGCTCGTCCACGGGGATGCGGCCGCGGGAATCGGCCTCCAGGCCGGCAACGGCCAGATTGAGGCTATCGACGGCGCCCTGGCGGCCCACGGCGTAGAGCAGAGCGTCGCCGGAGATGCGCTTCTTGCTCGCCAGATTGGCGACCACGGTGCCCAGGGGCAGCTCTTCCACACTGTTCACTTCCTCGCCCAGGCGGAGAATCATGCGGCTGTCGCGCATGTGGTAGCTGAGAGCTTCGACAATCTCCCGGTCGGCGAACTCGAGCAGGCGATCGCGCTTTTCGATGAGGGTGACGCGTACCCCGAGGACGGCGAACATGCAGCCGTATTCCACGCCGATGACGCCGCCGCCCACCACGACCAGCGAACTGGGCAGGGTGGGCAAATCGAGAATCTGGTCGCTGTTGACGATGGTGCGGCCGTTGACGGGCACCGTGGGCGAGGCAGCCGGGCGGGTGCCCACGGCAATGATAATTCGGTCGGCCTCGAGCGTGGCACCACTCTGTGGTCCTTCTACCAGGATCTGATGGGGATCGATGAAGCGAGCGATGCCGTGAATCACGTCGATGCCGTTGCGCGAGAGTTGCGCTTCGGTCACATCGACCTCAGACCGAATCACCCCCTGGACACGGAAGGCCAGGTCGGCCATGGTGATCTTATCCTTGACCCGGTAGCTCATTCCGTAAATGGAGCGGTAGTTATAGCCGGAAAGGTGGAGCACGGCTTCGCGCATGGTTTTGGAGGGGATGGTGCCGGTGTTGACGCATACGCCGCCCACGACGGAACGGGACTCGACCACGGCCACGCGCTTCTTCATTTTGGAGGCGGCCACGGCGGCGCGCTGCCCGGAAGGGCCGGAACCGATGACAATCAGGTCATACTTGACGGCGCTCATGCGAGTCTTTCTCCCCAGAGGTCGTTGCCGGTGCAGGCCGCGGCGCGCCGCAGCGCGAAACGGCGATGGCCCTTAACCGGAGGCTACCATAGCGCGGCGCGGGCCGATGCAGGGGAGTTTCGTTGAATTCCGGAAAAGGGGAGCGGCAGGCTAGATTGCTGCCGGCACGGCGGGAGGGTGGCGGCGGCGGCACGGGTCTCCAGCAGCAGGTTGAAAGCCGCTGGGGTTGCAGACCTGGGGCCCGGCCGCCGCCATCTCGCAAGAACTTCCAACCATGTCTACAGATGCGCCGGCCGTAGCCTGGGGTTGTAGGCCGGCTGCGGCTTGCAGGCAAATGTCTCACTTTGCCGCCGATCCAGATGGAACTGGCGGATGATGCCGTCCAGGTCGCTGGCCAGGGAGGCGAGATTCTTGAGCGCTTCCACGGCTTCCTCGGCACCTTGAGCGGTCTCTGCCGAGAGTTGCGAAATCTGGCTGGCAGACTCAGAGATTTCTCCGGAGGCGGAGGTCTGCTCGGTCGCAGCAGTGGCGATCAGGTGAATCTGGTGCTCCACCTGCTTGGACGATTCGATAATGGCCTCCAGGCTCTTGCGGGCGTGAGCGGTCTTTCCCATTCCCGCCTCGACTGCGGTGCGGCTGTCCCGCATGACCTGGAGGGTTTGCTGGGTCTCTTCCTGGATGCTGCGGATGGTGACGGCGATTTCCTCGGTGGCGCCCTTGGTGCGCTCGGCCAGGCGGCGCACCTCGCCGGCCACCACGGCAAAGCCGCGCCCGTGCTCGCCGGCGCGGGCGGCCTCGATGGCCGCGTTCAGGGCCAGCAGGTTGGTCTGTTCGCTGATTTCCTGAATCACGCTGACCACCTTGCCGATCTCCTCGGAGCGATGGGCCAGGGAAGTCATTTTCTCTGAGACGGAACTGGTGGCGGTGGCGATCTTCTCCATGGTGGTGGCGGCGGCCTGCATGACCGCGCCGCCCTGGTCGGCGGTCTCGGCCGACATGCGGCTGGCGCCGGCCGCGCTCTCGGCATTGTGGCTGATTTCGCCGATGGTGACGGTCATCTCCTGGGCGGCGGCGGCAATCTGGTTGGTCTGGCTGGATTGGGTGTGGGCGTTGGCGGCGCTCTGGATGGAGCGGGAGCTGATCTCCGCAGTGGCGGCAGAGAGGGTCTCCGCTCCTTGGGCAACTGATTGCAGCACGGCGCGCATGGCCGCCACGCTGGTATTGAGGGCGGTGGACAGGCGGCCAATCTCGTCGCTGCCGGACTCATCCACCCGCACCGTCAGATCCTTTTCTGCCACGCGCTCCAGGGCGGCCGTAGCTGCCTGCAGCGGAGGCGCAATAAGCCGGGTGAGCATGTTTCCGGTCAGGGCGCACAACAGCACGATGAGGAAGGTGACCGCAGTGCTGACCCAGGTGGAGCGATTGCTGGTGGCGGTGGCGGATTCGGCATTCTCCATTCCCGATTTGGCGTTCACCTGAATGCCCTCATCGGCGGCCGCCAGAGCAGTGTCCAGGGATCCCGTCTCCGCATCGGAGGTGAGCAGGTCCAGCGCGTCGCCTGTCTTGCCGGCACCGACCAGTGCGACGCTGCGCTCGCTGCCTTGCACGTATTGGGCGAAGGAGGCGGTCAGCTTCTCATCAAGATCGCGCTCGCGAGACGAAGCGACAAAGGGCTCGTAGGCGCGGACCGCCTGCTGGTAGTCGGCAATGCTCTTGCTGCGCCTCTGCTTGTCGGCGGCGATGCAGGCCGGCGTCTGGCAGAGGAGCAGGTCCAGATCAGTCCGGCGCAGCACGTTGATGGCCCCGCGGGCTTCGGCCAGGTGGACCACCGAGGGAAAGCTCTTGCCGCTGACCTCCAGGTTCTTGGCGGAGATGCCGCGGAAGGTGACAAAGGTATAGGTCCCGAGCACGATGCAAAGGCCGCAAACGATGCCGAAGGCGTAGATGAACTTGCGGGAGATGGGGAGATTCTTGACCCAAGCCATGCCAGATGTCCTCTTTTGAAGCGGTTCGACGAGTTCATCGGCGCAAATCGGCGTGACTTGAGTACCGTCGCTTTCCAGGGTCGGATCACCGGCCCTCCGGGACGCACCGGCTCTTGCTCAAACCGAGAGCAATCGATATTCTTGGGCCGCTCAAGTCTTTCGCTGGGGAGATGGGGCTGAAATGAGGTTTCCCATGAACAAATCCTGTCCGATTGCGCAAAGCGGGCTGCTGGTGGTTGCCCTGTTGCTCCTGGTTTACTCCAGTGCTTTTCGGGTGGCGGCGCAGACCGCTCCCGCGGCTCCGGCGCCGCCCCGGCTCACGGCCACGCAGGAGCAGTTGGCTATCATGGCGGCTTCAGAAAAAGACCATCGGCGGATGATGGACTTGCTGTGGATCAAGGAACTGCGGCCGGGCGAGGAAAAGGACGCCAACTGGGACGAATCGAAGGCCTTTGTGAATCAGACCCTGCCCGATCCGCTGGTGGAAAAGGATGGGAAGCCGGTGAAGACGGCGGAAGAGTGGTGGAAGGAGCGCCGGCCAGAGATTGTGGAGGATTACGACCGGGAGGTTCTGGGGCGGACGCCGGCGAATTTGCCGCGGGTGACGTGGGACGTGGTGAGTGCGACCAGGGAAAAGATGGGCGATGTGGCGGTGGTGACGAAGCGGCTGGCGGGGCACGTGGACAATTCCCGGTACCCGCAGATTTCGGTGACCATCGACGCGACCCTGACGATGCCGGCGGATGCAGGCGGGCCGGTGCCCGTGATCATGGAACTGGCCTTTGGGGGCGAGTTCGAGGCATCTCTGACGAGGCCGCTCTCTGCAACGAGTTCGGGCGCGCTGGGCGACTACGGGCAGACCTGGGAACACCAGGTGCTAGCCAAGGGGTGGGGGTTCGCGGTGCTGAACCCCATGAGCTTCCAGGCGGACAACGGGGCGGGGCTGACGGCGGGTATTATCGGATTGATGAACAAGGGGCAACCGCGCTCGCTGGCGGACTGGGGCACGCTGAAGGCCTGGGGGTGGGGAGCGAGCCGGCTGCTGGACTACCTGGAGACGGATAAAAGCGTGGATGCCAAGATGGTGGGCATTGAGGGGCACTCCCGGCTGGGGAAGACGGCGCTGGTGGCGGCAGCTTACGATCCGCGGTTCGCGATTGTGTACAGCAGCTCCTCGGGTGAGGGCGGGGCCAAGCTCTACCGGCACCTATACGGTGAGCCGCTGAGCCACCTGGAGTCGGCGGCGTTGTACCAGTGGATGGGCGGGAACCTGCTGAAGTATGCGGGGCCCCTGACGCAAGCCGACCTGCCGGTGGATAACCACGAACTGATCGCACTGTGCGCCCTCCGGCCGGTGTTTGTGGGGGCGGGTTCGAGCGCGAGAGATGAAGCGGGCAAGCCGGGAGACGGCTGGGCGGATGCGCGGGGGATGTTCCTGGCGGAAGTGGCCGCGGGGCCGGTGTACCGGCTGCTGGGCAAGAAGGACCTGGGAACGAACCAGTTCCCGCCCATGGGAACGGCGCTGATTCAAGGGGATCTGGGATTTCGCCAGCACCCCGGCGGGCATACACCGGCGCCGAACTGGGCGGCCTTTCTGACCTTTGCCGGGAGGTATCTGCACGGGCCGGCGAGGTCGGTCAGCGTAAAGTAAGGGGCACGCGAGCGCTAAGGCGGCGCGGTCGTCGCCTCGGAAGAATGCCTATTGAAGTTGGACTTCCGATTGTGGCAGAGTTCCAGTATGGACAAGAGGGCAGTCATCGAGACGCTGCGCCGGCACGAGCCGGAATTGAGGGCTGCCGGCATCGTGCATCTGCGCCTGTTTGGCTCAGTGGCGCGCGGTGAGGAGTCGGCTCAGTCGGACGTCGATCTCATGGCCGAACTCGACCGCTCGAAGCGCCTTTCCCTGGTGGGCATGGCGCACCTGGAGAACAGGCTGAGCGACTTGCTGGGCGTGAAGGTCGATCTCTCTCCGGCGGAATCGATGAAAGAGCCGGCACGCACGCGAGCCGTGCGCGAGGCCATTCATGCCTTTTGAGGACGCAAGATCGCACCTCCGCGACATTCTGGAGAGCATCGAGATCATCGAGCAATTCGTGAGCGGGATGGACCTTGAGGCATTCCGGTGGGACAAGAAGACGCAGGCTGCTGTCGAGCGCAAGATGCTTGTCCTCAGCGAGGCCGCCATCCGGCTGAAGGATGAAGCCGATGCGCTCTGCCCCGGTGTCCCGTGGCGCGATATTCGCGGGATCGGCAATTGGCTGCGCCATCAATACGACCGGGTCGATGTGGAAACTGTCTGGAATACGATCCAGGACGATTTGCCCCCGTTGAAGGCGGCTGTGCAACGTGTTCTTGCACTCCCTGACCCTCCTTCACGGCATTGACTGACGCGTCTGCCGTATGCCCTGCGGCACGATGTTTAGAGTTCCTTGCTCATCACGATGCAGTGGCAGCGGGCGCCGTCGCGGAAGGTGCGGGGGTAGTGGAACTCCTCGGTGCCGGTTTCGACAAAGCCGAAGCGGCGATAGATGGGGAGCAGTTCGGGACGCAGGCTGAGGACACTGATATCGAGTGCCCGGCAGCCTTGGCGGCGGAGGTGCTCTGCGGCGGCCTCGACGACGAGGCGGGCAAGTCCCCGGCCCTGATGGGCGGGATCGACGGCCAGGATCCCCAGGTAGCCGCGCTCGCCGCGCACTTCGGCGTAAACCGAGGCCAGCGGGTTGCCATCCGCCTCCTCCAGCACCAGAATGGTTCCGGTCTGCAAAGAGGCGGTCAGGTGCGCCAGGTCAGTGCGCGTGCCCTCCAGAAAGCTCTCGATGGAGTAGGCGGCGTTGATGATCTTGACCAAACCCGGCAGGTCGGCGGGGGTTGCCGGGCGGGTGTGCAGGGAGGCGTGGCTGGTGTCTTCGGTCATGGGGCTTCGGCGGGATGCAATGGCCCGAACTCTCATTTTATCGATGAGGCCTGAAAACAGAGATTTTGGCACCCACCCTGACCGCAAAAACAGGAACGCGGCGCCCAGAGGCCGCCCAGATGGGGCACCCAGTTTATCGGGTTCGACGGCCGGGTCAATAGGGCCCCGCCGATTCGGGCCGATGCTCCACATTGACGGCGCTCTGCAAGCGCCGTAGGCTCATAGCATGGAATTCAAAGTAGTCGAGCTGGAGCGGGAGCCGATCGATTTCGATCTGGAACTGGCTCCGGGGGCGGTCGATCTGGGCCAAGAGGCCGAGCAGGCCGGTCCGCTGGCCACGTCCGGGCAGGCCGAAGTGCTGCATGAGCACCGGGGCCCCAAGGACATTGTGGCCGATATCCGGCTGCGGGGCCGGTTTGCGGGCAGCTTCCAGGTTCCCTGCGCGCGTTGCGTGGAGCCGGTAACGATTCCGCTGGCGGCCGAGTTCGACCTGATTTTCCGGCCCGCGGGGGCGGATGCCGAGGCTGCGGACCGGTCCATAACAGCAGTGGAAACGGAAATCGGGTATTATCAAGAAGACAGTCTGTCGCTTGAAGATGTGCTGCGTGAGCAGGTGCTTTTGTCCCTGCCGGTCAGGACCCTGTGCAAGCCCGACTGCAAGGGACTTTGCCCGCGCTGCGGTGTGAACCGCAACAGTCAAGCGTGCTCCTGCGAAGTGGGTCCGAGCGACCCCCGCTGGCAAGCGCTGGCTGGGCTCCGCGGCCGGATCGAGTCCTGAAAAAATCAGACCCCCAGAAATGAAGGGTGCTCCACCTGTGCCGGAAGGCAGTCAAGACCTCGTGCGTTTTGGCGTCCTCGGCAGCGGGTGGAGATACGAAAGGAATCGCAATGCCAAATCCGAAAAGGCGCCATTCTACGCGCCGTACCGCAATCCGCCGCTCTCACGATTTTCTGACCGCCGTCGGCGTCTCAGAATGCCCCAACTGCCATGAGAAGAAGCTGCCCCACCGCGCCTGCCCCAAGTGCGGCGAGTACAAGGGCCGCGCTGTCCTCGAAGTCAAGGAAGCGGCAAAGTAGCTGGGCGCCATGCTCATAGACATTGCGCTCGACGCCGTAGGTTCAGATAAAGCACCGGAGCCAGAGATTCGGGGGGCGATCCTCGCCTGCCGCGCTCTGCCGGTGCGGGTGCATCTCATTGGGCCGGAGGCGGATCTGCGCGATCTGCTCGATGAGCACCTGGAGAACGAAGACCTGCCCATCGTCATCCACCATGCCTCGGAACGCATCGGCATGGAGGAGAAGGCAGCTCATGCAGTGCGCACCAAGCGCGACAGCTCGCTGCGCGTGGGGCTCAAACTGGTGCGCGAGGGCAAGGCTGCCGGCTTTGTGACCGCGGGCAACACGGGCGCGGCCATGGCCACGGCCAAGATGGTGCTGGGCGCTCTGCCCGGTGTGGACCGTCCGGCGCTGGCCACCCCCATGCCCAGTTCCAAAGGGAATCCCTGTGTGCTGCTGGACGTGGGCGCCAACGTGGACTGCAAGGCGCACAACCTGGAGCAGTTTGCGGTGATGGGCGAGATGTATGCCCGCAGCGTGCTCAAGATCAAAGAGCCGCGCGTGGGCCTACTTTCCATTGGCGAAGAAGAATCCAAGGGCAACGACCTGACCCGCGAGGCCTTTCCGCTGCTCAAGGCGCTGCCCATCAACTTTGTGGGCAACGTTGAGGGGCGCGACATCTTCAGCGGCCTGGCCGACGTGATTGTCTGCGACGGCTTTGTGGGCAACGTGGCGCTGAAGACCAGCGAGGGCGTGGGACGCTTTGTGCGCGACGTGCTGCGCGAGTCGCTGACCCGCACGGTGACCGCCAAGGTGGGCGCACTGCTGTCGCGCCAGGCCTTCAACGAGTTCCGCCGCCGCCTGGACTACACCGAATACGGGGGCGCGCCGCTCCTGGGCGTGCGCGGGGTATGCATCATCGGCCACGGCTCCTCGAACGAAAAGGCCATCTTCAACGGCATCCGCGTGGCCTACGAGTTTGCCGTAGCCGGCACCAACCAGCGCATCGAGCAGGAGTTTGCCAGCCGCTCCAAGCGTGGCGCCGCTAGCCACGAAGGTGCCCCGGCCGCCGTTTCCGCCGATCCGTCGGGCAGCCCCGACGCGGCCGGCGAGTAGCAGCCCGGATGCCTGTCGACTCCGTTCACTCTTCCTTGTTTGACCTTGCCGTCCTCGATGAACTGGCCTGCCCGGCCTGCCTGGGCAGGCTGCGCCTGGAAGCGGAGCGGCTGCTTTGCGCAGCCTGTGGCCGCGCCTATCCCATCGTGGACGGCATCCCTATCCTCATCCCCGCCCGCGCCGAAAAGCCGCAGAAGTAAGCGCTCAGCTTTAATCCGCCAGGATCTTCAGTTTCGGGAAAGCAGCAGCGTAGAGCCGCCGGTCGAATGTGAGCAGGGCATAATCGCGGCTCATCGCGTGTGCGCCAATTAAAAAATCTGTGAGAATGCGCCGCGGCAGCTGTCCTCCGCTGCTGTTGCCGCGCTGCACATAGCCGCGATAAACCCTTCCCGCTTCGCGCCAGATTTCTTCTCCGACGGTCCACTCGACTGCGATATCCGTTACGGAAAAGAAACTGTCCAGTGCGGCTTCATCCCGCAACGGGCCGGCCATCAACTCCGAATAAACGGGTGCGGGGACAACCAGTTTCCCTTGAGTGCGGGCATGGCCGAGCATCTTCACCGCGACAGCGTTGAAGGGGTCTTCGTCGTTCCAAAGGGCTGCGATCACATTCGTATCAATCGAGATCGTCATGGCCGCGCATTTCCCTGAAGTAGGCTACGATCGCCTCCCGGCCTTTTCCCATGCCGGGGAACCCGCCGATTCCGCGGTACTTTTCGAAGACGTTCTCTTCCGCGTCTCGCGTCAGGCGGATGCCGCCCTCCTGCTGCTCAAAGCGCAGGTGGTCGCCGGGCTTGACGCCCAGAGACTTGCGAATCTCCACGGGAACAGTGATCTGCCCCTTGCTGGTCACTTTGGCGCGGAAAGACGGCGCAGGGATTTTCTTGGCAGTTGCAGGCATGGCCGTAGACTCCTTACCTTCTCCACTCTACTCCTTACTTTTCTCGCCTAACAGCCCCTTCGTTGGAAGTATCGGAGGCAGGTAGCGCACCCATCGCAGTACCAGGGCTGTGCCCCATTCATCGCAGCTTCATCGCGATGAGTGGGTTTTCGGATAGGGTCGCAGAGGATTACGATGACCGTATGCCCTATGGCCTGAAGCGGTTCCAGAGAGCGGAGGCTCTTCACTTCATCACGTTCAGTTGCCATCACCGGCTTCCGTTCCTTGAAGCGCCGGGCTCCAAGGAGACAGTCGAAGCCATTTTGGAATAGACGCGGGCGCGTCATCAGGCCAGGGTTTACGCGTATGTGCTGATGCCTGAACATATGCACCTGCTGATCAACGAGCCGCCCTCTATTCTCGTGGCGCAGTTTCTGAAGGCGCTCAAGCAGATCACTTCCCGCCAGTTAAGAGGCGAGCATCCGCAGTTCTGGCAACCTCGCTACTATGACTCGAACATTCATGGGGAGACAGCCCGGTCCGAAGTGATTCGCTATATCCATCGCAATCCGGTGAAACGGGGACTTGCCACATCGGCCGGACAGTATCCATGGAGCAGCTTCAACCACTATGCGACCGGAATACGGGGAGTGGTTGAAATCGAGTCGGAGTGGACGGCGGGACTGCGCGGCCCACTCATCGCGATAAAGCCGCGATGAATGGGGCACAGCTTTACCTTTTTAGGTAGGACAGAGGAATGGCAGAATCTGGGCCACCTGCCAAAATCCTCTCTACCAAAGTCTGGACAGGTACACTATCACGAGAACAAAAGCGACGACGAAAGCCGCTGTCGATAGACTGCCCACGCAAGTTGCAGCCACATAGAAAACAGTTCTCAATTTTAGCCGCCTTTTGAATTTTGGAGACATTTGGGCGCGCATGATGTCTTCAACCTGTGTCACGGTCGCATCGTCTACTTCTGGCGTAACTTCTTGAACGAAGGGCAGTAACTTCACAATTATTTGTTCCAAAAGTTGAGAATCTGCAACTGCAGCATCTGCTCTCGCAACTAGCGCCCCAAAGAAATTGTGCAGCACTGAACAAATCAACGATGCACCCAACACGAAAGCAATCCGGAGAAGATCGTGAACGACTGTTTGTGCTCGCCCTGTATGGATGTCGGTTTTGTTCGCAATCGCCAGAATAATTGATGCTACTGATCCGGCCAGAAACGAATACGAGGAAACTGGGTGCCCCACCCTCGCCGCGCCTTTGTTCTTGCGGCTAGGGTGGGATCGCATGTCGCATTTCAATCTGGCCGAATCAATAAGACAGCGGTGGAACCAGCACTCAGAGCAGCAATTTTTTCGAAGAATCCGGCACTGATTTCTATGCTTCTGCGCTTCTGCTGTTGGGCTTCGTTGAACGGTTCTTTAATCTTCTCTATGAACCGATTCATTTGTTCCCGTGATAGTGGTTTTTCGTCGTTCATAGGTGTCCTCTCAATTGGCAGATACCCCACTCATCGCAATATCACGGGCTGTGCCCCATTCATCGCAGCTTTATCGCGATGAGTGGGCTCGCGGATACGCCTTCGGTAACTCCTCGATAGGTTGTATCCCCGCTCACTCGCCGCGCACGAAGTGCGGCATCTCGAAGGGTATCTCCATCGATAGCTCCACAAAGCCGCTGTATACACCTTTTACGTACCAGGGCGACTGGTAGATCAGCTTCTTAACGCCCTTCTTCTCGATGGTGTACGTGTTAGTTCGTCCCGAGGCGAGCATCTCCTGCAACTTGGTGAGCGCGGGCTCAGGGTGGCAGCCGAAGAGGCTCGATCCAATCAGCGCCGCGCCGCCATCGCTCTCAAAGGTTCGTACCGATTTGTCGTTCATCGCGAGGATGATTCCATCGCGGTCGCAGACGGTCACCGCTCCGGGAAATTCCTGAACCCAGGCAAAAGCCTCTTGATTTGTCATCGCACTGCCTTACAGAACTCTCTGCCAGGCGGAAACGAGAGACTCCCGGCACACGCTTCCGATTATAAAAGTGCAGCTTTGTGCCCCACCAAAAGAACCCCATGTGCCGATCATTCTTCTCCTTCGGCGCACACTCATTGATAGCGAGAGAGGTGCGCGGTGCAGAATGTCAGGGATGTGACCGGTCCGTACCCGTACCCCACCAAGACCCCTCCCCTATTGTGCAACTCCTGTCATAGCCGTAAATATGCATGTAAGCCGCACAGAATGAATATCCTGCAGGAGAGTTATCGACGCGCGAAGGCGCTCAAAAAGGCCTGTTTTTGGCCCGTTTTTGAGCACTTTTGAGGGGTTTTGGGGCCAAAAACACCACTTTTTGGCTTGAAATCGGAGGGGTGCGTGAAGTTCCTTTACCGCCGGTGATAGAAGGGCATCACGACCAGCAGGGCGAAGCCAATGGCCGTGGCCAGGGCGAGGGCGATGAACGAGTAGATCAGGATGAGATTCGGCCCCTGGGAGGGGGCGTCTTCCCGATCGTTCGCGAGGGGCGGAGTGCGGGGCTCCGGATCACTCATATTTCAGCGCCTCGACGGGGTCCATCTGCGCGGCGCGGGTGGCGGGTACGGTGCCGAAGACCACGCCCACGACTGTAGCCGCGGTCAGGGCAATTACCACGGACCAGCCCGAGATGGGCAGGGCGTAGTCGGTGAAGAGGCGGATGGACAAGGGGAGGGCCAAGCCGACAATGGAGCCCACTATTCCGCCGGTGAGCGAAATGATGACCGCCTCGGCAAGGAACTGGAGCTTGATTTCTCGATAGGTGGCGCCCAGGGCTTTGCGGATGCCGATTTCGCGGATGCGGGCGCGGACGTTGGCCAGCATGATGTTCATGATGCCCACGCCGCCCACCGCCATGGTGACGGTAGCGACGAGCAGCAGCACCACGGTGAGGATGTCGGAGATGGTGGCGGCGGTGGTCAGCAACTCCTTCAGATTCTGGGCCTTGTAGACGGAACTTGGCTTGTGGCGGGAACTGATGATGCGGATAATTTCGCGGCTGGCGTCGGGGACCTCCTCCATGCTGCGCACGGAGAAGTAGATCTGCTTCACGCTGTCTGTGCCGGTGAAGTAGCGGGCCACCGAGTAGGGAATCAGGATGGTCTCGTCGGTGATCTCGGTCTGGCCGAAGGTATCGACGCTCTCTTTGAAGGTGCCGACGATGGTGAAGGGGATGCCGCTGATCTGGAAGGTCTGGCCGATGGCTTCATCGGAACTGCCGAACATTTCACGGGCGAAGGGCACGGTGACCACAGCGCATTTGATGTGTGCGCTTTCGTCCTCGTCGTCCATGAAGCGTCCGGCGAGCACGATCAGGTTGCGCACATCCTTGTATTGCGGGCTGACGCCCAGCACCAGGGTGTCTTTGACCACTCCTCCGCCAAAGCTGATGCGGTCGTGGGATTCCAGCACCGGCGAGGAGTAGAGGACGCTGGGGACCTGGGCGATGACGGCTTTTTCGTCCTCGCGGGTGAGGTAGTCGTTGTAGAGCACCTGCTCAGAGCCGGTGGCGCCGGCGCCGGAGTACTCGACCTCAATCTCGTTGGTGCCGATCTTCTGGATCTCGTTCAGGATGAATTGCTTGCCGGTCATGCCGATGGTGACCACCAGGATCACCGAGGCGGTGCCGATGACCATGCCCAGCGCGGTGAGGGCAAAGCGCAGCTTGCTGGAGCGGAAGCTGTCCACGGCCAGCTTGAGGATCTCGCTTAGCAGCATGGTGCGACGGGCACTCTGCAGCGTCTCCTGGAATGCATGACGACGGGCCTGATCGGTTGATTCCATTGCGTCCTCTTACCAAGATGCGCGAGCGCCTCTTGCGGCTTCTTGAAATACAGGACGCAATTGGCCCCGCACGGTTGATCGAGGGTCCGTTCTCCAGGGATCCGGCCCAAATGGAGTGAAAGCTCGCCCACCCTTGCGGCGCAAAAGAACCGGAAGGTTGGGGCACGGAGCGCAGTGTTTCCGGGCCGGATCAGTAATGGCCCTCCTTTATAGCTTACGCGAACCTCCGCGTCTGCCGGGCTTTGGCGGATTGGGCGGATGGAAGGGAGCCTGGAGTATTTTCCGGAATGATGTAGAGGGGGGGCTCCCACCCTGGCCGCGAGAACAAAAACGCGGTGCCCAGAGCGCACCCAGGTGAGGCACCCACTCTACATCATTCCGGAAAATGGTCCAGGCACTCAGTGAAGGGACCGTGCAGACCTCGTCATTTCCTGGCCGGCTCGCCAAGGTTGCACTTCAGGGAGTCCTTGCGGGCCCAGGAAGCTACCTCCAGCGCAACCCCTTGCATGCAGGCGGTCAGGCCGTTGTAGGGTTTTCCGGCAAATTCGATTCCGTCTCCAATTGCCGGGCGAGGTCCCTTGATCAACAGGTTGTAGAGCCTGCCGCCTCTCATGTCCTTCACCATCAGGCATCCGGCCTCGACACCCGCCTGCACGCAGCCTTGAGCATGCACTTCCTTGGGTTCCGGCGCGGGACCCGCATTTGCCGTGACAGCAGAGGCCGCGAGCAATATCGCTGCAACTGCCAAAACCGCGTGTTTCATGCGCGTTCCCCCTTTGCGCAAAGCCCAGGAGCGTTCTTCTCTTCTGCCGCTTCGGTGATGGGCAGAGTACGCCGAAACGGGCACGCAGGTCCAGCGAGGATTGCCGGAACGACTCAGCGGGGTCGCGGGGCTGTCGGATCATGCGACAATGCAAAATGCGCTTCCCGCAGCGGGAACGCCGGCTGCCCGGCGTGGACCGGCCGGTGCGGCTGGCGGGGTTGGGAATTGAATCGGCCGCCGGTCAGGACAGAATCACGGCGCGGGAAGGGCCGGAGACCGGCATAAAATAGGGGTGGCGTTCGGGTTAAAACAAGGGCGCGAAAGTGGCGGAATTGGCAGACGCACCAGACTTAGGATCTGGCGGAGCAATCCATGCGGGTTCGAGTCCCGCCTTTCGCACCAATACGTCGGGACCTTCAAAAAATTCCTTCTGGCTGCGGTCCCCCTGGGACTGCAATCTGGCCCAGGCCGGAGTAATCTGGTGGAATCATGAATCCATCTGCACAGCAGCCCCAAGTGAACCTTGCCCAAACGCCCGACTACCGCGAGTCTTATGCCAACAGTGTGCAGGTGCGCGTGAGCGTATGGGATTTCCAACTGGTTTTCGGCCTGGCTTCAAGCGAAAGCCCGGAGCAGGTAACCATCCGCAACCACCAGGCCATTTTCTTGAGCCCGCAGCAGGCCAAGGCCCTGTGGAACGTGCTGGGGCAGAATCTGGCCCAGTATGAGCAGGCTTTTGGCACTTTGAATCTGGAACCGCAGAGCCACAACTTTCCCGCAGGGCCCGTGAACTGAGCGGAAACGCACGCAACCGGTCCCAGGAGAGACGACATGAGCTGGAAGAAATGGATGCAGCCGAAGCCGAATGCGCCGTTGCCCCTGTGGATGATTTTTCCGGTGATTTTTGCGGCGCTGTATGCCAGCCACTTCACGCTGCTGCGCCTGCCCTACTACTGGGACGAAGCCGGCTACTACATTCCCGCAGCCTGGGACTTTTTCCGCACCGGGTCGCTGATCCCCATCAGCACGGTGACCAACGCCCATCCGCCGCTGCCAAGTATCTATCTGGCGCTGTGGTGGAAGCTCTCCGGCTTCTACCCGGAGGTGACGCGGGAGGCGGTGCTGATGGTGGCCGCTCTGGGCCTGCTGGCGGTCTGGCGGCTGGCGATGCGCCTGGTGGGCGTGCCCATGGTGGCGTTCTGGACGGTGGTGCTCACCGGGCTCTATCCCATCTGGTTTGCCCAGAGTTCGCTGGCTCATGCGGACATCTTTGCCGCCGCCTGCACACTGTGGGGGCTGGTGTATGCGCTGCCCGACCACGGCCGCAAGCCGTGGGCCGCCGCGTTGTGGTTTGCCGCCGCGGCGCTGTGCAAGGAGACGGCCATCGCCATCCCGCTGGCGCTGGCCCTGGTGAGCCTTCTGGCCAGCTTTCAGGTTCGTCCGGCGGCCCGCTTCCGGCTTTGGCGCGAGGCGGCCTGGCTGTCGAGCTGCGTGCTGCCGCTGGCCTGCTGGTATGCCTGGCATTACGCCAAGACCGGGTTTCTTTTCGGCAATCCCGAGTTTCTGCGCTATAACGCGCAGGCCAACCTGGCCCCGGTGCGGATCATGGCCGCCTTTGGCCATCGCGTGTTGCACCTGACCGCGCACATGAACCTGTTTGTGCCGGTACTGATGGCCCTGGCGGCCTTGCTGCTGAAGCCGCGGCTCAACGCCGAGGGTCAGGCTCGCGCCCGTATCGGTGGTCCCGCCCTGTGGTGCATTGTCTTTCTGCTGGTGGTCAACGCGGTGCTCTTCAGCGTGCTGGGCGGCGCGCTGCTGACCCGCTACCTGCTGCCCATGTATCCGCTGGTGCTGCTGCTGGCGGTGACCACGTTCTATCGGCGGGTTCCGCTATGGCAGGGGCTGGCGGCGATCTCCGCGGCGGCGTTTATGGCCGGGCTGTTCATCAATCCACCGTACGGCTTTGCGCCGGAAGACAATCTGGCTTACGCGCATGTGATCCGCCTGCAGGAAGCCGGGATCGCCCAGCTCAACAGGCGCTTTCCCGGCGCCACAGTGCTCTCCGCCTGGCCGATGACCGACGAGCTGACCCGGCCGGAACTCGGCTACCTGAAGCAGCCCTACGAAGTGTACCGGCTGGAGGACTTTACTGCGGAGCAGATTGCCCGCGCCGCGCAGGAGCCGGAAAAGTACTCGGCCGCGCTGGTGTTCTCGACCAAGTACGATCCGCCCTCGCCGCTGCTGAGCCTGGGGCCCATGAGCCAGGCGCTGGACGAGCGCTATTTCGGTCTGCACCATGACCTGGCGCCCGAGGCCATCGCCCTGGAACTGCACGGCACGCTGGTGTGGAAGCGGGAGGACCAGGGACAGTGGGTGGCGCTGATCCGCTTCAACCGGCAATTCGAGGCGGCGGTGCGGATGCCGGATTGGCCGCGGTAACCAACGGCGATCCGGCTCACGCCCTATAATCAGCCTGTCGTGCTTACTTCCTTTTCATCTCGTTTCCCCAGGATTTGGCAGGGAGCTGCCAATGCGGGAGGGGTGCTGTTGCTGGCCCTTTCCTTGACGACGGCCGGGACGTTTTTTGCTCGCGCCCAGGATGCTTCAGAGACTGGCCCAGCCGCCGGTGGCGCCGAGGGGCATGGGCGCATTCTGCTGGTGCTGCCGTTTGACAACCGCAGCGGGCAGCCCAGCCTGGAGTGGATTCGCGAGGCCGCGCCGGAGATCCTGAGCGCCCGTTTCGCCTCGGCGGGCTTTGCGCCCATGAGCCGGGCCGACCGGCTCTATGCCCTGGACCATCTGGGGTTGCCGCAGGGGTTTCAGCCTTCGCGCGCCAGTTCGCTCAAGTTGGCGCAGACGCTGGACGCCGATTTCATTGTGGTGGGCAGCTACACGACGGATGGCACCGGCATTGAGGCCCAGGCGCAAGTGGTGGATGTGCAGCGCCTGCATATGAGCCTGGCGGTGAGCGCCCACGGCGAATTGCGCGACCTGATCTCGGTGTTCGACTCGCTTGCCTGGAAGCTGACCCGGCAACTGGACCCCGGATTCAGCGGGACTGAGGAGACGTTTGTGGCGGCTGGCGCCAGCCTGCGCCTGGACGCTTTTGAGCAGTACATCCGCGGCATTACGGAGCCCGACCAGGAGGAGCGGCTGCGCCATTTGAAGCAGGCGGTGCTGCTGAGCCCAGAGTTCAGCCAGGCATGGATGGCGCTGGGGCGCGAAAACTATAACGCCCAGCAGTACGAGCAGGCGGCAAAAGCCTTTGCCAAGGTGGGCGCAAACACCTCCGACGCCCTGGAGGCAGGCTTCTATCGCGGGCTGTCGTTGCTGTTCTACGGCGACTATCCCAGGGCTGAGGAGTCGTTTGCCGGGGTGGCCCGGGTTCTGCCTCTGGCCGAGGTCTTGAACAATGAGGGTGTGGCGGTGAGCCGCCGTGGCCAGGATGGCGTTGCGCTGTTCCGCCGGGCGGTGGCCGCCGATGGCAGCGCAGCCGACTATCACTTCAACCTGGCAGTGAGCCTGAAGCGGCATGGAGAGTCTGCCGAAGCCTTGACCGAGCTGACCCAATGCCTGCGGCTGCATCCCAACGACAGCGAGGCGCAGGAGCTGGAAAAGGCGTGGAAGGAGCCGGCGGCGGGGACGGGCGCGGAGGCCAAGGCCGATCCGCTGGAGCGCATTGCGCGCAACTTCGACGCGGTCGCCTTCCGCCAGGCCGCCCAGATGATGGACCAGATGGCCGCGTTGCGGCTGGCCGCGCTCACGCCCCACGAGCGGGCGCAGAAGCTGGCCATCCAGGCCAAGGGCTATCTGGATCGCGGATTGCTGCTGGAGGCCGAGCGGCTGTATTTGTCTGCCGTGGCCGCCGACGGCCAGGTCGCCGAGGCGCACGCCGGGCTGGCCGAGGTGCGGGAGCGGACCGGTGACGTCGCCGGCGCCCGCAAGGAAGCGACAACATCGCTGGAACTGATGCCGTCGGCCGATGCGTACCTGGTGCTGGGGCGGCTGGATCTGGCGGTAAGCCACTTGAACGAGGCGGGGAGCGAAGCCGGCGAAGCCCTGAAGCTGGATCCCAAGAGCCGGGCGGCCCAGGAACTGAGCCGGCAAGTGGAAGCCAAGCAAACGGAAAAGCGGTAAAGTGGTCTTCCCGGCATTGCGACTGAAGGGCGAAGCGCAGGTCCCCTTCGACTCGACCACGCTTCGCTCCTGATGACGGGGCCGGTGAGTTTTTTGTTTTCCCACCCTGGCCGCAAAGACAAAAGCGCGGCGAGGGTGGGGCACCCAGGTTATTGGGCGCTTCTGGTTCGGCGAAGACGGTAAAGGACTATAAACATCGGTAGTTTTAGGAATCCCACCTTGGCCGATTCGCAAAATGAGCGAATCGGCGAAGGTGGGGGCACCCAGTGCCTGGAAGGTGGGGTACCCGGTGTCTGGCTGGGCGAGAGGGCACTGAAGGAGCAAGCCATGGTTGAGCGCGCAGGCGGTTTCGCGGTTCGGATTGCAGTTGGCCTGGTTGCGGCGGCGTTTCTTGGAGCCTTCGGGTTGGGTTCTGCGGCTTTGGCCGCGCAGCCGCTGGTGGAGAAGCTGGTTCTTTCAGACACCATTCAGCCGGTGAGCGCGTCGGAGTTGGAGCGGGCGATTGAGCGGGCCAATGCCGATGGCGCGCAGGCGCTGCTGGTGGAGTTGGATACGCCCGGCGGCATGCTCGACTCGACTCGCGCCATGGCCGGCGCCATTCTTGGCTCGCGGGTCCCGGTGATTGTTTATGTGTCTCCGGCGGGCGCTCGCGCCGGCTCGGCCGGCTTCTTTCTGCTGGAGTCGGCGGATGTGGCCGCCATGGCTCCCGGTACCAACGCCGGGGCGGCTCACCCGGTGCTGGAGTTCGGCGGCCAGCCGGACGCGACCATGAACCAGAAGATCGAGAACGACGCCGAGGCCTTTCTGCGCTCCTATGTGACCAAGCGCAACCGCAACGCCGAGGCCGCGGCAGCCGCCGTGCAATCGTCGCACTCCTATACGGCCGAAGAGGCGCTGGCGCAGAACCTGATCGACCTGACCGCCTCCAGCGACATGCAACTGCTTGCGGAGCTGGATGGGCGCACCATTACCCGCATGGATGGGGCAAAGCTGGTGTTGCACCTGAGCGGCGCGCGGATCGAGGTGGTGAAACCCACGCTGCGCGAGGAACTGCTGGGTTGGCTTGTGAACCCCAATATCGCCCTGCTGTTTCTGGTGGGCGGAGCGCTGCTGATCTACCTGGAATTCAATGCGCCGGGCACCATTGTTCCCGGCTCGCTGGGAACGCTGATGGTGCTGCTGGCCATTTTTGGCCTGAACCTGCTGCCCATCCGCTATACGGCGGTGATGCTGCTGGTGGCAGCCCTGGCGCTGCTGATGCTGGAGGCCAAGGTGGGCGGCCACGGAGCGCTGGCGGTTGCCGGCATCGTCTGCCTGACGTTTGGAACCCTGACGCTGGTGGCCGCGCCGGTGCCGGAGCTGGGGATCAACCCGTGGGTAGCCATCGCGGTGAGCGCGGGATTTGGAGGCATCACGGTCTTCCTGGTACGGCTGGCGGTGCGCGCACGCCGCAGAAAGACCCGGCTGGGCGCGGAGGCCATGGTGGGCAGCAGAGCCACGGCCATGGAGCCGCTCAATCCCGAGGGCCATGTGCTGGTGGAGGGCGAAATCTGGCGCGCCGTGGCCAGCGAGCCGGTGGCCGCCGGCGGCTCGCTGCGGGTGGTGGGGCACGCGGAATTCCTGCTGAACGTGGTTCCTTGCGAGCCGCCAAAGCCGCAGGGAACCGGCGTCTAGCGTCTGGCGGCGCTCCCTTCGCCAACACCTTGGTAATGTGATCCGCCCCAGCTCCACTGGAGTACAATCCGAGCTGAGTGAGGGAAGTCCAATGTCTGTTGCCGATCTGCCCATGCCAACTTTGATTCTAGTTGTGATCGTCGTCCTCTACCTGCTCAACTCGATCAAGATTTTGCGCGAATATGAGCGCGGAGTGATCTTCCGGTTGGGCCGGGCACTGCCGGCGCCCAAGGGGCCGGGCATCATCCTGGTCTTCAGGCCGCTGGATCAGATGGTGCGCATCACACTGCGCCAACAAGTGCTGGAGGTGCCATCGCAGGACGTGATCACCCGCGACAACGTCACCATCAAAGTGAATGCCGTGGTCACGCTCTATGTGGTGAACCCCAACGATGCCGCGATCAAGGTGGAGAACTACGTTTACCAGACCTCGCAGTTCGCGCAGACCACGCTGCGCTCGGTGCTGGGCGAGGTGGAACTGGACGAGGTGCTCAGCCATCGCGACAAGCTCAATCTGAGGATTCAAACCATCATCGACCAGCGGACGGAACCGTTTGGCGTGAAGGTGATCTCTGTGGAAGTGAAGCAGGTGGACCTCTCCGAACAACTGCTGCGCGCCATGGCCAGGCAGGCCGAAGCGGAGCGCGAAAAGCGGTCGAAGATTATCCATGCTGAAGGCGAATTCAGCGCTGCGCAGAAGCTTGTGGATGCCGCCGCTCTGATGGCAACACAGCCGATGACCTTGCAATTGCGCTACCTGCAGACACTGGCCGACATTGGCGTGGAAAAGAACACCACCGTCATCTTCCCGCTACCGATGGAGTTGCTCACGCTGCTGAACAAGCTCGGGGCGCCGGCACCGGCGCCAGCAGAAAAGCCGTAGAAGCGAAGCAGGAGATGGGATGAATTGAAAGGGCAGATTCGCTCCGTGCCCCATCCTTTTTTTCAATCTGAGCGAGGCGCAGCAAAGTCGAAGAACCTGCGTCTTGCTCTTTCTGCCGAATGGATGGGAAACCACGAGCCTCGGCCTGCGTCTATCCAGGAGAAGCGTCGAGCTTGCGCCGTGCCGGGAGCGATGAGCCAGATTGTTTTTCGAGATGCCGGAATCCGAGGACGGGGTATGCGCGGAAGCTTTGACGATGAGGAGTTTGAGCCGGTCCAGTACCGGCGCGACGCTGAACTCACGTTGGGATCCGGCACGCTGCTGGCCATCTTCTTTGGGCTGGTTCTGCTCTGCGGGCTGTTCTTCGGCCTGGGCTACGCGGTAGGCCACCACGGCGCTCCGCCGCCGACCGCCGGCTTGGGGAACGCGGCCGGCGCTCAAACCTCTACCCCGGCAGCCAGTGTGCGGCCCAAGCCCCCGGCCGCCCCGCAAACCAATACCAGCTATCTTCCGCCAGCCGCGAACGGTCAGGCGCCGACTACCGTACTCGATGCGAACTCGCAGAGGCCCGCTGTTGCGTCCGGGCAGCCGCAGGTCAGGCCCGCCCTGCCGCCTGCCGGAAACGGGGCGCAGGCAGCAACGGGACCCAGTGCAGGAGCGGGGTCCACTCCGGCGGTTCCGTTGATGGTTCAGATTGCCGCCGTCTCCAACCCGCAAGACGCCGAAGTGCTGGTGAATGCCCTGCGCAAGCGCGGCTATTCAGTCACCGTACGCCGAGAGTTCACGGATAACCTGATCCATGTGCGCATTGGGCCGTTCAACAGCCGCGGCGAAGCCAACCAATGGCGCCAGAAGCTGCTCAACGACGGCTACAACGCGATCATCGAGCCGTAGACGGGGTTCCAATCTCAGGGATTCCACGATGGCTGCAATGTGGGCTCGCGCTATCCCACCCTAAAGGACTACACCCTGTGCAATTAGCTCCGCATCGACTCCGGAAGGCCGGAGGCGATTGCGGACCTCATGGCGCGCATAAGCGCTTCGCGGGTGGCAAAGTCACCGGGATAGAGGGGCGCATGAAAGGTGATGTGCGCGGTGCCGGGGTGGATGCGCAGGCTGTGCTTGGCCATCATGGTTTCTGTCCCGTGGATGGAAACCGGAATGCACGGGGCGCCGGTTTGCTTGGCCAGGTAGAAGGGGCCCTTTTTGAAGGGCAGCATGCGGCCGGTGCGGGAGCGCGTGCCTTCAACGAAGGTGGTGATGTGGACGCCTTTTTCGAGCACCTTGCGGGCTGCATGGATGCTTTCCTTGGCGGCCTCCACGCGGCCGTCGCGATCCACGGGGATGAAATCCGCCAGCTTCATGCCGTAGCCCAGGCCCGGAATCTTCATGATGGAGCGCTTGCTGAAGGCCGCGGTGCGGCCGGGAATCTGCGGAATCAGCGCGGGAGGATCGAGATTGGAGACGTGGTTGGCCATGAAGATGCAGGCCGTGTGCGCAGGAATGAGGTCCAGGCCCTCGGTTTCCACGCGGATTCCAGCCAGCCGGTAGCCGGTCCGCACAATGAAATTCGACACCCGATAGAGCGGCATCACGTTGCCGGTGATCATGGCCAGGGGAATGAAGATCAGCGCAGACGGGATGCCGAGAGCGAGGATGGTGCCGAGCAACAGGAGAGAAGGAATCATGCAGTTTTTCCGCTATCGGGGAAGCGATCTCTGAGGCGATCAGGAAGTTTCTCATAGATGCCGTCAAAGCCGCCATTGGAAAGAAGGGCGACCACATCGCCGGGCTGGAGCTGGGGGACGATGCGGCTGACGATCGTCTCCACATCGGGGCAGAGTTCGGCGGGAGTTCCCTGGGCATTGAGCGCATTCACCACGTCTTCCGGGTGGAGCCGCTCGTCCTCGGGAATGCGCTGCTGCTGATAGACGCCGGCCAGAAGGACGCGGTCGGCCAGGCGCAGGCTGTCGACGAGATCGGCTTGCAGCACCTTGCGGCGGAGGGTGTTGGAGCGGGGCTCCAGGACGGCCCACAAGCGCGCCTGGGGATAGACGGAGCGCAGTGCGCGCAGGGTTTCGCGGATGGCGGTGGGATGGTGGGCAAAGTCGTCAATCACGGTGACGCCGCCCACCTGCGCGCGCACCTCCAGGCGGCGTTTCACGCTCTTGAAACCAGCCAGCGCCGCCATGATTGCGTCCTTGCCAATGCCTTGCCCGGAAGCCAGCGCGGCGGCGGCGGTAGCGTTCAGGGCGTTGTGCTCGCCGGCCAGTTGCATCTCCAACTCAGCCCACAAAGCGCCTTCGTGCCGGACTTCCCAGCGGGTGAGGCCGTCCTGGTGGCGCAGATTCTGGATGCGCCAGTGCGCGCCGTCGCCGAAGCCGTAGCGCTCGACGCGGCAGAGGGCGCCGGCCACGCATTCGCTCACGCTGGGGTTGCCGTCGTAGGCCACGATGACGCCGCGCCGCGGCACCAGGTTCACCAGCCGCTTGAAGGCCGTCTTTACCGCGGCCAGATCGGCGTAAATGTCGGCGTGGTCAAATTCAACGTGGGTCAGGATCAGGGCGTCGGGAAAGTAGTGCAGGAACTTGGGGCCCTTGTCGAAGAAGGCGGTGTCGTACTCGTCGCCTTCGAGGATGAAGGTGCGGGTGGGCCGGAGCTGGAAGCTGGAGCCGAAGTTCTCCGCGACGCCGCCGATCAGGAACGACGGTTCCAGCGCGGGATTCGCGGCGGAGGCGAACTGGTAAATCCAGGCCAACATGCTGGTGGTGGTGGTCTTGCCGTGGGTCCCGGCAACGACCAGGGACTCGCGGCCGACCAGGAACTCCTCACGCAGGAGAGCGGCCATGGACGTGAAGGGAATGCGCTCGTCCAGCACGCGCTCCACCTCCGGATTGCCGCGGGAGAGGGCGTTGCCGATGACCACGAGATCGGGGACGGGATCGAGATTGGCCCCGGCGTAGGGCTCAAGGATGGGAATGCCGAGGCCGCGCAGCAGATCGCTCATGGGCGGATAGGCGGCCTTGTCGGAGCCGGTGATGCGGTGGCCCTGCAACTGCAAAAGCCCGGCCAGCGAGGCCATGGCGGTGCCGCAGATGCCGCTGAGATGAATGTGGCGGGACAAGGGGGGCACTGTTCCCTGTTCCCTATTCCCTGGTCCTTGTTTGATCATTGCGCCACCGCCGGTTCCAGGAGGTTGAGCTGCGCCTTCTCCGCGGTGCGCAACTCGGCCTCTACGCCGAAGGTGAGCGTTACATTCTGGCGCGAAACATGGCCGCTGCGCAGGCCGATGGCGATGGGTCCGTCGAATTCCTTGAATGCGTGCAAAATAACCTCTTCCAGAAGTTGGGGCGGGGCGCCGGGCGAAGTGCACTCCAGCATTTCCCCAAAGACGACGCCGCACGCGCCCTTGAATTTGCCCGCCTGGCGCAGTTGCCACAACATGCGGTCCACCTGGTAGGGCTTGGCGCCGGTGTCTTCAAGAAACAGCAGCTTGCCCTCGGTCTGCGGCTCCCAGGGTGTGCCCAGCAGCGAAACCAGGATGCTGAGGCAGCCGCCATAGAGGGTGCCGCGCGCCGTGCCGGATTTGAGAGTGCGCATGCCCTCCGCAGCGCCGACACTGTAGGGCTGCCCGGCCAGCGCCGCCTGGAAACTGCTGAGATGGACGCCATGGCCTACGGAGAAATCGGCCGCCACCATGGGCCCATGGAACGCGGGCAGGCCAAGCTGGTCGAGCAGGCGAAGCTGCACGCCGGTCAGGTCGCTATAAGCGAAGAGAGGCTTGGGATGGCTGCGGATGAGGTCGAGATCGAGGCCGTCGAGCAGGTAGTTGGAGCCGTAGCCGCCACGGAGGCTGGCGATGGCGCCGGAGCCCGGATCGGCGAAGGCGGCATGCAGGTCGGCCAGCCGCTGCTGCGCGGTTCCGGCAAAGAAGAGCGGGCCGCGTTCGCGGGTGTGCTGGCCCAGGCGGGGTGCAAAGCCCAGGGCGCGCAGCTTCTCCATGCCCCGTTCGACGCGATCGGGCTGGGCAAAGGAGGCTGGAGCGATGACGCCGATGCCTGCGCCGGGGAGTACTGCTGGGAGTCTCAACAAACCATTCATTCTCAAGGCCTATTCAGTAAGTATAGGGCGGCAGGGGAGGGGCTTCACAGGCTGCGGAAAAAGGGAGAATTGCGGGCAAATATTCCCAGGAACGTCCCTCCGTCGCTAAAACCTTTGCTGATTCTGCGGGCTTCATGCGGGGGGTGAAACCTCCGCCTCCCTCCGGAATGAGTCTTTCTCAGCCTGTAAAGCCCTGGCCTACCAGCCCCTACCCTTCAGAGAAGTCCGAGTTGCCCGGCTGGTTCATAGAAAGCTTCACCGCGGGCAATCAGGGCCGCCGGTCCGGTGAGCTTCAACTCGGCGCCGGGCCCGTCCCAGGAGACGGTCTGGGCGCCGCCGGGGGCTACGACCGTGAGGGGCGAAAGGCAGGGGTAATAGGCGAGGGCCGCCGTAGCGGAGGCGGAACTGCCGGTGCCGGAAGAGGTGGTGGGTCCCACGCCGCGCTCGAAGATGCGAATCTCGATCTCCGTGGGGCTCACGATGCGCACAAACTCGACGTTGGTCTGGTGGGGGAAATTCGGATGGAAGCAAATCTCCGCGCCGATTTCAGTCCAGGGTCTACCCGCAACCGCAAACTCCGCGTTGTCCACCACGACGATGAACTGCGGGTTGCCGGTGTTGACTTCAACGCCGGCGATTTGAAGGCCGCTGGTCAGAGTGACGGTGCGGGGCGCGAAGGTGGGAATGCCCATGCCGGCCGTCATCTCTACCGAGTAGCCGCTGGCGGTGCCGATGGCATTCACATGGCATACGCGCAGGCCGGCATCGGTGGCAATCTGGAGCGAGTCGTCCGGCTGGGAGCCGAGTTCGCGCGCCATCCACGCGGCCACGCAGCGTGTGCCGTTGCCGCTGATTTCAGCGATGGAGCCGTCGGCGTTGTGCAGGCGGAGGCGGCCGGTGTTGGGTCCGGTCCAGGCAAAGAACTCGATGCCGTCGGCGCCGATGCCGGTGTTGCGCGCGCACAGCCGGCGCGTCAGCTCTGCCCAATCGCAGCCCTGGGCGGCTTCTTCGGTCACAATCAAGAAGTCGTTGCCGCAGGCGTGGGCCTTGGTAAAGGGAATCAATCTTCCTCCGGATCGCGGAAGGTGAATAGCGCGTCGAGGGCGCGCTTGCCGGGCGGCTTTCCGCGCAGCCGCTCCCTGCCCGATGCTATCACCGTGCAGGATGGCTTGTTGAGGGCTGGGGGGCGGAGCGGGCCGTGGAGACGTAGAGCGTGGCAGACGGCTGGCCGGGGGCGGCGAAGCGGCGCAGCGCCGTGAGGCCGGCGGGATGCGCTTTGACGCCGCGGTCCACGTCGTCGCCATCGAAGGCCAGAACGATATTCGCGTGGGCGGCAGGAGCGGCCAGGGCATCGTGCCAGATGGAGAGGTCGCTCTCGTTGATGGTCTGCCGCAGGGGAATCCCGGTGAAAGCGACAAGGTTCGGATAGACCGAGGTATTCATCAGGATCACGCTCCCAGGATGCTCGGCCAGCAAGGCGCGCAGGGCGGGCGGAATCTGCTGCTCAAACGGAAGGCGCGCGTGGATGTTCTTGGTTCCCTCGACGTAGGCCAGCGGCCGCTCGCGCAGCATCTGGATGGCATTCAGGCCGAGAAGCGCAAACAGGGCGGCAACCGCATACTTTGTCCAGCGGGGTTTGAATTCACGCACCGCGGCCAAGATGAGCTGCGCGGCAAAGCCCAGGCCCAGGGCCAGAGCGGGCAGCAGTTCCATGCCGTAGCGGGTGTTGTACCAGGAGTGGGGCCACCAGACGGGGAGAAAGATGGGCACCGACCCGTAAGCCACGGAGTAGGCGTAAAAAGGCAGCGGCAGCCACAGCAGCAGCATCCAGCCCAGCGCGCGGCGGCGGGCCACGAGCCAGGCCCACGCCGTGCCCAGAACGCTCAGCGCCAGCATCAGATTGCCCCAAGAGGCGGCGACGGCGTCCATCTCCGCGGCCTTGGCGAAGAAGAGCAGCGAGACCCAGGGGTTGTGCCAGCCGGGATGGGGTGGGCCGGCTCCCGGAGTGGCGGTGCGCAGTTCGATGGCCTTGGCGGAGTAAGGGCCGCGCATGAATTCCAGCCAATCGCCGAAGGCCGCGGCGTTGTAGACGAACCAGAGCAGTGGCGCGGCGACAACGACGGCACTGGCCAGCCAGAAGGTGCGCGAGCGCAATTTGCCGCTGCGGGCCAGCACCAGCCCGATGGCCACCCAGGCCAGCAGCGCCATGACCCAGCCGTCATAGCGGGTGAAGACCGCGGCCACCAGGGCGGCTGCGAGTCCCCAGAGCAAGCGGTTGGCCCGTTGCGGGGCGCCTTGCAGGCTGGCACGCCACTCCACCAGCAAGTCCGCCACCCAGATCATCTCGCAAACAAACAGCGGCTCGGTCATGGCCGTGGTTTGCAGGTAGAGCAGATTGGGATTGGCGGCGAAGAAGGCCAGGGCCAGGGCGGCGGGAGCACGCCCCATCCAGCGGCGGGCCAGGCGGTAGAGTCCGGTGCAGGCGGCCAGGTAAGCCAGCAGCGAGGGAATCAATCCGGCGACGCCGTTGGCCCACCAGGCATAGACCTGCACAAACGGCAGCATCAGGATATGCGGCAACGGCAGCCACACCGAACCCAGTTCCGAGAGGCGCGGCAGGCGCGCATCGAAGACCCGCCGCGCAATATGCAGGTGGGCTACGGCATCGCCGTAGTTGAGCATGGCGCCGTTTTGCCAGCTCCAGGCTACCGCGGCCAGGGAGGCCGTTGCGCAGCAGGCCAGCACCGCCAGCCATTCACCGCGCGGGATGGGCTTGTCAGTCAAGGTGGGTCAGCTCACGAAACAGCAGGAAGCGGGCGTCGATCTCTTCGCGCGTAAGCTGCTGCATGCGCTCGGTGCCAAAGCGCTCGCACGCAAACGAACCCATCACGCTGCCGTAGAACATGGCATGCCGGAAGGCGGACGGAGTGACTTCAGGCTGGGAGGCCAGATAGCCGAAGAAGCCGCCGGCAAAGCTGTCGCCCGCGCCGGTGGGATCGACCACCTCTTCCAGTGGCAGCGCAGGCGCACGGAAGGTGCGCGGTTCCTCTGCCCCGTTACCCTTTGCGGAAGAGCTGTGGAAGACAGTCGCTCCATACTCGCCGTGCTTGACTACCAGGGTGCGCGGCCCCATGGCCAGCACCGCGCGCGCGGCCTGCACCAGATTGCTGTTGCCGGCCAGCATGCGGACCTCCGTATCGTTGATGAGCAGAACGTCCAGGCCCTTGAGTACTTCAAGCAGCGCCGGGCGATGGTCCTTGATCCAGTAGTTCATGGTGTCGCCGGCCACCATGCGCGCATTGGGCATTGCTTCGCGCACGCGCCGCTGAAGAACCGGATCGATGTTGGCCAGGAACAGGAATTCCGAGTCGCCGTAGGCCGCGGGAATCTTCGGCTCGAAGGCGGCAAAGACGTTCAGGTCGGTGATGTGGGTTTTAGCCTCGTTCAGGTTGTCGAGGTACGAGCCCTCCCAGAAGAAGCTCTTGCCTGCGGAGTGCTCAATGCCGCGGGTGTCGATGCCGCGGGCCTGAAAGACCGCCTCCTGCCGCTTGCCAAAGTCCTCGCCCACCACGGCGATGACACGCACCTCGGTGAAATAGCTGGCCGCCAGCGCAAAATAGGTGGCCGCGCCCCCCAGGCAACGCTCGCGGCGTCCTGCGGGGGTCTCAATGGAATCGAAGGCAACGCTGCCAACTACGGTGATCGCCATGTATCTTCCTCTCTTGAACTTTTCCAGAAGTTCCAAGAACCGGCTTCGACGCCGGGCAATGGTAGATCAGGGCATTAGCCCTGCTACTTGAAATGCAAAAGAGCATTGGCATTTAGGCCCTGAGCTAGGCTCTTTGTTCCCGAGAGTTAAGCCTCAGGGGCTAAAGCCCGCATAGTTTTGAACCCTGTCCAGCCGGGCACTTCCTTTACATTTCAGACCGGGCAGATGGTTTACACATTGGTCCGGTTTTGGGGGGTTGTTTTTGACTCAT
>Ga0302278_10000902_pt1 | contig 37585 bp, 34 predicted proteins | sample III_Bog_N3_2_FD_194543 | JGI IMG/M metagenome (GOLD analysis project Ga0302278, IMG submission 194543) | Peat permafrost microbial communities from Stordalen Mire near Abisko, Sweden - III_Bog_N3_2 | ecosystem: Environmental > Terrestrial > Soil > Wetlands > Peat | place: Sweden: Abisko... | reverse complement strand
CCCCCGTCTTGGGTCTTGGGTTCCGGGGGGCAGGCCAAGGCTGGTTTAGCCACGTTTAGGCTAATTTGGCTGGTTTAACCTTCTGACGCCGCTGGTTCAACGCCGGGTTGGGGCGGTTTTTGCGGCGTCCGGCGCGTCGCCGCAGACCGAATCGCTTTGACCGGGCTTGACTGACCTTGACCCGGTTTGACTGTGGCGAACGGAGGCCGGGCGGGGAAAACACTCAATTGGCTTTGCGGGAGTTCGGCCCGGTTTCAATATAATGTGTCAAAGAACTGCGAACGGGGGTGCCGACATCCATGCCAGAAAACTCCACAGGAGGAACCCATTCGTCACCCTCCTTCACTGCACGCGACAGGCAAAATTATGCTGATCCAAATCCAGCTAAAGAAAATCGCATTGAAAGCTCATTTGTCAAATTCTTTGAAGGGGGAAATTTGAATTTTCCCCAATCCTTAGCCGTAACCATGCAGTTGAAAAAGTGCTTAACCGCAGATGCACGCAGATGCACGCAGATGAGGAGAGGTGGCAAGGACCGAAAATGGGTTAAAAGGTTAAAGCGTTAAAGCCGTTAAGCCGAATAAAACGGGTAATATGGGATATTTTGTTCATTTTTATTTGAATAGTTGGGGGAGGGTGCTATAGTTGGCCCCGTGTGTCAGGGACGTTTAAAAAATCATGAATGAGGCGGGTTTGAACATGAACGGCCAGGTGGAGCCCCCCCGCCCGGAGGCCCGGCTCACGCCGGTGGAGGTGGAAGTGATTCAGCTCTTCGTGCAATTTTCGCGCGCGGTGGGCCAGCCCCGTTCCATTGCCGAGATTTATGGGTTGCTGTTTGTGTCGCCGGAGCCGCTGACGCTGGATGACCTGGCGGAGCGGCTGGAGTTGAGCAAGGGGTCGGCGAGCCAGGGTTTGAAATATCTGCGGGAACTGGGGGCGGTGCGGGTGGTGGCGGTGGCGGAGGCGCGACGGGTGCATTATGAGGCGGTGGCGGAATTGCGGAATCTGGCGGGCAGCTTTCTGCGCCAGCAGATCGCGACACATTTGAGCGACAGTTCGAGCCGGCTGGAGCACATTGCGGCGCAGGCGGAAACGCTGACGGGCGAGGCGCGCAAGCATACGCTGGCCCGGGTGCGAATGCTGCAAAGCTGGGAGCGGAACGGCCGGCGGGTGATGCCTTTTCTTTTGAAGATGCTGGGCGGCGGACAACGAGACGGGAAAAGCTGACGCGCAGAAATCGGAAGCGTCCGGGGCGGGGAACGGTGACCACGGGCGCATGCCTTGGTTCAAAAACATAGCCGGGGGCGACCGGATGACGGTGGCCCACAGGAATCAGAGCGGAACCTTTTGCAAAAAATGTTGCAAAACGGCCAAGGGCGGCAGCTTGAGAAGGCCGTGGCGGCCTGTCTCATTGCCATTGCCCGGGCGCGCCTGGTCCCCGCCGGATTGATCCCGGCGGCCATGGCCTCCCGGTTGCTTGAGCCGGAAAGGCAGCTCTACCCTCTGCTGCGCCAGGAGGGTGGGGATGCGTATTCCCGATACAACGCCCGGTTGCGGGAACGGGTCAGCTTCGAGTCCGCGCTGGACCGGCGAATGGGGGGCGGAATGGTTTGCGGCCCTTTCTGTCCGTGGGCTGAAGCCACACGGCTACCATCGCAAGGTCGCTCCGCGACGGTCAAACCAGACACCCAATACTGATACGCGATTGAGCATTGGATCGGGCTTTCAGCCCTCGGGTATTGGTTGGGCATGGAACCTGGGGCGAGGCCCCAGGCTGGTATGAAGCCGGGCCTTTGGCCCTTTCATGGGGGTGAGGCGCAAGACGGATTTTAGGACGGCGAGGCTCAGGGCCGGATTCAAGCGTCGCTCCGCGACGCGCCCGTCTTTGGGGCACCCCACCCATGGGCCCAAGCCCATGGCTACCATCATCTGATCGCTCCGCGACCCGCCCAAACAATAATTTCTATCACGAGTTTCTTAACAGTGCGGCGTATGATTTCAGCTTATTAGTTTACTATTTATATGGATGTATCGCATGAAGCGCGGACGACCGGAAAACCGGAGGACTGGTCGCTGGTCATCCGGCCGCAGGGCCGGTGGTGGGAATTGCAACTGGCCGATGTCTGGCATTACCGGGATCTGCTCTGGATGTTCATCCGGCGCGATTTCGTCTCGGTCTATAAGCAGACGGTGCTCGGGCCGGTCTGGTTTTTCGTCCAGCCGCTGCTGACCACCATCATGTTCACGGTGATTTTCAGCGGGGTGGCGCAAATTCCCACGGACGGGCTGCCGCCCATGCTGTTTTACCTGGCGGGCACGACGCCGTGGAATTATTTCGCCATCTGCCTCACCAAAACCTCCGGCACGTTCATCAACAACGCCAATCTGTTTGGCAAAGTGTATTTTCCGCGCCTGGTGACGCCCATTTCCATCGTGGCCTCGAATCTCATCCAGTTCAGCATCCAGTTTCTGCTGTTCTTTGGTTTCCTGGCGTATTATCTGCTCCGGGGCTACCCGCTGCATCCGAACTGGCTGATGATCGTGCTGCTGACTCCGGTGCTGCTGCTGTTGATGGCGCTGCTGGGGCTGGGGACGGGCATCCTGGTTTCGTCGCTGACGACGAAATACCGGGACCTGACGTTTCTGCTGACGTTCGGGGTGCAACTGGCGATGTATGCCACGCCGGTCATTTACCCGATGTCCAACATTCCGGCGAAATACCGGGTGTATATCGAATTGAACCCGATGTCGGCGATCATTGAAACTTTCCGCTCCATTTATCTGGGTCCTTCGCCGGTGCTGGTGGCGGGGGATTTCAAGGATTTTTCCGCCCTGGCGGGGAAGTTGAAGGCGCCGCCGGAGGCGGTGTCCGCCTGGGTGACGAACGAGTTGTCGTCCACCACGTTCAAGGGATTGGTCGCCTACACGGGGGCGCCGGCGGAGGCCGGGCCGCTGGAAAAGGCCCTGGCCCGCGAGCTGAACGACGTGATGCGCACCAATTCGATCTATACGGTGGCGAGGTTTGCCGGGGTCACGCTGCGGCCGGAAACGCAGCGGTTGCTGGCGGAGAATCCCTCCCGGGACGTGCGCCGGCTGAACCGGCAGTTGTTGGAGGATGCTTATCCCGGCGAACTGACGCCCAAGGGCAGCGGCATTCCGTGGGCGCAACTCGGCGTTTCGGCGGCGGTCACCCTGTTCCTGCTGCTGGCGGGCATCGCGATTTTCAACAAGGTGGAGAAGACGTTCATGGACACGGTGTAAAGAATTATAAAAAATGAGCAACACGGTCATTCGGGTCGAAAATATTTCCAAGCTCTACCGGTTGGGCGAGGTGGGCACGGGCACGTTGCAGCATGACCTCAACCGCTGGTGGCACCGGATCCGGGGCAAGGAGGATCCTTATCTCAAAGTCGGGCAGGCCAATGACCGCACGGTGAAGGGGGGCGGGGAATATGTCTGGGCGTTGAAGGACATTAATTTCGAGGTGAAGCGCGGCGAGGTGCTGGGGATCATCGGGCGGAACGGGGCGGGCAAGAGCACGCTGCTGAAAATCCTCTCGCGCGTGACCACGCCCACGACCGGGGAAATCAAGATCAAGGGGCGCGTGGCGTCGTTGCTGGAGGTGGGCACGGGTTTCAATCCCGAACTGACCGGGCGCGACAACATCTATTTGAACGGGGCCATCCTCGGGATGCGCAAGCGTGAAATTGATGAAAAATTTGATGAGATCGTGGAGTTTTCCGGGGTGGAACGCTATGTGGACACGCCGGTGAAACGTTACAGCAGCGGCATGTATGTGCGGCTGGCGTTTGCCGTGGCGGCCCACTTGGAACCGGAGATTCTGATCGTGGACGAAGTGCTGGCGGTGGGCGACGCGGAATTTCAAAAGAAGTGCCTCGGGAAGATGCAGGATGTGGCGGGCCATGGTCGGACGATTTTGTTTGTCAGCCACAACATGTCCGCCGTGCGGAGCCTGTGTACCAGCGGAATCATGCTGCAAAGCGGCACCCTGCTGGAGGTCGGCCCCACGGAAAAGATCGTGGACCGGTATCTGGCCAATTCGCATGATTTGAGCCGGGTGGTGATGGATTTGGATGCGGTCAACCGGTCCGGGGACATGGGTTCCCGCCTGAAGGTCACCCGGCTGGTGTTCAACGAGGGCACGGATATCCGGCACGGACAGGCCCTGCGGATTGATCTGCACTTCAAGGCGTCCACGGCGGCGGAGGAGGTGGCGTTCGGCCTGGGCTTTTGCAACCGGGATGGCATCCGGCTGTTCTCGATGGACACGGACATTCCCGGCGAGCGGCTGAAAATTGCGGCGGGGAGTTCCGGTCGCATCACCTTCACCATCCCGGTGCTGCACTTGGAACCCGATTTCTACCTCATTGATGTCGGCGTCCGGTCGGGGGACAATTTCACCCTGGACTACGCGCCGAGCTGCGGGCTGGCCGCCGTCATCCCGAGCGAGGCCACGCCCTCGGTGATCGCCATGCGGGAAACCGGCCGGGGCGGTTTCCGGCAACCCTCCGAGTGGCGGGTGGAATACCACAACGTATAATACCATGAGTAAGTCAAAGTCCGCGTTTTCCCTGGCGACGGCCGCGCGCAACTGCGTCCGGCTGCCGTTCAGCCTGCTGTTGGAATTTCTGTATCAGCGGTCGTCCAAGCCGGCGCAGGCGCGGGCGCTCCAGCGGCAAATGGACCAGTGGGCGCGCCTGTTGCAGGTGCCGATCTACTGCGGCAACGTGGATGAATGGCATGCGTATTTCGACCGGCACCACGACCGATTGCCGGGACTGCTCGCGGCCCTCCAGGAGGGGACCGACGAGCGCAGCCGGGAGGAACTGGCCCTGTTTTACGAGCGCTACCGCCATGTATTCCCGCCCTCACGCTTTCAGGGCCAGGTGTTTTTTGACCCGGACACCATCCTGACGCCGGCGGAAAAAGCGGCGGCCCGGGAGTTGAAGGAGTTCGCGGCCAAACCGTCCGAGTTTGTGTTTCCCCAGGGGGTGGGCAATGAGGAACCGCACCTGTTCTGGTCGCAACTCGGGCTGGTGCATTTGCCGCCGGCGGCCCTCGGGCAGATTCGGGACGGCGATGTGATTGACGGCGGAGCCTACTGCGGGGACTCGGCCATGGTGTTCACCAAATATCAACCCCGGAGCATCCATGCTTTCGAGGCGTTTCCGGCCAGCGTGGAACTGCTCAAACAAATGATTGCCCTCAACCACATGGAAGGCCGGATTCTTCCGGTGGGGCTGGGTCTCGGCCGGGCGAAGGGTTCTTTGAACATGACCCGGCGGGTGGAATCCGGGAGCGGGATGGATGTCCAATTGCAGCCGGGTGAAGCCGCCGTGCCCCCGGGGCGCAAGGTGGTGGGCACGGTCGGGGTGACCACGATTGACGATTATGTGGCGGAACATCAGCTCCGGCCGGTGGCGATCAAGCTGGATGTGGAGGGGGCGGAATACTCCGTAATTGAGGGGGCGCTGAAAACGATCCGCGATTTTCACCCGATTCTGTTGATATCGATTTATCACCGGCCCCAGGATTTCTTTGAAATCCGGCCGTTGATCGAGACCGTCACTCAAAAATATGAATACCGGTTCCGGTATTTGTGCCCGACGAGTCCCTCGAACGAATTCATGCTGATCGCGCATGTGCCGGGGAAGAACGAAGACCAATGAAAATCGTTCACTTTTGTTTTGGGATGACCCCGGATTTCGGGGGGCGGCCGTTTGGCCTCTCCCATTATCTGGCGGTGCGGAGCGCGTGGGAGGTGCTGCGGCCCGGGATCATGTTCCTGCACTGCGCCCATGAGCCCGCCGGCCCCTGGTGGGAACTGGCGCGGCCGTTGCTGACGGTCCACCGGGTGCGCCCGGTGGCGGGGATTTATGGGTTTCCGGCCGCCCATCCGGCGCACCGGGCGGACATCGTCCGGCTGGCGGCGCTGCTGGCGCTGGGGGGGATTTATCTGGATCTGGATGTGCTGGTGGTGCGGTCGTTCGACGCCCTGCCGGCGGCCCCGTTTGCGGCCGCGCTGGAAGCGCGGGCGGATGGCGCGGTGGTGGGGATCAGCAACGCGGTGCTGACCGCCGAACCGGGCTCCCGGTTCGCCCGGCTCTGCCTGGAGGGGCACGATCCGGCGCGCTCGCTCTGGGGCGGTTTCCGCTCCCGGGGCCGCGATGAACACTATACGGAATACAGCGTACACTATCCCTGCCTGCTCGCGCGGCTGTGCCCGCAGTTGATCCGGGTGCTGCCGGCCGAAACGTTTCTCTGGATCAGTTGGGATGAAAAAAGCCTGCACCGACTGTTTTCGCAGGACGTGCCGGTGCCGCTGGGCGTGTTGGCGCTGCACCTGTGGGAAAGCCATGCCTGGCCGCTTTACCTGTCAAATTTGAACGGGGAGGACGTGGCCCGCCGGGATACGACGTTCAACCGGCTGGCCCGCCGGTTCCTGCCGCAAATTCCGCCGACCCCGGGCGCGCTGACGGCCCCGACCCCGGCCCTGCAAACCGGTCTGGAGGAGATGGAACGGATTTGCCAGGCGGCGGATTTCATCGCGGAATCGCACCGGCCGCCCCGGGGGCCGGCCGACCTGGTGAAACGGAAGTTGCGCGCGCTGGCGGGCCGGGCGCGGCAGGAATGGCTGCTGCCGGTGCGCTGCCAGGTGGAACGGCTGGACCGCCGGGTGCAGGGTCTGGAGGAGCGCGACGGCGTTCCGCCCGCCGACCCCGGGCCGGGGCCGGCTCCGCTGATCCGATGCGGACCGGGCGACGGTTCGGAGGCGCTGGCGGCCGGGCGGCCGCCCCGGACGGGTGCGCCAATAACGTATATCATTGCCACCGGTGCGGAGCCGGCGGCGGCCGGCTGGCTGGCCACGCGGCCGGGCGCCCGGGGCGTCTGGATCACCCCGTCGCTGGCGCGGGCGAAAACGCTCGCGGAATGGTCGGCGCGGACGGGCCGCCTGTGCCGGGCCTTGCACTCAGCGACGCCGCCGCACGAATGGTCGGCCCTGGTGGCGGATGCCGCGCTGCCGGCGGAACCGGCGGTTTTGGTGCTGGCGGGCACCGGTCGGGAATTCTGGCAATGGCGGGCGATGGAGCGGATCCGGGCGGAACGGGTGCTGGTGATCTGCAATCCGTTGCTGCCACCGGAGAGCACCCTGGCGGTGCCGCCGGAAGCGGCGGAAACCGCCTCGGGGCTGGCCTGGGGGGCGTCGCGGGGCGCGTTTGTGGAGCTGGCCGCCACCCGGGGTCTGGTTCTGGCCACGGCTTCGGCGGACGGCCAGTTTTTGCTGTTCGTGCGCGGGGAGGAAGCAGGCGCGGAGAAATTCAGCCCGCCACCGGCTTTGGAATCCGTCACGATCCGGACGGTGAGCGGACAGACCCTCGAGATTTCCCGGGGGGACGCCTTGAAACTGCTGGCGGGAGTGCCGTTGATCAATACCCGCAGCGGCGAGCCCGGCGGTTTGAAGGGCGACGAAAAAGCCGGCCATGGATTTTGAGCGGCAATGGTGGCTGCTCCGCAGCAAACTGAGATTTCTGCGGGCTCCGAAGGAGCGGCGGGTGCGGTTGGAAATCGCGACGGACGGACGGCAACTGACCTACCTGCTGGTTTCACTGGCGGCACTGGGCCGGGTGGTGCAGGTGGTGACGAGCCCGATGCTGTTCCGGGAGTTGTATTGTCTGCGGCAGACCCTGCCATTGGGGTTCATCTGCGGCGGGCGGTTGCGCGAATGCGGGCTGGTGATCAGTGACCGCCCCGAAGTGGTGGCCCAGGCGGGGCGGGACGGGATTCCCGCGCTGGAGTTGGATGCGGATTATTTTGGCGCGGGCCGGACGGAAGCGCGGATGCCGTATTTCATGCATCCCATGGTTTACCACCGGGCGTGGCACCGGCTGGCGATCCCGGTGCCGGCGGCGGAACGACCGGTGCGGCTGGGGTTTTTCGGGACGCGCGACGCGGAATTTTACACGCGCCACTTTCGGTTTCCGATGCTCAACCGGGAGGAGATTCTGGCGGCGTGGCTGCGGGAATTCGGCGGGCGGATCTGGACGGCCGAGGGGCCGTTGGCGGAATGGCCGCGCCGACCGATGGCCATGGCGATTGACACCCGGGGCGGCGACCGCACGGGCAAGGCCTTTCTGCCGTTGCGCGATTATTTGAGCGCGCTGCGCCAATGCGATTTCTTTTTGACGCCGCCGGGCAAATACATGCCGTTTTCGCACAACTTGATTGAAGGCATGGCGGCGGGAAGCGTGCCGGTGCTGAATTACCCGGAGTATCTCGAACCGGCGCTGGTGGACGGCGTGAATTGCATACGGTTTAACGACATCGCCGGGCTGAAAGCCGCCGTGGAACGGGTGCTGGCCATGCCGGCGGCGGAGATCGTGCGGATGCGCGCGGCGGTGATGCAATATTACCAGGAGCACCTCGACCCGGGAAAATGGCTGGGCCGGGTGTTGCAAAAGCCGGAACGGAATCAGCGGATTCTGGTGAATGCGGAGGAGGTGAGTCTGGCGGTGGGCGGGCCGGGCCGGGATTAAGACGAACCAAAATGGGAATGCTGAGATTATTATTGGCCGTGGCCGTGGTGTGCTTCCACACGGGCAGCATGGCGGAGCATTTCCTGATTTCGGCCGACACTGCGGTGCATGTGTTTTTCATCATCAGCGGTTTTTACATGGCCATGATCCTGTCGGAGAAATATGGGTTCGAGGTCAACGGCTTGAAAGCCTTCGCCCTGAACCGCCTGCTGCGAATCTATCCCACCTACTACGCGGCGCTGGCCGGGGTGATCCTGTGGCAGTTATTGTGTCATTGGACGAGTCACGGCCACGCCCCGCCGCATCCACTGCTGGCGATGGGCGCGCTGCTGCCGTGGTGGGGGCGGGTCTTGCTGGTGCTCCCCAACTTCACGCTGCTGGGGATTGACCTTCCCTTCCTGTTCAATTACGCCCCAACGACCGGGCTGGCATGGCATGCGAACAACCACCTGGACCCCGGCGTGTCCTGGTTGGGATTGTCGGTGTTGATCGGTCCGGCCTGGAGCATCGGTTCCGAGTTGTGTTTTTATCTGCTGGCGCCCTTCGCGGCCAAAGGGGCGGGGTGCCGGGCGGTCCTGCTTTTGGGCGCGTCCCTGCTGGTGTCGTTGGTGCTGAAGCGATATTTTCAATTTGAAACCTACTTTTTCTGGCCGGCCAATTTCTTCATGTTTGCGATGGGGATGCTCGCGCACAAATGGGGCGGCCGGCTGGCGACCCGGGTGGTCCACCGTGTGCGCTCCGGGTGGGGTCGGTGGGCGTTTGTAGGTTTTGCCTGGTTTTGGATCATGGGGATTCCGGCCACCCGGCATGCCCTGCCGGACGCGGTTTTGCTCGCCAGCGCCATGGGGCTTATTCCGTTCATGTTTGCCGTCACCAAGAGCAGCAAATGGGATCGTTTCCTGGGGGATCTTTCCTATCCCTTGTATTGCATCCATATGCTGTTGTTTGAAGTCTGCCGGACGATCCTCGGCCGGTTCCACGGGCATTGGAATCTGTTTTCCCCCATGGTTTTGGTCACCAGTCTGGCGGCGGCCGTATTGCTATACTGGTATGTGGATCGAATCGTGGAACACCTCCGCATCCGGGTGGTCGCCCGGCTGGGCGGGCTCTGAATCCCCGCACCATGCTTCCAACCGGACAGAAGAACAATCGGTTGTTGCACCTGGATTCGCTCCGGGGGGTGGCGGCGCTCGGGGTGGCGTTGCATCATTCATTTTTGTGTGTGGGCCGGGTGCCCCATCTGGAACTGCTGGTGCGCGTGAGCGGCCCTGTTTCCGTGCTGTTCTTTTTTGTCCTGAGCGGTTATGTCCTGGGCCGCTCGCTGCACCAGGCGCCGGCCGCCGGGGGATGGGCCTACGCGGCCTATTTCGTCCGGCGCTGTTTCCGCCTCTACCCGGCGATGGTGTTTGCCTTGATCATGGCGGTGTTGGCGGCCAAAGCCATGGCGGCCCCGATGCTCTGGCCGGCCAACGGTGATTTTCCCAAGGAAGTCATCGGCAACATGCGGGGGGTGCTGGTCAACCATACTTACGTGCCGGAATTCCTGTTGGTGACCACCCAGTTGATCGGCCCGATCTGGTCGCTCAAGGTCGAGTTCCTCTGCTCGCTGTTTCTGCCCTGCTTTCAGATGATCGTGCGTCAATTTTACCGGCTGGCGATGCCGCTGGCGGCGTTTCTGGCGTTCATGATGTTGCAACAGGGGTATGACTCGAATCTTTTCGGAAGCCTCTGGGAACTGCATTATCTGTTCATCTTTTATCTCGGTTATTTAATCAGTTGCATCCCGGCGGACAGTTTTCCCACCAAAGCGGCCGCGAACTGGCTGCTGTTCCTGGTGGCGATGTCGTTGACTTGGGCCTTGGTCAAGGATCCGCTGGTCACCGGTCAGGCCATGGGAGCCTTGAACCTCTCCATTTTACTGGGCGGTTTCCTGATCTTAATGATTCCCTGCCACCAAGTTTGGCTGCGGCGCCTGCTGCACTCGGGTCCGCTGCGGTTCTTCGGCCGCATATCGTATAGCTTTTATCTGCTGCACTGGCCGCTGTTGTTTCTGACCTGCCATGAGATTTATCAGTATGCCCCGGCGCCTTTCGCCCGTTTGCCGCTGGCCGTGCAGGGGTTGCTGCTCTTGATCGTTTCCACGGGGCTGGCGGCGGCCCTGGCGGCGGTGGCCGAGCGCTGGGTCGAGCAGCCTTTCAACCGGCTCGGCCACCGGCTGGCCAAACAACTGGCTTCCTGATTTCCGGCCTTGAAGATTCTCTTTGTGCTGTCCGAATACCTGCCGGATTCCGGCGGGGGCATCATCTCCTACTACGCCGGCGTCCTGCCACCGTTGGTCGCGGCGGGACACCGCGTGGACGTGCTGGTGGCGGCGGCGGACAAACTGGACCGGCCGGAAACTGTCCTCGGCGGAGTGCGGGTCCGGTATTTGAAATCCGCAACGCTGGCCCGGGCGGCGGCGGGGTGGGAACGGTATCGGATCGGGTATCCGACCTTTGCGGCTTTTCTGCCCCTGGCCTGGGCGGCGTATGAGGAGGCCGGACGCGGGGCGGGTTATGATCTGGTGGAAACCACGGATTTTCCGCTGTTATTCGCCCCCTGGGTGGTTTCCACCGATTCGCCGCCGGTGGTGGTGGCGTTGCACGGCAGTTGCGGCCAGTTGGAATGGCATGAACATCCCGAGCGGGTGTCATTGGATGCCGACCTGCTCCGGTTGGTCGAACGGGCGGCCCTGGCCTGCGCCCCGGCGATCTATGGCAACAGCGAGACCAACGCGCGCTTCTGGCGGGCGGCCACGCGGCGCGAGGTGGGCCTGCTGCCGCCCGCGTTTTACGGGGAAGTGGGCGCACCGGTTGCGGCGCGCCGCCCGGTTGGCACCGGGGTGGTGGCGGGGCGGTGCCAGAATTGGAAGGGGCCGCACGTGCTGTGTGAAGCGTTAAAACTCCTGCCGGGTGTCAAGGTCCGCTGGTTTGGCCGGGATGTGGTGGATGCGGCCACCGGATTGTCACAAGCGGAGTTTTTGCAGCGGAAATATCCCGGGATCATCGGCACCCAATTGATCCTCGAGGGCGCCCAACCGCGGGAGCGGGTATACGCGGAAATCGCCGGGGCGGCGTTCCTGTGCGTCCCTTCGGAATGGGATGTGTTTAATCTCACCGTGGTCGAGGCGATGGCACTGGGCGCGCCGGTGATTTGTTCCCTCCGGGCGGGGGCCGCGATGCTGATTAAGCATGGCGAAAACGGTTTTCTGTTTGATCCGGCGGTGCCCGCGCAATTGGCGGCCGCCATCCAGGCGGTGCTGGCCCTGGGCGAACCCGCCCGCCGCCGCCTCGTGGAGCAGGCCCGGGCGACGCTCCAGACCCGGCTGGATCCGGCGACGCTCACCGCGGAACGGGTGGCGTATTACGACGGCGTCATCCGGGGGGTCACCCCCTGGCGGGTGGATGACTGGCTGCGGCTGGCGCTGGCGCCGCGCCCCGAAAGCGAACCGCGCGGCCACGGATTACGGGCTTATACGGTCCGGGAACTGGCGGGGGCCGCCGCCCGCCAATTGCTCGCCGGGGTGCGGCGCCGACTGGGCCGGTCGGCGGAATAACCAAGGTAGAATCCATCATGGCTGAACAATTGGGCTTCAGTGTCTCCTGTTATCGCGGGGATATTCCGCTGGTGCGCGGGTGTCTGGCGAGCATCCGTGAGTTTGCCCCGGACGCGCCGGTCTGCCTGGTGGTGGACGGGAATTTTTCGACGCGGGCGTTGGAGCAAGCCTACGGGGTGCAGGTGATCCGCCGGGCGGACGTGAAGGATCCCGGGCTGAAAAAGCTCAGCTACGGCTTCGGCCTCACCAAGATGATCGCCTTCTGGGAGGCTCCCTTTGACCTGGTTTTCCATGTGGACTCGGATGCCGTGCTCTGGGGGGACGTGCGTAAGAACCTGCCGCCGGGCCCCTGGGACGTGGTCCACAATGAGCCGCATGAAACCATCACGGATTATATCCAGAAGACGCAGTATTTCGATCCGGCGCGGGTGTTTCAACACGTCCCGCCATTCGCCTGGGAAGGGCACCCGTATTTTCAGGCCGGCGTGATTTGCGTGCGCCGCGGGGCCTTGAATTTGGATGAATACATTCGGATGCTGGAATTGCAGCGCCGGTTTCCGGACGTGTTCATCAACGGCGACCAGGGGATGCTCAATCTCCTGGTGTTTCGGGCGTTCCAAGCCGGAACCCTGCGGGTGAAACCGGCGCATTTGCAAACCGTGCTGCCCGTATTGGCGAAGGCCGAATTGGAACAGCGTTTCCGCATCGAAAACGGCCGGCCGGTCGTGACGGGCCAACCCACCATCCTGCACTGGGCCGGCCCCAAGCCGTGGCGGGGGAATCCAGAAGTCTTCAAGGCCCCGATGGATTATTTTCGGGCCCGGGGAATGCGCGCCTGCGGCCTGCCGGGCGTGGTGCCGCTCCCGGCCGCGATGGCGGCGGATGAATTTCGCAGCCGCGGCTGGCCCCGGCTCCTCGCGCGGGGAAAGAAAAAAATCAAACGCCTGATCGGGAGAAAATGAGCGAACCCGTCAAATCCGACCAGGCCCACATTGATTTTCTCGATCCGTTGCGCGGGTTGGCGGTGGGGGCGGTCATGGCGTTTCATCTCCTCGGGGCGAATGTGGGCTGGTATCGCCTGCCGTGGTCCGGGTGGTTTCGCAATTGTTTCGCATCGCCGGGCACTCTTCTCCTGTTCCCGATCACGTATGGCTGGGCGGGGGTGGCGGTCTTTTTTGTCATCAGCGGTTTTTGCATCCACTTCAGTTTTTGCCGGTGGCCCGATTGGCGGGTGTTTTTCCTGCGGCGGTTTTTTCGCATCTACCCGGCGTATGTGGCGGCGGTGTTGTTCTGCGCCCTGTTAATCACCCGGGTGCTCCATTTCCACCCCGAGGATCCGGCGTTCGGCATGGGCCGGCAAATTGTATATCATTTGTTGTTGATCCAGAATCTCAACGACCAGGCGTATTATGGCATCAACCCCGCTTTCTGGAGCATTGCCGTGGAGGTGCAGCTTTATCTGCTGTATCCGCTGCTGCTCTGGTTGGTTTCCCGAGTGGGCTGGCGGCGCACCCTGATTGGGCTGGCCGTGTTGGAAGGCCTGTTGCGGGGCTGGCTGGCGGCGGTGTCCCTGACGACCGATCATTCGCCGCCGATGTGGTTGATCGGGCTGCCGTTTTGTTACTGGTTCAGTTGGGCGGTGGGCGCCGCGATTGCCGAGGCCCAGTTTAACGGACGAAGCTCGGGGTTTGCCCGGCAGTCACTTTGGTTCTGGACGGTGTTGGCCGGGGCCGCTTATGTCATCAAACCCCTGGAACCCTTTGCCTTCACCTTTTTTGCCATGCTGACGGCAACCTTCATCGCCCGGCGGCTCGCACGAACTCCGGGCGACCGGCCGCCGCGGACGAGCCGGTGGTATAAAGAACTGACGGTGCTGGGTATTTGGAGTTACAGCCTGTATTTACTGCATCAGACCATGCTTTCGCTGGCGCTCCTGTTGGAGGTGGCCTTCGCGCCCCGGCTCAACGCCCGGCTTGAGCGGCATGGGTTTGCCCCGCTGCCGCATCTGTTTTACAGCCTCACCTTTTGCGCCTTGGTCATGGTCCTGGTCCTGCTCGCGGCCCGGCTGTGCTTCCGGTATGTCGAAACGCCCAGTATCACCCTGGGCAAGCAACTGGTGCGCCGCTGGCGGCCGACCCCGGGGCCGGCCCCGGGGGGAGTTTTTTCATCGTGAAAGCCTTCGTCAAACGGCTGCTGGGACCGCTCTATTACCACCAACCCGGGTTCACCTGGGATGTGGAAAGCTGGCTGCCGGATCATCCCGGGGCCGGGCGCGTGGATCAGGTCATCACCGAGCGGGGCGCGGTGCCCGCGTTCCCCGCGCCGGTGGCGGGCAGCCGGCTTTCCCCGCCGCTGGCGTTGTCCGCCCCGGTGGGCACGTTCCGCCGCTATCTCGCCACCGTCCCGCAGGCCCGGATCAATAGTCCATTTGGTTATACGATAATGCCGGGGGGGGCCTTCCTCATCCAGCCCGCCTGGCACCAGGACAGTTTCCTGAAACACCCCGCGTATTTTAAACGCTGGCAGCGCCGGTCCGTTTTCATGCCCGGGACGTGGTTCAACGCCATCCTGTTTCATGCCGCCAGCTACTATCACTGGATGTGCGATGTGCTGCCCCGTTTCCATCAAATCCTGGACCGGTTGCCGCCGGAGACCCGGTTCATCGTGCCCGGCACGATGACGGGCTGGCAATGGGAATCCCTCTCGGCCATCGGGGTGGACCGGTCCCGCTGCGTGAGTTATCCGGGCGACCGGCCCTGGGTTTTGGAACGGCTCATTTACGCGCCACCGGCGGCCATGACGGGGGATCATGAACCGGCCGCCATGACTTGGGTGCGGGACGCCCTGTGCGCGCATTTCCAGGCACCGGCCGGCCCGGCGGCGGGCCCGAACCGGATTTATGTCACCCGGCAGTCCTCGGAAAGCCGGCATATCGTGAATGAGAAGGATTTATTTCCAATCTTGGAACGGTTCCAATACCGTGTGGTGATGGCCGATTTACTCCCGTTCGCCGAGCAGGTGAAATTATTTTCCACGGCCACCCATCTCGTCGCCCCCCATGGCGGCGGCATCACGAATCTCACCTGGACCCCCCGGGGCTGCCACCTGCTGGAACTGTTCAACCCCAAAACCATTGACCGCCGGTGTTATTGGAGCCTGGCCCACACCCTCGGACATGTCCCCAAATATCTGGTCGGCGAGGCCCGCGGCGGGGAGGCCAATTCCCCCTACCAACTCGATCCCGTGATGTTCGAGCAGGGCTTGGCGGCCAATGAGTGACCTTCGTTCTTTTGTTTTGGCGGAATCACAAAATGACGCTTGAATCCGGCCCTGAAGCCCGCCTATCGGCGGAAAACCGCTTCGCCTCGCGCCCCGCGCCCCGTGCCCCGCGCCTCTTAACATGAAGCCCGCCCTGACGGTTATAATCCCGGTGTTAAACGGGATGCCTTACCTGCCGGAAATGCTGGCCTCGCTCGCGGCGCAAACCTTCCGGGATTTCGAGGTGGTGCTCTGGGATAACGGCTCGACGGATGGCACCGTTGCCGAGGCGGAAAAATGGCTGCCCGGGCGGTTGCCGGGGCGGGTGGTGGCCGGCGTTCCGTTGCCGCTGCATGAATGCCTGGCGCGCATGGTGCGGGAGTCCACCTCCGAACTTTGCGCGCGCATGGATGCGGATGACCTCGCCCATCCCGAACGGTTTGCCCGGCAAGTCGCCTTCCTGGCCGGCCATCCCGAGTGCGACGGCGTGGGGGGACAGATGGAATTGGTGAATGAGCGCAGCGAAAAAATCGGCCTGGCCGCCGCCGCGCCCCTGGGTCATGCGGCGGTGCTCCTCACAATGTTTTGGCGCAACGCCATGCCGCATCCGGCCATGGTTTTCCGGCGGACGGCGGCGCTGGCGGCGGGCAATTATTCCGCTCATAAGCCGGTCGAGGATTACGATCTCTGGCTGCGAATGTGTTTGCGCGGGCGGCTGGCCAACCTGCCGGAAATGGTGTTGCAATACCGCGTGCATGCCACCAGTGTGTGCGCCGGCGAGGCCCGGGCGGGGCAGTTGGTTCAAAAAATGCACGAATGTGCGGCCCGCCACTCCAGCGCCCTCTTTGACATCGCCGCGCCCGAAATGCTGGCCCTGCTGGCCCGCCGGAAATTTTTGAGCGTGTTCCCGCTGGAACACCTGCTGACCTCCGTGGCCAGGCGCGCCGGCGTCGCCCGGGCGGACCTGCGCCGGACGCCGGAATTTCATGCCGCCGGCCGGGCGGTGTGTCACCGCCGGGACCTGTTCACCCGGATGTATCTGGCCATCCTCGAGACGCACGCCCGGGGTCAAAGTCTGACCGGAATGATTTTGCATAAGCTCCATGTACGCTAAGATCAGCCGCTACCTTTACGCCAAGTATCGCGCCTTCGCCCCGCTCTCCTGCCTGGCCTCACCGCGCAATGATGTGTTGCGGGGCTGGCGGCGCTGGCGCTGGCTCATCCGCCAGCGGCGGACCGGGCGCTTGATCGAACCTTCAGTTCGGTTCCAGGGGGATCTCGCCGGCTTGGAGGAGTGCCTGACGCTGGGCCGGGAAACCTGCCTGGACCGCGGCGTCATCCTGTGGCTCGGCCGCGAGGGGGAGGGCCGGGGCCGGATACAATTGGGAGAACGGGTTTATGTCGGGCCGTATTCCTATCTCGGCACCTCGGGCCATCGGTTGGAAATTGGCGCGGACACCATTATCGGCGCCCAAAGTTATATCATTACCGTGAACCATCGCACCCAGCGCCGGGATGTGCCTTATGGCACGCAGGGTTACACGGGGGCGGATGTCATCATCGGCGCCAATGTGTGGATTGGCTGTCACGTGGTCATTTTGCCGGGCGTGACCATTGGCGACCACGCCATCATCGGCGCGGGGGCCGTGGTCACCAAAAATGTCCCCGGCGGGGAAACGTGGGTCGGCGTGCCGGCCCGGAAAATGGGCAAGTCATGAAACTGGGCATTATCTCCAACATGCGGGGCGTCTCGTGGGCGGGCAGTGAGACGGTGTGGCATCAGGCCGCCATGCTGGCTCTGCGGGAGGGCCACGAGGTCACCGCCCTCGTGCATCCGGATCTGCTGCCGGCCGCGCAAATGGCCGATTTCCGCCGGGCGGGCGGCCGGGTCCATCCCTGGCGGAAGTTTCCGATCGCCCGGTTTCAAGGTCTCAAAGAAAAAATTCACCCCAATTTTCCGCCGGCCCTGCTGGGGCAATTTGACGCGCTTTTAGTCTCCCTGGGCTCCCTCCCCGCCCTCAATTACGTGCCCGGTTTGGTGACGGGATTGGCCGCCACGGAAACGCCCTTCGTTTTGTTTTGCCAGTTTAACGCCGGGCACCTGGTCATTGCTCCGCGCGAACGCCGGGCGGTGATCCGGGTCATGGAAAAGAGCGCCGCCAATGTGTTTGTCTCCCGCCGCAACCTGCTGGAAGCCCGCCGCCAATTTGCCATGGAGCCGCCCGGAGCCCGGGTGATCCTTAATTCGGCGCGGGATGTTCTGGCCGAGCCGGAACCCTGGCCGGACGGCCCGCCCACCTTTTCCTTTGCCAGTGTCGCCCGTTTTGAAATGGCTTGGAAGGGACAGGACCTATTGCTTGAGATACTGAGCCAGCCGCCGTGGCGCGACCGGCCCTGGCGCCTGCGCTTTTACGGCGGCGGACCGGATTTGGAACATCTCCAGCGCCTGACCGCCTTTTTCAAACTCGAGGACCGCGTGATTTTCGAAGGCTTTGTCGCCGACTTGTCCGCGATTTGGTCGAAAAACCATATTCTGTTGCTGCCCTCTCATGGCGAGGGCACCCCCCTGGCGGCGTTGGAAGCCATGATGTATGGCCGGCCCGTGGTGGCCACCGATGTCGGCGGCAACACGGAAATCATCGAGGACGGCGCCACCGGCTATATTGCCGAGGCCGCCACCGTCCGCTCGTTTGCCAAGGCCCTCGAACGGGCCTGGCAGGCGCGGGACCAATGGCCCGCCATGGGCCTGGCCGCCCACCAATCGGTCCGTGAACGGGCCGCCCATGACCCCGCCAAAAGTTTGCTGGCCGCCTGGATCGCGGCGGCGGCGGCCAAAGTATAAATCATGAAAATCGCCTTCATCGCCCATGTTTTGCCGGCCGACACGTCGGCCAGCCAGGTGACCTTTCACCGCCATTTCAAGGCGCTAAAAGCCGCTGAGTATCGGTTTTATTCCAGCACCATGACCACCTCGAGCCTGCCCGGGCCGGTCGTGCGGGTGGATTATCCCGCCTGGTTGCGGCGCCTGGCGAACACCCGGTTGAACAAGCTGGTGGAAACCCTCGTGAATTACGCCGGCTTCCCCGCCGCGACCGTGCGGCCCCTCGCGGCAGAATTGGTCCGGGACAAGGTGGATGTCATCGTGACCCTGGCCCACGGCCGGGAAGCGTGGCTGGCACTGGCCTGCGCCCAGGCCACCGGCATTCCCTTGATCACGTTTTACCACGACGATTTCTGGACGGGCGTCCGCAGTCAGGAGCGTTTCTTTGCGAAATTGGCGGGCCATTCCCGCGCCGCCCTCTGTGTTTCCCCCCGGATGCTGGCCAACATTCAGAAGCACTCGCCGCGCGCCAGTCTGCTATGGCCCATCAGCGATCCGGTGGCGATCATCCCGCCCAAACCGCCCAAGGCCCCCGGCCAAAAATGGGCCGTGCTGCACACCGGCACCCTTTATCATTACATGGAGGCGCAAATCCTCGGCTTGGTGCGCGCTTACAAGGGACATCCGGAAATCGAGTTCTGGTCCACCGGCAAACCCAAGGGCTGGACGGAGGCGGGGGCCAAAGAATTCGCCGAGAGCGGTTCCGCCCTCGGTTTTCTGAGCCGGGAGGATTTGCGCAGCACCTTTGAAAAAGCCGATGTCCTGCTGAGCATCACCCCCTTTGGCGAACCCTACCGGTCCTGGGTCAGCACTTATTTCCCGTCCAAAGTCGTGGAATATTCCCGCATCATGCGGCCCATTATTATCTGGGCTCCGTCGGAAACGGCCATTTCCGACTGGGCCAAGGACTCCCGGGCGGCGGTGGCGGTGAATAATGAAAACCCCGGGGCGGTGGTGAATGCCATTGACCGGTTTATCAATGATGACGCCCTGAAAGCCGGTCTGATCTCACGCCTCAACCACGCCGCCAACACCGACTTCAACCCCGAGACCCTGCAAAAACAATTTGAGGAAACCCTCGAACAGGCGGTGAAAAGTTAGCTCCCATTACCCGGTTCATGAAAACCATCATCAAAACCATAACCAAACGGTCCGGGCGGCTCCCCCTCGCCGTTTTGAATGCGGGCCATCCCCGATTGGCGGGATTCATGCAGCATTGGCTGTCGTTTGGGAGTCGGAACCCCGTCCGTCGGCGGGTGCTTCATTTTATCCGGTGTTCGGAGCGGTTGTTTGAGCTTCAACGCCGGGCCGGGAGCGGGGCGGACGGCGGGCGGGATTATCCGGTGGTTTTGATCAACCGGGACTGCGACACCCGCCGCCTGGCGGCCTTTCAAAAGCGGGCCCAACAGTTCGGCGTTTCGTTTCAGCGATCCCCCGGGGTTAATGCCACCGCCCCCGGCTTTGACTTCACCCCGTATGAAAGTCAGATTGGCGAGACCTTTTACAACCAAACCCGGATTCTCAAGGGCGGGGTGGGTTGCTTTCTGGGACATTTGGGCGCCTGGCGGCAAGTGCAGGCCGGCGGCCATGAACTGGGGCTGGTTTGCGAGGATGATGCCTGGTTTATCGGGCCGCCCCCCCTGAAAATCGCGGACCTGGAATTGCCGCCGGATGCGGATTTGATTTTCGCCAATGAACGCATGGCCGCCGGGCTTTTAAATGAGCATTCCGTGGCCGAATTAAAGCACCACAAATTTCTAAAAGTCGCCGCCAACGCCGCCTTTTATGCCCTGCACAAAATCAGCTCCCACATTACGGGTCCCGGCGGGGACGGCTATTTTCTGACCCGCCGCGGGGTGGAGAAATTGTTGCGAATTTATTCCCAAACCAGAATTTATGTGGATGTTGACTGGTTTCTGCTGTTTCAATCCCTGAGCGATGCGGAAGTGGCGCTGTTCAAGATCCAGGATGCCACCGGCCGGTTTGATTCGATGGTCTTGGCCCCGGAACGGCTTTGCAGTTATGTCTTGGTGCCCAGCCTGGTGGAACAGGCCTCCATGGGGTCCACCCGGAAAACCGAAGACCCGGCCGGATATTTGGAACGCTCCGTGATGTTCCCAAATCCGCGGTGAAATTATGATCATCATCAACTTCGTTTATGGGCAATTGTGCAATCAATTGTTTTTATTTTCCCATTTGCTGGCGCATGGCGAGGTGACCGGACGGCGGGTTTGGTTTCCGGGGTTTAGAAAAAATGAAGGTCAGTTCGAATACTTTCTGACCGACCGGAAGACTTGGTCCAAAAATGTATATCTGCCTTTTTCCGGGGACCGGGCCAAAGCGCGGGCCGAGGCCGGTCTCCGCCGCGTCCTGCACAAAGACGGCAAACTGCTCCGGTTGGTCGAGGCCGTCACCCGCCGGAAGCTGCATGTGTCGCTGGATTACCTCAACGAGTTCATGTATCCGGAAAACGAAGGCGGCCGGCAACTCACCACCCCGCTCTGCCTGTTTGAGGGCTGGGTCTTCCGGGTTCCCTCCGCCCTGGCGGCCTTTGCCCCGCAATTGCGCCAGATCTTCCGCTTCCGCCCGGCGGAGGTGGACCGGGCCCGGACTTTTTTATCGGCCTTCCCCTATAAAAACATCATCGGCGTTCATATTCGCCAAAGCGATTACGCCCAGGATGCCCCGCAATTCTGCTGGACTCCCGGGCAGTATCTCACCTGGATGCAAGCCTTGCGCGGGGAACTGGGGCCCGACACCGGCTTCGTCGTCGTCACCGACGGCAAAATCCCCGATTTCAACGAAAGTTGGATCACCCTTCATCGCGGGAACGCCGTTCAAGATTTGTGCGTTTTATCCCACTGCCACCGGATTATGGGACCGCCCTCGACCTTCAACCGCTGGGCGGCGTTCGTCGGCGATAAACCCCATCTGGCCCTGTGGACCCCGGACCAAGAAGTCACCAGCCGGGATTTCGCCCCCTTCAAAATCCTGAGCCGGCCCAAAAACCTCTCCCCCAACGAGGTGCACGTGATGAACTTTTTTGGCATCGTATAAGTGGACAATTTCGGACTTTGCTCTTTCTCCTCATCTGCGTTTATCTGCGTCCATCTGCGGTTGAAATAAATCATTCCGCCTGATCCTTGAAACTTTCCGTCGTCATCCCCGGCTACAATCGCGCGCATTTGATTGGCGAAACCCTGCGCAGCTTGTTGCAGCAAACGCGGCCGGCGGAGGAAATCATCGTGGTGGATGACGGGTCCACCGATGATACCGCCGGGGTGGCCGAGTCCTTCGGCAAAACTGTCCGGGTCATCCGTCAGGCCAACCAGGGACCGGCGGCGGCCCGCAATACCGGCTTCGCCGCCGCCACCGGCGAGTTCATCCATTTTTTTGACAGTGATGACCTCGCCGCCCCCAACAAACACGCCGTGCAACTGGCCGCGCTCGAAGCCACCGGGGCGGACATCGCCCTCGGCCCGTGGGTGAAGGGCCGGTTTGTTGAAAACCGGTTTGTCCCCGAGAACCAGGTGCTCCAGCAGCAGGGTCTCCCGGCCGGAAACGATCTGGCCCGGGCGTTGCTCTCGCATTGGTCCGTGGTGCCGCATTCCGCGCTGTTCCGCCGGTCCATCGTGGAAAAGTCCGGCGGCTTTCCCGTGGATTTGTTTGTGGCCGAAGATCAATACATGTTTCTGGCCTGCCTGTTGGCCGGGGCGCGGGTGGTGCATACGCCCGGAACCATCGAATTTTACCGGCTGGGCGACGGCGGTAAAATCACGGAAAGCCCGGAATGGGCCGTGCGCCGGCTGCGCGAATGGGCGCGTTTCCTGCTCAAGGCCCGGACGGCTTGTTTGTCGGCAGGACTGGATCCCTTGCACTGGTTTGGCTACCGCCGGCGGTTGTGGGAGGTCCGGGAGGACCTGCTCTCCGCGCACTGCGCGGATGCCGAACTCATGAGCCAATTACAGGCGCTCGCGCCCGGCGGTTTGGCGGCGGTCCTCTGCCGCAGCCACCGCCAGCTCGAGCGCTGGCATGGCGGCTGGCAGCAACGCCGAACCGGCGGCCGCGCGCACGCATCCTTCCGCCTCGGCCCCATCACGCCGGACCAGATTGCGCTGCTGGGCCAGCTCGGCTATGTCTTTGGTCCCCACGATATTAAACATGCGCTGGCTCATCATTGAAGATTCCCTCGAAGGCCGCCAGGGCCATTGGTTCGAGTATCTCGAAAATTTCTGCCGCGAACTCCCCCGGCTGGGCGACTCCGTGACGCTGCTCGTGTCCCGGCGCGCGGAACCGTTCATCCTGAACCGGTTGGGGGCGCTGCCCCGGCTGCCAGACTCGGCCTTCGGAAAGATGAGCGACGGCGCCCCCGCCTGGCGGCGTTACGCGCGGATTCCCGTGCATGCGTGGAAAACCTTCTGGGCGGTGCGCCGGCATCTGCGGACCGCGCCCGAACCCGAGATTATTTTCGTGCCCACGGTGATCATCCATCATTTGCTGGCCTGGGCGGTGCTGGTCAAACTGCGGTTGAAACGCGGGCCCACGCGCATACTCCTGTTTTTTCCGGGCCTGCCCATCCGCCGGAACGGCGAAACGGCGGTGGTGGACGGCAGCCCCACCTCGAAACTGGTGCGCCGGTTGATGCGCTGGCTGGCCCCGGAAATTCGCGCCGGCAAGGTCATTCTGGGGGTGGAAACCCAGCCCATGAAACGTGCGGCGGAACAGGCCTTCCAAGTGCCCTTCACCTATTTCCCCCACCCGGTGAACCCGCTGCCCGCCGACCTCCCACCGCTCCCCGATTCCGCCCCCGTCACCATGGCCTGCTACGGCCCGGCCCGGTATGAAAAAGGCAGCCAGGTGCTGGCCGCCGCCATGGAGCGGCACCTGACGGCGTTGCCGGCCGGCCGCACCCGGTTCGTCCTGCAATGGCTCGAAGATTTCCCCCTGGCCTCCGGCGGGACCGCCCGGTTGCCGGCGGGGTTGCGATCCCATTCCCGCGTGGAGATCGTCAGCCGGTTTTTTGCGGACGGTGAATATGCGCAACGCCTCGCCGCCACGCAGGTGCTGCTGCTGCCCTACCGTTGTTCCTCGTATGCCCTGCGCGTGTCCCGCGTGGTGATCGAGGCCCTCGTCAACGGCCTGCCCGTGGTCGCCACCCGGGGCACCACCCTGGCGGACCAGGCCGAACAATTCGGCGCCGCCGTGCTCTGCGACGACGGCGGCGTGGAAAGCCTGATGGCCGCCATCGAAACCGTCGAGCGCGACTATCCCGCCCTGGCCACCCGGGCCGGTGAACGGCGGACCGCCGCGCGGGAACACTTTTCCGTCCGGCACTTCCGGAGTTTACTGGCCGCCGCCACCCGGGCGGAAATCTAACACTCGACTCTGTGCCTGGATATCTGCGCCCGCCACCGCCCCCTGTGAGTTCCACCCCATCCCCCACCCTCCTGGTGTTCGCCCCCACCGCCAGCGGCGGTCTGGCTGAATACACATTCCATCAGGTGCAGGCCCTCGAACGGGCCGGGGCCAAAGTCGTCTGCTTGGTCGCGCCCTCCTTTCTTCCGGGCCGGTCCCTGCCGTTTAAAGCCATTCGCTGTCTCAGCGATCCACCGCCGGAGGGGGGGGCGCGGCTCGTGAAAAAACTCCGGATGCTCGGGCGCATCAGCGCCTGCCGCTGGCGGCTCGCGTGGTATATCTGGAAACTGCGCCCGGATCTGGTGCTGCTCGATTCCTATGTGGAGTATGTCGCCCCCTTCTGGGTCTGGCCCCACTGGCTGCTGGCGCGCTTGGGCGGGGTGCGTTACGCCGCCAACCTGCACGATCCGCAGCGCACCTACGTCATCGGGCCGGTCTGGTGGCACCGCCTCTCCGGGCGGCTGGCCTATCGGCCGTTGGACTTCGTATTAGTCCATGACCGGTTGCCGGAACCCTCTCCGGTGCCGGCGCGCGTTCGCGTCGTGCAAGTGCCGCACGGGCTCTATGAAATCAGCACCCCGTCCGCGGCCCCCGGGGAAATCCGCCGGAACTGGGGCGTGCGCCCCGGCCAGTCCGTATTTCTGGCCTTTGGCTATGTCCGCGACGGCAAGAATTTGGATCTGGCCGTGCGGGCCCTGGCCCGGGTGCCGTCGGCCTTCCTCGTCCTGGCCGGGTCGGTGGCTTCCAACCAGGACAAGCCCTTCGCCCATTACCGCGAACTCGCGGCCCAACTCGGCGTGTCCGACCGCTGCCATTTCGCCGAGGGGTTTGTGGCCGATGGCGATCTGGGCAACTACTTTGCAGGGGCCGATTTTGTGCTGTTGACCTACGCCGCCAGTTTTCACTCCCAAAGCGGCGTGTTGAACCTCGCCGCCCGGGCGCGCAAGCCCGTGCTCGCCTCGGCCGCCGCCAGTCCGCTCCTGGAATCCGTGCGCAATTTCCAACTGGGCATCACCGTCGCGCCGGATTCGCCCGACGCCGTCGTTCGCGGCATGGAACAACTCCTCAGCGCCCCTCCCCGGCCGCGGTGGGAGGATTACGAGGCGTCCGCCTCCTGGGCCGTCAACGCCCAAGGGGTGCTCCAAGCCGCCGGCTTGCGAACCGGCCCCCGGAAATGAATTTCAGCATTTCAGCTTGCGGCGATGGTTTTTGATTCACCATGAACTTAAAAGTATTGGCCGGCGGTCTGCTGGCGCTGGCGTATAACCACGGCCTCGGGCGGCTGCCGCTCCGGGGGCTGCGCCGGCTGTATTTGCGCGGCTGGCTCGGGCATTGGGGACCGGGCACCGGCGTGCAAATGGGCTGCCGCTTTTTAAACGGGCGCAAGATTCACCTGGGCGAGCGCAACATCATCAACTTTGGCTGCCTGCTCGACGGCCGGAAATTTCCCATCCACACCGGGCGCGATGTTTCCATCGGCCCCCACGCCACGATTTTGACCCTCGGCCACGACCCGCAAGCGCCCGATTTCGCCGACCGCGGCGGGGCCGTGGTGATCGGCGACCGGGCCTGGATTGGTTATGGCGCCCTGATCCTGCCCGGCCTCACGATTGGCGAAGGCGCCGTGGTCGGCGCCGGGGCCGTGGTGACCAAGAATGTGGAGCCGTTCGCCATCGTGGCCGGCAACCCCGCCCGCAAAATTGGTGAACGCAACCGGGATTTGAGTTACCAACTCAAATTTGACCCCCTGCTCCTTTGATATACGGAATACTCCCTTGAAATTCATCGTATCCCAAATCGGCGCGCGGGAGCACTACGCCGTGGCGCGGGCGCTGCATCAAGCCGGGCGGCTGGACGCGCTCTATACGGATTTCTGGGCCGGCCGCGCCTGGCGCTCGTTCGCCCGGGTGCCCGGCTTCAGTAAACTGCGTTCGCTCGCCGCGCGTTCCCATGCCGGTCTGGCGTCCGCCCCGGTGTATTCATGGAACCTGGCCATGCTGGCCTGGGAGTATCGGCTGCGCCAACACACCCGGACCGGCGACCGCTACCAGGGCTTCATCGAGGTGGGGCAAAAATTTGCCGGGGCGGTGCGGGACCAATTGCGCCGCCGCCGCGATTGGCCGGCCGGAACCATTTTTTTCAGCTACGACACCGGCGCTTTGGAAACCCTCGAGTTTTTAAAAACCCGGGGCGTGCCTTGCGTGGTGGATCAGATGGACCCCAGCCGGGTGGAAGTGGACTTGGTGTGCGCGGAGGCCAAACGCTGGCCGGGCTGGGAGCCGGCCGCCGCCCCCGTGCCCGAAGCCTATTTCCGCCGTCGGGAACAGGAGTGGGCCCTGGCTGACCGGGTGGTGGTCAATTCCGAGTTCTCCCGGCGGGCCTTGATGCAACAGGGCGTGCCGGCGGAAAAACTCGTCGTCATTCCCCTGTGCTATGAGATGCACGCGGAGGCGGAAGCCGTCGCCCGGCCCCCCCGCGACCCGGCAGCCCCGCTGCGCATCCTCTTCCTCGGCCAGGTCATCTTGCGCAAAGGCATTCAATACCTGCTGGCGGCGGCCAAATTATTGGAATCCGAGCCGGTCCATTTTGACGTGGTGGGGGCGGTGGGCATCTCAGCCGACGCCGTGAAATCCGCCCCGCCCAATGTGACCTTTCACGGCCGGGCCACCCGGGATCAGGTGCGGGACTGGTATCAACGGGCCGATGTGTTTGTGCTGCCCACGCTTTCGGATGGTTTTGCGCTCACCCAACTCGAGGCCATGGCGTATGGCCTGCCGGTCATCGCCACCCCGAATTGCGGCGCGGTGGTGACCCCCGGCGAAGACGGCTTGATCGTGCCGCCGGGCGACGCCGCCGCCCTGGCCGGGGCGCTCCACCGTTATTTGACCGAGCCCAAATTGCTCGCGCAACACCAGGCCGGCGGGCGCGGGAAAATCCGGCAATTCAGCCTGGCCCGGCTCGGGGCCAGCCTGGCCGCCCTGCCAGCCGGATTGGTGGAATAAAACGCCCCGGTCGAAACACTGGATGTTTTAGCGCAAACTCGGTAAACTAATCCTTCATGTCAGAAACCTTGAGCATTTTGCCCGGCCCGTTCTGGGTGGTGGCGCTGTTACTGCTTTTGGGCGGGGGCTGGGCCGTCACGCACATCCGCGGGGGCCTCGGGTTGCCGGTGCTGGCCGTTTTGGGCACCACGGCCACCTGGTATGTGGGTGACGCCTTTTACAACGATTATGCCAACTACCACACCAAACTGTTCACCCCGGAGGTGCTCTCGGCCGCCTGGTGGCAGGTGGCCCTGTTCCTCGCGGTTTTCCTGGTGCTGGTCCCGGTCATGCACCGGTGGTTCAATGCGCGGTCCCTGCGCCGCACCAGCCAGATTGTCCATCTGCTCCGGGTGGGCGTCGGGCAGCCGGAGCTTCAGGCCCAGGTGAACCTGATGTTTCGGGGGTGCCTGATCGTCTGGTTGGTACTGGTGGCCATTGCCGCAGTTCGTCTGCGCGACGAGCTGCCCTACTACTTTGCCCCGTATTTGGCGTATAAGGCGGATCCGTGGGGGCGGGGCCAGATCGGCGGCGGTTTTGATTCCCTCCTGGCGTTGGCCGCCTATGTCCAGATGTTTGTCGCCTCCATCTTTGGCGTCGTCGCGGCGCTGGCGCAAAACCGGCGGGTGCGCACCCTCGCCCTGATCGGGGTGCTGCTCACCTGGCCTTTTTATCTGTTCGACCGGACGCGCAACTTCATGCTCGTGGTGATGGTGCCGGGGATTTTGGGCTGGGTGTTCCTGCGCTTGCGCATTGGCATGTTGCCCAAAATATTGATTCTGGCCGTCTGCTATTATATGATCAACGCTTGGTTTGCCTTTGTCATCGCCAACCGCGCGGAGATCTCCATTGTTGATGCCGTCAATGGCGAAGGCGTCAGCCTCAAAGACGCCCGGGAAAAGCACCACGAAGGACTGAACATGTTCGAGGAATTGTGCTGGGTGAACACCTTTATTGAGAACGGCACTTACCGTCCCAATTGGGGCGCGCGTTATTTTGCCGAACTCGTCAACCCCGTCCCGCGCGTCCTCTGGCCGGGCAAACCGTTGATCGGCTTGGATTACGCCGTCGCGCGCGGTCAACAGTATGGCGATGATGGTTCGGTGACCGCCACCATTTCCACGGGCATGATCGGCCAGGGGGCGGTGAATTTCGGGCTGATTCTCGGCCCCGCCTTCGCCGCCTGGCTGATGAGCATGTGGGCGGCCATCCTGGCCGGGTTGGACCTGCGCGGCGACGAACTGGGACGGGTTCCCTTGTTTGCCCTGGGCATGATTCTCACCTTCAATCTCGGCCGGGACATCACCCTCATCACCCTTTATACGTTTGTTTTTGGCGCGTTGGTGATCTGGTGGGTCGGGCGTTCCCAACGGCGGCCGCCACCGGCGCGCGTTCGCCGGACCGGACCGGCCGGCCGGCCGCAACCCAGGCAATGGGTGGGTCCGTCATGGTCCGTTCCCCCGCCCCCGGAGGAGCTGGCCCCCCGGCCACCGTTGCCCTGACGGCCCATGACCCCGCCCGGCTTGAACCCTGATTACCCCCGTGAGAATCACCGTCATCTTCGATAATTTCGGACCCTACCATCTCGCCCGCCTCCGGGCGGCCGCCGGGGTTGGCGAACTGGCGGCGGTGGAAGTCGCCGCCAGCAGTGCGGAATATGCCTGGGCGCGGCGGGATCCCGGCGCCGCCCCATGGCGGATCGTCACCCTGCTGGAGTCGGGCACCAGCCGTGAAGTTCAACAGCGCGAGCTCATCCAAAAAATGGACCGGGCCCTGGAGGAACTCCGGCCCGAGGTCGTGTTCGTCCCCGGCTGGTCGGGACGCGCCGCGTTTGCGGCCCTGGCCTGGTGCGCCCGCCGCCAAATTCCCGCCGTCACCATGTCGGAAAGCACCGAGTGGGACGAAGCCCGCGCCGGCTGGAAAGAGGCGGTCAAACGCCAGTTGGTCGGCCTGTGTTCCGCCGCCCTCGTCGGCGGCACGCCCCACCAGGATTACATCGTGCGGCTGGGCCTGCCCCGGGACCGGGCCTTTCCGGGTTACGATGCCGTGGACAACGACTACTTTTCGGTTCAAGCCGCCGAATGCGCCCGGCAGGCCGCGGCCCTCCGGCACCAGCACGGTTTGCCGGAGAAATTTTTCCTGGCTTCCAACCGGTTTATTGAAAAGAAAAACCTCCCGCGCCTGCTGGAGGCGTATGCCCGCTATCGGAAGCAGGCCGCCGCCCCGCCCTGGGACTTGGTGTTGCTCGGCGATGGCGCCCTCCGCCCCGCCCTCATCGCTCTACGGTCCGCGCTGGGCGTGGATGCCAGTGTCCACCTGCCCGGTTTCAAACAATACCCGGAGCTGCCGGCTTACTATGGCCTGGCCGGGGCCTTCATCCACGCCAGCACCACCGAACAATGGGGCCTGGTGGTGAATGAAGCCATGGCCGGCGGTCTGCCCGTGCTCGTGTCCAACCGCTGCGGTTGCGCCACGGATTTGGTTCAGTCCGGGGCGAACGGCTTCACCTTTGACCCCCTGGACGTGGACCAACTCGCCCGGCTCATGCGGCAGGTTTCCGCCCCCGGCTTTCCGCTGGCCGCATTTGGCGCCGAGAGCCGGCGCATCATCGCCCAATGGGGGCCGGAACGATTTGCCCGGGGCGCACGGGCGGCGGCCGAGTGCGCCCAGCGCGTCGGCCCCATTCGACCCACCTTCCTCCAAACTCAGCTATTGAAACTGCTATTGTGGAAATAAGTTCATGATCAAAACCGCCAACCTCACCGGCTCCGTGTCCCGCAACGCCGGCGGCCTCTATGAAAGCGTGCGCCGGCTGGTGCAATCGCTGTCCAAAACGGGCATGGAAATCCGCGTCTTCGGCACCGCCGATGAGCACACCGCCGCCGACATCGGCCTGTGGTCCCCGGTCAAGGTCCTCGCTTTCCGCACCGTCGGGCCGCATCAATTCGGCTATTCCCCCCAATTCCGGAAGTTACTGGAGGATTTCTCCCCCGACTTGGTCCACACCCACGGCATCTGGGTGTATTCCAGCATCGCCACCAACCAATACCGTCGTCGCCGGGGCGTGCCCTACCTCATCTCGGCGCACGGCATGCTCGACCCCTGGGCCATCCGTCATTCCCACTGGAAAAAAGCCATCGCCTATTTGTTCTACGAAGGCGCGCATCTGCGCGAAGCCAAATGCCTGCGCGCCCTGTGCGAATCCGAGGCCATCGCCATCCGCAAACTGGGCCTGACCAATCCCATTGCCATCATCCCCAATGGCATTGATCTGCCGGCGGTCCCGGCCTCCGCCGCTCTCCAACCGTCGGAAAACGCGGGCGGCAAACGGTCGCCCGAACTTGAGCAACTTAAGGCGGCCGGCCGGAAAACCGTTTTATTCCTCTCCCGGATCCACCCCAAGAAAGGGATCCCCAATCTGCTCCGGGCCTGGTCATCCACCGTCGGCTCCCCGGGGAAAGGCGGAGTCGGGGCCGACTGGACCCTCGCCATCGCCGGCTGGGATCAGGGCGGCCACGAGGACGAATTAAAGCGCCTGGCCACCGAACTGGGGCTGGCGTGGGTGGATGCGCGCACCGGGGCCATCACCGGAGCCCCAGCCGTGGTCTTTCTGGGCCCGCAATTCGGGGCCGCCAAGGCCGGCTGCTACCGCAGTTGCGACGCCTTTATTTTGCCGTCGTTCAGCGAAGGCGTGCCCATGGTGGTCCTCGAGGCCTGGGCCTACGGCAAGCCCGTCGTGATCACCCCGGAATGCAACCTGCCCGCCGGGTTTACGCGCGGCGCGGCCTTGCGCATCGAGACCGACGTGGCGAGCATCGGGCGCGGCTTGCGGGAATTGTTCCAAGCCTCCCCCGCCGCCCTGCAGACCCTCGGCGAGCACGGGCGGACCCTCGTCGCCGAGAAGTTCGCGTGGCCGGTGGTGGCGCAGGACATGAAGGCGGTTTATGACTGGTTGTTGGGCGGCGGCCCCAAACCCGGATGCGTTGTGTGATTGACCTCCGGCGAATCTCCGATTAATTATTATATAGGCATGTATAAACGAGAATTATTAACCGTTTCCCTGTTCGCCGCCGTCACCTTCCTGCTGGTGGCGGGCGCGGGGTGGTTTGCCGTTGATCGGCTGCACCAGACTTCCAAAATGCTGGTGATTGACACGCTGCCCGGGCTGGTGGACGCCGGCCTGGCCGAGGAACGGCTGCACGAAAACCGGCATGTGATGCATGAAATGCTCGCGCCGCACTCCGCCGCCGAACGCGCCCAGATGATCCGGCTGGTCACCACCAACAGCGTCGAGGATCTCTGGCTGAACTACGCCGGGAGCATTTACGCCCCGGAAGACCGCGAGAATTACCAGGCCATGCTCCTGGTCCGGTCCAATTATTTGCAAACCCTGCCCCCGTTCTTTGATCTCGTCACCGCCGGGAAACTGGCCGAAGCCGCCACCCTGTTTTACGGGGACCAGAGCCGCAGTTTTCAAAGCTACGATGCCGCCGCCAAAAAGATTTTCGATTACAACGTGCAGCAGGGCTTCCACCGGGGGAAATCCATCCTCAATTCACTGCAATACGCGCCGTGGTTGATTGGCGGGCTGTGTGTCCTGGTGTTTCTGCTGGGGCTCGCCCTGGGGTTGCGCTCCGGCCTCGGGGGCGGTCTCCCGAGTATCCGCCGCCCGCCGAAATAATATATGCCCGTTGACCTCTCGCGCTTCTCCAACGCCGGCTTTGATCGCGGCGCCTCGCGGCTCAAGGAGGCGCTCTGGGTGCTGGTGCGCTGTCTCTGCTTTGCCCCCCCCTGGCCGCTGCCCTCCGCCCTCCGCGTCTTCTGCCTGCGCCGCTTTGGCGCCCAAATCGGCCGGGGCGTCGTCATCCGCGCCCGCGTCAACATCCATTTCCCGTGGCGGCTCACCCTCGGCGACCACGTTTGGATCGGCGAGGAATGCTGGTTGCTCAACCTCGCCCCCATCACCCTCGGCAGCCATGTCTGCCTTTCCCAGCGCACCTTTCTCTGCACCGGCAACCATGACTACCGCGCCCCGGCGTTCGATCTCATCGTAAAACCCATCCACGTGGCGGCGGGGGCCTGGATCGGGGCGGGCGCGCTGGTCGGCCCCGGCGTCACCGTCGGCACCCACGCCGTCCTGACCGCCGGCTCCGTCGCCAGTGCGGACCTGCAACCCAATGGCATCTACCGCGGCAATCCCGCCACCCTCATCCGGGAACGTATCATTAAAGATTAAGGCTCCCCGCCCATGAACCTCTGGAGGAACAACCACTGCCACCGCCCCCAGCACCTGAGGCGGCCGAGCCTTTCCCCTTCTCCCGGGGGAGAAGGCCGGGATGAGGGCGGACGTATTTATTCCCGCCCGGACCGAAATTCGTCCGGCTTGAAATGTGGATTTTGAATATTCCTGGGATTTTGCCCTTTGAAATTTGAACTTTCCCCACCCTCCCCCGTGAACCCCGCCGCCCCCACCCGCCATTCCGCCCTCGAATACCGGCCGGCCATTGATGGCTTGCGCGCCCTGGCCGTCCTCTCCGTTTTTGTCTTCCATTTAAACCACGCCTGGCTCCCCGGGGGCTTTCTCGGCGTGGATGTTTTTTTTGTCATCTCGGGCTATTTGATCACCTCCATCATTTTCAAAGAATGCGGGGACGGTTCGTTCCACCTCACCAAATTTTATCAACGGCGCATCGCCCGGATCTTTCCCGCCTTTTTTGCCGTGGCGTTGGCCACCCTCGCCGGCGCCCGTTTCATCTATCTCCCCCAGGACCTGGCCTCGGCGGGGGCCAATCTGGCCGCCGCCGCCTTGTCGGTGACCAACCTGAAGCTCATGTTTCAGGGCAACTATTTCGCGGTTTCCCCGGATGCCCAGCCCTATCTCCATTACTGGACCCTCTCCGTCGAGGAACAATTTTATGTCTTTTTTCCCCTCCTCCTCCTGCTGATCTTCAAGTATGCCCGCCGGCATCTCGTCCGGGTGCTGGCCGCGCTGGCGGTCCTCAGCTTTGCAACCGCCGTGCTGATCGCGCCTTGGCGGCCCGTATGGGCGTTCTATCTGCTGCCCACCCGCGCCTGGGAATTACTGGCCGGCTGCCTGCTGGCGGTGACCACGGACCCCGCCCGGCCCGCCCCCGAAGCGCGCTGGCGGAACTGGCTTACCGGCTTCGGCTTGGCCGTTATTCTCCTCTCGATGGCGTTCATCGGCGAACGCGCCCGCCACCCGGAGTTCTGGATGCTGCTGCCCGTGGCCGGGGCGGTCGCCGTGCTCTTCCCCGCCGGGGCGGCCCGGGGCGGGCGCTGGTTGACAGCCGCCCCACTGGTGTTCGTGGGACGAATCTCCTATTCGCTCTATCTCTGGCATTGGCCGGTCTTTTCCTTGGTGGATTACGACCTTTATCTCGCCTCCGAACCGGTCCGGTTGGCCTTGAAAATCGGTTTGAGCTTCCTGGCGGCGGTGGCCAGTTTCTCCTTTATTGAAAACCCGGCCCGGCGGTTCCTCAATGACCGCAAAAACACGGTGCTGGCCTATGCGGCCATGGTGGGCGCCGTCGCCCTGTGTGTCTCCCTGGGGATGTCCGTCCGCAGAGCCAATTATATCAATGCCGAATCCCGGGATGTCGCCCGGGGCGGCTTGGTCTTTCCCGCCCACCGCAGCTCCCATACGGTCGTGCTCATGGGCGACAGCAATGGATCCATGTACGGAAAAACCCTCCGCGAACTGTGTGCCCAGACGGACTGCCGGCTGGTCGTGATCAGTGTTGCGGCCGGCGACCCGCTGCCGGAGTTGGATGCCACGTCCGGCCGGTTATGGTTGGATTCGCTGGCCGTGGTGAAAAAAGAGCAGCCCGACTGCCTGGTGCTGGCCTGTAGTTGGATGGATCAACTGCGGGAGCATCGCGAACGTCTGGCCCTGGCCGTGGGAATCCTCCGCACCCATGTCGGGCGCCTGGTGATCCTCAACCAGCCACCGCTCCTCCCCGAGAACGCCACCCGGCAGGCCATCCGCCAGGGAGTGCGCCCGCCCTTCTTTGAAGATCCCGAAATTCAGCGCCGCCGCCGCGCCGCCAATGCCTATTTGAAAGGCTTTGATTCCGGCAATTGTTCCGTCATTGACATTGCCTCCCATTTCCAGGGAACCAACGGGGAAGTCTTATTTCTCGATGACCAGGGGCGGCAATTGTATCATGATTTCGGGCATTTATCCGGCGTCGGCGTCAATCAAATCCGCGAGGTCTTGCGCCAGGCCTGCTTCGTCCCACCCCGCGGAACGCGGCGGTCTCTGCCGCCGCGCGTTGAAATGGGCCTGATCGGCGGGCTTTTTCCCGCTCCCCATCCCATGGTTCCCCCGGCTCCCGCCCGGGCTGCATCTTCGCCGGAGATGGCGGGGCGGGGCTGATCCGGGAACGTAAAATTGCCATTAAAGCCGCTCGCTGGGAACCTTGAGGGCTGAATCCATCCCATGAAAACACCCAACTCGATCCGCGCCCGCGTGGCGGGCAACCCGTGGCTGCTTGCCCTGGCGACCGCCCTGCTGGCCGTCGGCTACTTATTGCAGTCCGCCAGTCCCTTGCGCCTAAATACCGACGCCATCGTCTTGTTGAGCATTGGCGACACCGTGGCCGCCGGTCAGGGGTTTCACTTTCACGGCCTGCCCACCCACTTTCCCCCCGGGTATCCGGCCATGTTGGCGGGCTTGAACCTGCTGGGGGTGGCCTCCTCGGCGGCGTTCATCCTGTTGAACTGCGCCTTCGTGGCCGTCACCTTCATCGCCGCTTACCATGTCTATCGCCGCCCATTGGGCTTTTCCCCCGCGGGCGCCCTCGGCCTGTGCTGCCTGGGGCTGCTGTCGTTTGTGTTGGTGAAACATGTCACCATTCCCTTGAGCGACGTGCCGTTCATGGGGCTGTTCACCCTGGCCTTGTGGTTTGCCGCCCGCGCCGGGGCCGGGCCGGGGTGGGAATGGGGTTGGTTGGTTTTGGCGCTCCTCACCACGGTGGCGGCCCTCTCCGTTCGCACCGCCGGCGTGGTGCTGCTGCCCGCCTTTGTCTGGCTGTTGGGCGTCCGCTGCCTGCCCCGTTGGGTGGCGTTGCGCCGGAAATTTCCGCCGTTGATTTGGATTTTGCCGGCCGGCTGCTTAATCTTGGGACTGGGGTTTGCGCTTTTGATCTCCCAAACCCGCTACTTTGCCGAGATGAAGGCGGTCTATTTCCAAACCGGCGTGGCCGATCGGTTGTTGAATAACCTCCTGGTGCATGGCACCGAAATGGGGGAAATCTGCGTCAATCTCCCCGCCGCCAAGGCTCCCGCCCTGCTCCAACCGGCCTACCCCCTGGCCGGCCTGCTGCTGGCGGGTTTAATCCTCCGGGGAGTTTGGCTGCGGCGACCCTTGTTCGGCGTGTTGGAAGTCACCCTCTTGGCATACATGGGACTTATTTTTGCGTGGCCCTATTTTGACGCCCGGTTCTGGCTGCCCGTCTTTCCCCTGATGATCCCCTATGTCGCCCTCGCCCTGGGGGACGCCGCCCGGCTGCGGTTTTTCCAATGCGCCGGCCCGGCGGCAAAGACGTGGTTTGCCCTCGCCGGTTTGGCGGCCCTCGCTTACAGCACCAAAATTTCCTGGGCCGGCACCCGGTTCCCGGACGTTTATGGCAACGGCACCCTCAGCCCAACCTATCGGGCGGCCTTCCTCGGTCAGACCAATCTCGTGACGAATGGCGACCCGCTCCAGTCGGACGCCCTGCGACTGCTCCAACGATATGACTCCGTCACCCGCAAAGTTGCGGGGCACGGGGGAAACTAACCTGAATTATTCCTATGATCGAACCAAAATCTAATGACGATATAGCCCCGTGCCTGACCGCCGTCATGCCGGTCTATAACGAAGTGGATTCCGTCACCGAAGTCGTCCGCACCGTGCTGGCGCAACGCCCGGTTCTGCAGCTCGTCATCGTGGACGACTGCTCCCGCGACGGAACTTGGGACCGGCTCCAGCCGCTGGCGGCCGCCGAGCCCCGCATCAAACTCGTCCGCCACCCGGTGAACCAGGGCAAGGGCGCGGCCTTGCGCACCGGCATCGCGCTCGCCACCGCCCCCATGGTCATCATCCAGGACGCCGACTTGGAATACGACCCGGCCGAATATTTCCGGCTGCTCGCCCCCATTTTATCCAACAAAGCTGACGTCGTGTTTGGCTCCCGTTTCCTCGGCAGCGGCGCGCACCGCGTCCTGTATTTCTGGCATTCCGTCGGCAACAAGCTCCTCACCACCTTCTCCAACATGGCCACCGACCTGAACCTCACCGACATGGAAACCTGTTTCAAGGTGTTTCGCCGTGAAATCATCCAAAAAATCCCCCTCGAAGAAAACCGGTTTGGCTTCGAGCCCGAGATCACCGCCAAAGTGGCCCGGCTCAAAGTGCGGGTTTACGAAGTGGCCATTTCGTATCACGGGCGGACCTACGCCGAAGGCAAAAAAATCAGTTGGCGGGATGGCTTCCGCGCGATTTGGTGCATTTGCAAATATAATTTCCTTTGAGTTCCCCTTCGGTCACTGACTGCCATGATGAAATCCCACCGCTGGCGCCGGGCGCTCCGCTGCCTGGGCCTCACCGCCGCCGTGGGCCTGGGGCTCTTCCTCCTGGCGCCCGCCGCCCTCTTTTTCCCCCACCAAGTGCTGAACCGGGACAGTGGCGAAGTCCACGCCGACGTCCTCGTCGTGCTCGGCGGCGGCATGCGGGAACGGCCCGAACGCGCGGCGGAACTGTTCCACGCCGGCGCCGCCCCCCGCGTGCTGTGCACCGGGTTTGGCGATGACCGGCTCAATCGCGCCTGCCTGATCAGCCATGGCGTGCCGGCGGACGTCATCACGCTGGAATCCGAATCCCGCTCCACCCGGGACAACGCCCGGTTCTCCCTCCCCCTCCTCCGGGCCCTCGGCGCCCGGCGCATCATCATCGTCACCTCCTGGTATCATTCCCGCCGCGCCCTCGCCTGCTTCGAACATTACGCCCCCGATCTGACCTTCTATTCCCGGCCGACCTATTACGGCTATCCCCCGGCCGAATGGGGACAACACGGCATCCGCGACTACATCAAGGCCGAATACGTCAAAATGCTCGGCTACTGGCTCTGCTACGGCATCGGCCCGCTGTAACGCTGCGGCGACGGCGTGCCGCCCAACCCGGGGTGGCGCTCGTCCCCACTCGTAAAAGGGTGGCCGCCGGGGCGACGAGGGGCGCATCTCGTCACGCCCCCGGTTTCCACCCACCGGCCACCCAGTATCGCCGACTTCCCAGTCTGCTGTCTCGCCTCCCGCTCTTAAGAAACAGCTATGGAACGTGTTGATTGGTAGCCAGTTGCCTTCAGGGCCAAAGGCCCGCCTTGATCCCAGCCTGGGGCCCTCGCCCCAGGTTCCAGCACCACGAATAATCAAGGGCTGAAAGCCCGATCCAATCCTCCGTCGCCCGTCTGCGGAACGTTGCTTCCGGCATCAGCACCCCCAGGGCGTCCCCGCTCTGCGGGACAAACCTGCCGGCCATTGAACCCGGCGGCGCTCCGGAGCTTCGGATCATCCGCTGATTTGGCAATGGGTGATCCGGGGGCAGCAAGATGCGCCCGGCGACGAAGCCTGACTAATAACGACTCCAAATCCGGCACCCGAGCCCGACTTTCGCAACTGGCGGCTTAGCCGGAACGATGCAGTTGAAAAAGCTTAACCGCAGCAACGGTGTTTAGTGTGCAAGGGAAAAGTTTGGATTTTTGAGCAAATGATTCATCAAGACGATCAATTTCCGCATGACGGCCGTGAGGGCGACTTTGGCGGGTTTGCCTGCGGCGATCAG
>Ga0302278_10000900_pt1 | contig 37616 bp, 30 predicted proteins | sample III_Bog_N3_2_FD_194543 | JGI IMG/M metagenome (GOLD analysis project Ga0302278, IMG submission 194543) | Peat permafrost microbial communities from Stordalen Mire near Abisko, Sweden - III_Bog_N3_2 | ecosystem: Environmental > Terrestrial > Soil > Wetlands > Peat | place: Sweden: Abisko... | reverse complement strand
TACCGCAGTTCGCCCGCCCGACGGTTTCGACGTCAATGGGGAACATGTCACCACGACCGCGGAGACCCGGTTCGGGCCGATCGGCAAAAAGAACCCGGTGAGCAATGGGCCGATGCGAGACTCCGTGCAGATCGGCGTCTGGGTCGAGGTATTCGGTGCGCAGGACCGGCAAGCGAAAACCGTGGCCGCCCAGACGGTGCTCTTTCGGGATGATTCGGACCGAAAGGTCACCGGGCTGGGGGTGATTGACAAGGTGATCTCGACCGCTCCGGAACTGGAGCTTGCCGCGGATGGTTACCGAATTCGCGTGTCGCCGGGGACGGCAGTCAAGTTTCCGCGCGATTTGAAATCGGCGGCCGATGTGTATCCGGGACTGTGGGTGCTTTATGAGGGCAAACTGGGTCCGGATGGCCTGCTGGTCGCCAGCAAAGCCCGGTTTGTTTCGACTGATCACGGGAAGGTGAAAGCTGGAAAAGCGCCGGGCGATTCCACTCCGCCGGCTGCGTCGCCGCCTCCCGCGAATAGCGCCTTCAAGCAGGCGGACGTTCAGATAGATGATCGCAGGAAGGAGATCCAGTTCGACGGCGATACCTACAAGATTTCGACGGACGAGGCGTTGAAGTCACGCGTTCGTCGAATCGGCATGAGTCTGGTCCCCGACTATCAAAAGCAGCTGCCGGAAGACGATCCATCGAAGATTCAGTTCGAGTTTGTTGTCATCATCAACGCGGGGCACGTTGAGGACACCCCCCGGGAAGGCCTGATCATTGTGCCCGCGCAACTGGCCGCGAGATTCAGGAACGACGACCAGCTTGCCGCCGTGCTCGCCGATGGCATCGCGGACAGTCTTCAGGGGAGAGCGCCAGACGTGGTCCATTTGGACCGAACCATGATGGCAGAGACTGCGGGCCTGGCGGCGGCGAGTCTTATTCCATACGCCGGGCTTGTTACAGGCGGCGTGTATCAATACGAGCAAGGCAAGGTATTGAAGGAGCAGCGTTGGCGGGTGGCGCTGGAGTTGATGGCTGAAGCAGGCTATGACCCCTGGCAGGCTCCGGAAGCGTGGCGGCTCGCAGAGCCCGGCAAGCTGCCTGCCGATACCAGCAAGCTGAAATACCCGGACCGAAGTGGCTACCAGTTTGCAATCCTGAATCAGGTGTACAAGAAGCCCGCACCAGCCAACGCTTCGTCGGGTGGCTCAACCAAGGGTGACCCGGACCCGAGGAAGTAGGTTGGTGCCTGGGGCTCCGGGCACGGATTCTCGACCTTTGCCGGCTCCCAAAGCGGTTCCAATTTTGGCTGGAATTGATCAATGTTGCACACCTTGCTTCCCAAAGCTGGCATACTCTGAAAAGAAAGTATCCGGATTTACACAGACTTGTGAAAGAATTCAGATATGATCCAGTTTCCCAAAATCATACAGGGCGGCATGGGTGTGGGCGTCTCGAATTGGCGCCTGGCGAATGCTGTCTCCCGGCTTGGCCAGCTTGGGGTGGTCTCCGGCACAGCGCTCGATCAGCTGTTTGTTCGGCGTCTCGCGGATGGCGACGAGGGCGGCCATATGCAGCGGGGACTGGAAGCGTTTCCCTTTCCTGAGATGGCGCGGCGAATCTGGCAAGACTACTTCGTTCCCGGCGGCAAGCCCAGCGGAGCGCCGTACCCCACCGTTCCCATGCACCAGCGGAAAGATACCCGCAAGCTGATTGAATTGTGCATGGTGAGCAATTTTGTGGAAGTGTTTCTGGCCCGGGAAGGCCACAGGAATCCTGTGGGCATCAATTTTCTTGAGAAGGTGCAGTTGCCGCACCTGCCCTCGATTTATGGGGCGATGCTGGCCGGGGTGGGTTATGTGCTGATGGGCGCGGGAATTCCGCTGCACATTCCCGGCGTGCTGGATGCATACGCGGCGCACGCGGCGGCCGAATATAAATTGAACGTGACGGGGGCGGTACCGGGCCAGGATACGATGATGCATCTCGATCCGGCCGAGTTTATCGAGGGCCCGCTGCCGTTCCTGAGCCGGCCACGGTTCCTGGCTATCGTCTCCTCGAATACGCTGGCGACGACCATGCTGCGGCGCGCCAGCGGACGTGTGGATGGATTGGTGATCGAGAGTCCGACGGCCGGGGGGCACAATGCGCCGCCGCGCGGAAAGCTGCAACTGAACAGCGCGGGCGAGCCGGTTTACGGTGAGCGGGATCATGTGAACATTCAGGAGTTGCGGGCGCTGGGGGTTCCTTTCTGGCTGGCGGGCGGTTATGGAAACCCCGCGAAGCTGCGCGAAGCGCTGGATCAGGGCGCGGCCGGCATTCAGGTGGGGACGGCGTTCGCGTTCTCCCGGGAATCGGGCATGCGCGCCGATCTGAAGAAAAGACTCATGGCTCAGGCAATTCAGGGCAAGGGCCAGGTGTATACCGATCCGGTGGCGTCTCCGACGGGTTTCCCGTTCAAGGTTGCGCTGCTTGAGGGTACGTCTTCCGCATTCCCCATCTATCAGGAGCGGAAGCGGGTTTGCGATCTGGGCTACCTGCGCGATCCATACTCGACGCCCGACGGCAACATCGGCTACCGCTGCTCGGCGGAACCTGTGGCCAATTATGTGGCCAAGGGCGGCAAAGCCGAGGAAACGGTGGGGAAAAAGTGCCTGTGCAACGCGCTGATGGCCAACGTTGGCCACGCGCAGATGCGCAAGGACGACGTGGCAGAGCCGGCGCTGGTGACCGTGGGCGACGACCTGAACACGATTGCGACCTTCCTTGCGCCGGGGCGCGACAGCTACGGCGCGGCGGATGTGGTTGAGTCGCTGCTGAGCCTGAGCCGGGAAGTGGAAGAAGTCCGTGAGCCGGAGCTGGCCCTTCATTCGTTTGCGCTGGCTACGGCTTAAACCGGGCTGCGGAAAAGCGGGCTGAGGTTGTTCGTTGTCCCCAAGAGGCGTGCCGCGGCGGTGGTTTTGGCTGAAGTGTTGAAGCGTCACCGACCTCAAGAATGGTCAACATCTCCCGTAGTCTGCCCTGACGCTTCCAGGAAGTTTGCTGAGTAGTTGTCTCCGAATTGGGGACAGTTCCCCCGAAGCTCGCCACATCGCGCCTATTCAGGGCTGGAATCTGTGCTTTGGGCTGGATGCGGCAATTGAGACCTGGCTCTGGCCAGGTGGTCAACGGTCCGCTCCGTGGAGATGCGGCTGGAGGTTTCTGGTGAACGGGCCTCCTGCAATCACCGGCTATGGCTTGGGGGATGGTACTTGCGCGGAACTGTCAGGAGGAGTCTTATCCGCCTGGCCCGCGTCTGCCTCCGGCACAATCCGCGCCTCAGAGCGAAATACATGATAAGAGTCAAACACCGTTTCGTTGATCGCCGTGTCTTTGGGGATGGACGAATCCGAGACGAAACATTCGCCTTCAACATAACAAGTTCGGCGCACAGCCGTGGAGACGGCAGTGGTGATGGTGACGCTCTTGCTTGGGGAAACATAGGTTTGGCCGCCGATCTCCACAGGTTCGTATTCCGCCATGATCTCAGCCTGGAAAATGGGGTCGGTGGGCGACAACTCGGTGATGATTACCAGGCGGTACACGGCCCCGGTGGAAGGATCGATAGCGATTTCTCCGTGAAAGGGCGGTACCGATTGAAAATTATGCAATGGCTGATTCGGCAACCCGAAGCAACAGTAATTCACAACGTAAGTAGATTTTTCCTTCGGAATGGAATACTGAAACACCGCGATGGGACCGGTCGCGCGCTCTTCCCAGTGGCTCCACTTCATCTTCCCCATGTAGATATCCGTTATTACGAGGCGCTGCAACTGGCCAAAGACACCCGAGTTCACCAACCCGTCTTTTTGCGTCGATTTGATTTTTGCGTGGTTCTCGCTCGGCTCATCTACCTCCTTGCCGTCCCGATAAGAGACCGTATCACTGAAGCTGTCCAGGGGTTGAAACGCCTGATGTTCCACAAAGATAAATCCAGAACCAGACAGATACGAAACCTTCAGATCATGAAAGCGGGTGGTGGTCTCTCGGGCAAAGAAATCCGGCAGTTTGTGAATGGCGCTCACAAGATTCTCGGCAGCCTTCGACAGGATCAGTTTCTGCGTGGCCAGGTCAGGCGGAGGAGTTGTGGGAATCTCCCCCGCGGGTAGGTGAAGAAAGGCCGACGCGTCCGCCAAAACCAACAGCGCCGTTCGGGATTTTGCCCCCGGAAGATCAGCCTGGATCTTTGCAAGTCTCGGCGAGCTGAGACGCTCGCTTAGTTCCATGCCGCCAAGTCGTTTCGCCAGGTCCTGGTCTTTCTTTCCGTGCGCTGCGGCCAGCGTTTGCTCCAGTTGCTCCACCGTAACCTTCTCGACAGGCCGCCCGGATGGAATTGCGGCGCCCTTCCTCGAAGCCTTCAACGGAACAGGAGGCTGCCTCGGAACAGAAGGCTGCCTCGGAACATCAGCCGGCAGCGGAACAACGGAGCTCAACGCAACTTCCATCGTTCCCACTTTGTGCGATCCCTGGTCGTACACCCCCGTGCGCAGCCAGTACTGACCCTTCGGCACCCCAATTTCCAAATTCACCTCAACACCCGTCTGCTGGAAAATCGCATACACATCCGGCTTGATATTCAGTTCCACCACGTTGTCTTTGCGGCTGGCGATCTTTCCGTAACGGTCGTAGGCAATCAGCGAAACGTTGAGTACACCTTTGTGCAACTGGTCAGAGTCCAGTCTGAGGTCCAGATCCTTGAGATCGACGGCAAAGTCCAGCTTGTAGTGGGTCTCGTCTTTCCTCTCAGCGGGCTCGTTCTCCCCCGCGGCAGCCGGCACAATGCGGACCTTGTACAGAATTTGCTGGCTCTGCGGCATCGCAAGGTCCATAAAGGGCAGCAGCGGGTCCACCGCCCCCGGGTTCTGCGCGGCCAGCCTCTGCACCACCTGGTTCCTTGTGTTCATCGCGCTGCCGGGCAGTCCCGCATCCATGGCAAAGTAGCCCTGGCGGTACGAAAGCTTGTACTTTCCTCCCGGAATCTTGACCTCGATGTTCCGAAAACTCCCGTCCATCTTCCCATTCGTCGGCGTGTAAGAAAGCGTATAGAAAAAGCTGCTCTCCGATGTGACCTTTTCGATCACGTCAGAAATTCCGTTGGTAGCGAACGCTCGTCCGCCCGATTGCTCGGCGAGAATCTGCCCACTGGCCATGTCTGCTATGTGCTGAGAGTTGTCGCTTCCAACCTGCTGCGCAAATGCTCCGTTGCCGCCAATCAACTGCGATGGCTGCGTAATGGCATGGGACAGGTTGTTTTCCGCTGTATACAGGCTGTTCGTGTAGACTCCGGGCGCATATACGGTATAAATCGCCACACGCGCTGCAGCCAGCATGGCCATCGTCTTTTGGATCTCATCGCCGGCCGCCGGATTGCCCGTTCTGCCGGCGCCACCCGTGATGACAAAGGCCGATGGCACCGATTCCGCAAACCAGATGAGGTTCTTCCGTCCCGGAAATCCTTCAAGAAACGCGGCTAACCGTTGCAGGTTGACCAGCGTGATCTGCATGCGATCGATGGACTGTCCGGTATCGCTCTCATTCATGAAGTCCTGTAGCGCGGAGATCATGCCCACTGGGGCCGTCGTGCCGCCTCCCGGGACTGACGCGCTCATCATGCCTATGAGGTCCTGCTGTGTGTTGCTTTCTTCCATCCCTTTCAGCATCACCGAAGATTCCACTCCGTTGTTCTTCTTGTTATTCAGGGCCGCCGCCAGCACCGCAGGATCGTCGTTGAATCCCTGGATAAAGTGCAGGCCCATCCCCATGGTGAAGATCGCCGTCCGCGTTCCCGGTTTCGCGTCCTTCAGAAACTTCATCACCTGGATGTGTACAAAGGTCTGGTCCCCGTTGCGAGTATTCAGCGAGTCCAGCAGCAACACGTTCACCGCGGCCGGCTCGGGAAAGGGCGAGAAGTTGCTGAAAACGTCGGGTGGATACTTCGGCATCTCTTTGGGGGCTGTGGTTGCGGGCGCTGCTGTATGCTCTTCAAAAAAATCGAGATCCTGCGGTTTGCCTTGTTCGGAGACCGTAAAGGCGTCCCGCGTCAGCCCGGTCACCGGCTGCCCGCTTTTGTCGGTCACAACCACATCCACCAGCACCGACCGGCTGTTGATGTGCAGGGTTGAAAGGGGAGTGTTCTGCAGCGCGGTCACAGGCGTATTCGTGTCCGGCGTCGCAGTTTGCGCCGGCAGCGGGAGGGTAAGCCCCATCAGGGCGATGCAGCAAACTAGTGCGCGAGACATAGGAAACGCTCCCCAAGCAGGGAATCTTACCATCGCCATCGTCTCAATCGGTGACGCACCGGATACTGTCGGAATGACTCTCAGCTTGCTCCGAGCATTTGACGCCACGTATCCCCGACCCGGTTAGCGCAGATTCTTTAGTGGAATCAATTGCCTGGCGCTTGCGAATTTACTCCTTCGTCAACAGCCCAATTGAGGCGTTTGCGCAGCTTGTTGAAGCCCCTGACGCGATTTTGATGCATGGCCGCTGCCCGGCTCAGCCGACGGGATTGGCGCGGAAGGCGCTGCGGTCAATTGCCGATTCGCCTGTCAATTACGAGAGAACTGTCTTTCTTCCTGCGGAGAATATGGACCAGACCTACTATTCCTGACGGAATGGTAAGGAATCCAGGCAGGCTTGTCGGGATGGCTGTCAACAGGGCTACGATGAGTCCTTTTATAATGGCAGACTCTTGATCGTCCCGATACCAGTGTCTCTGAGCTTTATAAGTTATGAAGCCGAGAGCGATCCCCACCGGCAGGGAGATGAGCGAACTGGTGCCCAGGGTGAGGAACTGTCCGCCGAAAAGCATGGTATCGACAAGCATGGTGAGGAATACAACCCGGGGGTCAAGGCCGAAGACCTGGCCAAAACCGTGTGCGGAAACGGGAACGGGGTGGTACGGCGATGGATAGGCCGATACCTGGTGGCTTTGCATTGCTGGCATTTGCGCGGCGAAGTTCACGGGGTTGCCGCAGACGGAGCAGAATCTGCTGCTTTCGTGAATTCCACTTCGGCAATGAGCGCATACGAGCATATTCGTATCCTTATCTTCTCACTTTCTAAAGAGTCAGGCTGCTCCTTGAGCTTTGAGCGCTTTGGGGAGATATTTCTACTGCACATCCACGGTGTGGAAGCCTAGTCCATAGAGCAGAGCGGTGACGCTGGCGCGGGCGTTCTGGCGCGCTTTATCGAGAATGCCGTCGGAAAGCGCGGCCTGCGTCATCTGCTGCTCGGCGGCCAGGCGTACCTGGGATTCGAGGTTCAGATCCGCGCTCACAAGAAGGCCGGTCGTGCGGGAATAGACTTTTGTGCGCCCGTTGTCGATGCGCGTGGTGAGAACTTGCGGCGCGGGCAGGTGAACGTGGACGGCATCGCCCTTCACGGAAACGTCGCCCGTGTTGAGCTGGCCAAGATCCAAGCCGGCGATCACTTCTCCGTGGGCTACCAGGAGGAGCTTATCGCCCACCAGGAAGTCTGGAATGTAGGGACTCTGGCGGTCGCCCTCCACGATTTTATCGAGCGAATAGACGACTGTTTCCAGACGCGACAGTTGACGGATCTTCTCAACGACCGTTGTGGAGGAGACGTCGATGCTGGTGCTGCGACCGGTGACGAAACCGGCGACGCGATTCCATAATCCGGTTTGCGCGACGTGAGCAAAGGCCGAGAGCAACAAGAATCCGAGCAGGATGCCAGCGGCGAGGGTGCCGAGCAAGACGAACTGGCGACTTATCCGCATGGGACTGAGACCCCCTTCGGCACCCCAGCTACTGCGCCACCACCTGGCCCGAGATCCGGTCATACTCCGCCTTCGGAACCAGGTGGCGCTTCACGAGGTCGTCGGAATTCTGGTAAGGGCGGCCGGCTATGATCTTTCGCGCTCGCACGGCGTCGATTCCGGGGAGAGCTTCAAGCTGATCGGCGGTGGCGTTGTTGATATTCACTTGCGCATTGGTTTTGAGGCCGGCTTCCACCCCCTGCACGAGGGCCTTTGCATCCTGTTTGGCTTCCGAGGCGGCTTTGGCTGCGTCCTGCCGGATTTCGTCCGGATTGCGTGGGGCCTGCGTGCAGCCGATCACAGCAAGCAGCGCCAAAGTCAGGGTGAAGAACAGGGTACGCTTCATGCTCCCTTAGATGCGGAGTAGCATGATCAGGGCAACATCGAGCTGCACAATTCATTTGCGGGGCGATTGGGTGCAAGCGGGGTCGCGGAGGATTTCGATGCAACGGCGCCGCTTCGGATCAGCCGGCGGGAATGACGCGCGGGACGCGGTCGGCCGGCGCGGGGAGAGTTGGAAATGGCGCGTGCGGCTCGGTCTGGTACCAAAAAGCCGTCGTATAGAAATTGTCGGAGCGGTCGTTGTCTGTGCCGTGCTCGATGGTTACGCGAATCGACTTTTCAAAGGCGATGGGGCTATCCGTGTGCCAGCGGTAAAGGCAATAGCGGCCGCCGAGCCGCTCCGGGTCCTTCATGTATGGCGCGCCCTGGCGCATATTGGCAAAGGCCTGGCCGCCAAAGTCCCAGGCGCCGTTGTAATAGTCTTCGGTTCCGGTGCCGTTGATGGTGGGCAGCGTGTCGCCGTCGACGAAGATCATGTCGTCTCCCTCGCCGAACCAGCCGTCCTTATTCTGGATAACCGATTGGGTGACGCCCACAAAATGCCCCTTGCCTGTGGCCTCCATGAAGATGTAGTTGTTTGCGCCGGTCAGGTTCTTGCCGTCTTTGCTTGTGGCGGCTTTGCAGGGAGCGGCCTGGCGGTATTGGGCGTGGAAGCGGCCCACATCGCCGGGAAGCTTGGGGAATGTCACATAGTCGAGGGCGAAGTAGAGGTTATCGGTGCGGATTGTGCCTTCGTTGGTAAGCGTGGTGCGGGCCGAGCGCCCAAACGGCATTTGGAAATAGGCGTTGAGCGCCTTGATGGGGGCTACGGCGGTAAGCGCCGATTGGTAGGTGAAATACTCTCCCAGGCCGAGGCCGAAGAAATCGCCGATGGGAACCTCGACGGAAGGCGCGGGTTCGCCATCCCACCAGGCGCGCAGGACCAGGTTTTTGAGGTGCATGGGGTCGGGCGAATTGATGGTGAACCAGAGGTGCGTGATCACGCCCGCGCCGGTGACTTCAAGCAGGGTTGCCGTTGCGCCAGGCTCAACTCGGACGGCGTCGCCGTTTCCCCCGGTGCGGTCCCAGCTTGAGGAACGGCGGGGCTTGTAGCTGCGTAGGCGGGCCTGGGCAAGAAGGTCTCTGGGCGCGGCGGCGTCCGGCCTGGCAGGCGGGTCGATTGCGGCTTGCGGCTCGGCGGTTGCGGGGACGCTCAGCCCCAGCAGCGCTGCTGCCGAGACCCCTGAAACCATGGTGCCGAGCAGTTTGCGGCGCGCGCGAAAGCTTTCATTGGAGTCGGTGGGTGGCATTGGGCGGGTCCTCGCGTCTATCGAACGGTGAAAGCGAGTTGTAGCCCCGCGCGCCGGAGGCTGTCAAGAGCGGGCGAGTGCCCGCTGTGCCGAAATCATGATTAAGGGCCCTTCATCGCTTCCGCTCCTTCAGGTTGTGGCTGTCCGATGCTTTCAGGGTCATGCCGTAGAGCGCCTTGAACTGCTCGATCTCCTTCAGCGTTTGCGGCGAGAACGGGACCTGCTTGCCCTCGAACGCGTGCAGCACGATTCCTTCCAGAAGATCGCCGAGGGTCATGTCCTTCTGTTCGGCTAAAGCCTTGAGTACTTTCAACATGCGCTTTTCCATCCGGACGCCGGTTTGGACGCGCTCGACTACGACGGGTTCACGGGGTTGCTGTTCCTGTACCATGGGTGCCTCCTGTTATCTTGGTACCAATGTACCAAGATAACAAAACAGTGTCAACCCGCATCAAAACTCCCGACGAAAGTTACCCCGGCGGGGTTCGCGGGCCGGGGTGTCGCCTGTTATGTTCAGTGAGGCAAATCAAGATGACTCCCCCATAGGAACCCGCGGGCATGCTGAAGCGTTGGCGAATCCGGATATTGCTGTTTCTGGCCGTACTCGGCCCCGGATTTATTACCGCCAATGTGGATAACGATTCCGGCGGCATTCTCACGTATTCCCAGGCAGGCGCGCAGTACGGCTACTCGTTGCTGTGGACCATGATTCCCATCACGATCGCGTTGATTGTGGTGCAGGAGATGTGCGCCCGCATGGGCGTTGTAACTGGCAAAGGCTTGAGCGACCTGATCCGCGAGGAGTTTGGGCTGCGGCTGACGTTTGTGCTGATGGTGATGCTGGTGGTGGTGAACTACACCAACGTGGTGACGGAGTTCATCGGGATCGCCGGCTCCATGCACCTGTTTCATGTGACCAAGTTCGTCTCAGTGCCTTTGTGCGCGGCGCTGGTGTGGTTCATGGTGGTCAAAGGCAGTTACAAGAGCACGGAAAAGATCTTCCTGGTCGCATCGGTTGTGTACATTGCCTACATCTTTGCCGGCGTGCTCTCGCAGCCCGACTGGCACGATGCGCTGCTGGCCACGATTCAACTGCCGGCCCGGTCGGTATGGAGCGGCAAGGACTATATGTATACGGCTGTCGCGGTTGTGGGGACCACCATTGCACCGTGGATGCAATTCTATCTGCAATCTTCGATCGTGGAAAAAGGCATCCGCGTGAAGGACTATGCAGCGTCGCGGCTCGACGTGATTGTGGGCAGCCTGTTTACGGACATTGTGGCATGGTTCATTATTGTGGCTTGCGCGGCCACTCTGTATTTACATGGCATGGGGGCCATACAGGTGGCCTCCGAGGCCGCCGAGGCGATGCGCCCCCTAGCCGGCCCATACGCCTATATCCTCTTCGCCTTCGGGCTCTTCAACGCCTCGCTGTTCGCCGCATCCATCCTGCCGTTGTCCACCGCCTACACAGTCTGCGAGGGCATGGGCCTGGAATCCGGAGTGGACAAGAGCTTCAAGGAGGCTCCGTTCTTCTACTGGCTGTATACGCTGCTGATCGTGGGCGGCGCGGGAACCGTGCTTCTGTTGCCCGACGCGCAACTCATTAAGTTCGCTATCTACTCGCAAGTGCTGAACGGCGTTCTGCTCCCCGTGGTCATTATTCTGATGCTGATGCTGATCAACCGCAGCGACCTGATGGGGAAATATAAGAACTCGCGTCTGTGGAATGTGATTGCCTGGGCCACCAGCATCATCGTCATCGGCATGTCGCTGGTGCTGGTGATGCCGGGGCATTGAGGTTCAGATGAGTCCATATGTGCTGGGAATAGATGGTTGTCGATCCGGGTGGCTGACGTGCAGCCTTGAACTTGAAACCCACAAATTGGGCTTTCGAATTTTTCAGAGTTTTGCTGAAATATTGACCAGCCATGAGGACGCCAAGTTTATTGGAGTCGACATTCCAATCGGGCTGAAGGACGATGGAGGGCCCCGCATGTGCGACGTTGAGGCACGAGCGCTTCTTGGGGCCGGCCGGGGCAGCAGTGTTTTTCCAGCCCCTTTCAGGTGCCTCCTGGGAATTGAAACCTACGTCGAAGTCTGCCGAGTGTCCCGACAACGGTTTGGCAAAGCGCTACCCCAGCAGTCATTCGCGATCTTTCCGAAGATTGCCGAGGTTGACTGGCTTATGACACCAGAGCTTCAGCGCCGAGTCTTCGAGGTTCACCCTGAGCTCTGTTTTTGGAGCTTCAATCACCGGCCAATGGTGCACCGAAAGAAATCTCGGGAGGGATACGCGGAGCGTCGCCTTCTGTTGAACGGTTGTGGCTTTGAAATTCCGGAATGCCCGAATTGGCGAGACGTTGCCCCAGGCGAGCTCGACGGGGCAAGTCGGGACGACGTTCTCGACGCGGCGGTTGCCGCTTATACTGCTTACCTAACAAAAGTCGGAAAGGCTGTGAGGCTTCCGCGTTCTCCTATAGTCGATATGAAAGGTCTACGAATGGAAATGATCTACTGAGCCTTTGGCGGGTGCCCTGAGCCAGATTTTCAGACTCGGTAAGAAACATAGCTGATCTTTACGCCACAGCCAGCCGCTTAAGCTGTATCCGGCCAGCGGGAATCTGCGCAAGGTCGTAGTGAGCTTGCTGTGTAATCCAGCTTTGCGCGCTACCGCCAAAGACCTGGGAGAGCCGGATGGCCATCTCCGGGGAGATGCCGCGCCTGCCGTTGACCAGTTCTGAGAGGGTGGTGCGCGTAACGCCCAGGGCCCGCGCTGCTTGCGTGATCGTCAGGTCGAGCGGCTCAATGCACTCGCTGAGAACAACAGTGCCGGGATGGGGCGGATTCTTCATCGGCATGGGGAAACCCTCCATGGTGGTATCCTACGCTCATGCAGATTACCGTCGACTTGCCCGATGACATGGCCCGGCAAATGATTCCCGCCGGTCACGATCCCGCGCGGACTGCTTTGGAAGACATGGCGGTGGAAGCGTTTCGCGCCCATCGGTTGACGGAGCACCAGCTCGCCACTTTGCTCGGCATGGGACGGTATGAACTGGACGGATTTCTGAAGCAGCGCGAAGTCTGGCTCGAGTACTCGATGGACGATCTCCTCCAAGATTTGGAAGTGCATAGAAAGCTCGGCCTATAAATGCGTGTCGTTGTCTCCGACACCTCACCGATTCGCTATCTTGTGTTGATTGGAGAGGCTGGCCTGCTGGAGAAGCTGTATAGCCGGATTCTCATTCCGCCCGCCGTTTATGCGGAACTTCAGGCGCAACAGACCCCCGAGACCGTTCGCGCGTGGATGCAGGCCGCACCTGCCTGGGTTGAAACGATCCCTGCGCATCGGCCTCACTTTGAGCAATTGGTTTCTTCCGCTCTCGATTCCGGTGAGCGCGCGGCAATCGCGCTGGCTTTGGAAATAAAAGCAGACCTGATGCTGATGGACGAGCGTGCCGGCGTAGAAGCAGCGCGCAGATTGGGAATCAACGTTACCGGCACTCTGGGAGTCTTGGCCCGAGGCGCGGAGCGAGGCTTGATCCGTCTGCCAACATCGCTGGAAAAACTGTTGGCGACAAACTTCCGTGTCCATCCGGAGATTGTCCGTCGAGTTCTTTTGGACGATGCCAATCGCTCGTAGCGGGTGCAGCCCCTACAGCAGCTTCCCGGCGGCGAGGTCGCGGATCAGGTCGCGGTCGGCGGGCAGAAATTCGTAGCCGGGCAGGTCGTCTAGCCGGACCCAGCGAACTTGTTGGTAGATGTGGTTGACGATTTCGCCGGAGAACTGGTGCACCGCGAAGAACTGCAGGTCGACCGCGCCGCCGTGACGGTAGTTATGGCGGACGCGAGTGACGCGGGCGCCGATGGTGGCGCTTATGCCGAGTTCCTCTTGCAGCTCGCGGGCCAGCGCCTGTTCGGGACTCTCGCCGGGCTCGATTTTGCCGCCGGGAAACTCCCACTGATGCGCCATGGGCTGTTCGGGCCGGCGTTGACCGATGAGCACTTCGCCACCGCGCACAATGAGCGCGGCAGCCACAAAACGGAGTGCTGGGCCACCGGACCGATTGTTGGAGCTTGCCTGAACTTCCTCCACAGCTCTAGTGTAAATGCGCCATAAGGATTGTAGAACCTTATAAATCAACAGTTTCTTTCACGCGGTGAATGTTCGATCGGACGGATGGGGGAAGGATTGGCCGGGAAGTGTTCCTATTCTCCGCCAACCGCAGCCCCGATGCCTTCCACGTTCGCGGGCCGAAAGTAGCCCCAGCCCCTCTTTGCCGCAACCTCAAGCAGCGCAGGGGAAGGGTTGACCGGAAACGGATGGCGAGCGATTTCAAGCATCGCGAGGTCGTGAATGGAGTTTCCGAAGACCGCATCGGGATGTGGCAATCCAATCCTTCTTAGAGTGGTGGCCTTGCCTTCGTCCGTGGGAACATCGACAATTTCGCTGGAAATGAGGCCGTCCGCGACACGAACTTCCGCTGCCAGCACATGGTCTTCCGGAATGCCGAAATCGCGTACGCCCTCGGCAACCACCCAGCGGTTGGTGGAACTGACGGCCCATATCTCGACGCCGGCTTGGCGAAGCGCGGCCACCAGTGAAACTAGTTCAGGAAACACGCGGGCGCGCACAAACTCCTGCACATACTGTGCCGCAGCCGCGCGCAGTTCGTGATCGCGAAGGCCGGAGTACATCTGCACCATTTCGCCGCAGATTTCCAACTCGCTTACGTGGCCGGACCGGTAGGCGCGATGACGTGTATCGATCCAGTCGCTCGTGGAACGCGAGACGAGGCCCTGTTCGAGTGACCACACCATGAACTCGTAGCCCGCGTCACCGCTCCACAGCGTTCCGTCGCAATCGAACACAGCTACCTTTGGATTGCTTTCGAGAACCAGCCGCTCGAACTGCTGGGCTGTCCATTTCGGGATTTCTAGCTGCGTAGGGGTCAAGCGATCCTCAGTCATGCTCGAAAAGATGTCTCCTTCTATTGTCTTCCATGCGGGCAGCATTTGCACGTTAAGGTTTCGAGAAGGCTCAATGGAGTTACGCAATTGGCGGACGCGGCAGGTGGGGTAATGACCTTGGTTCCGTGATGAACCAGGTACGGCAACCTGCGCACATGGGCCAAGGACGGCCTCAAGACGCAGATAATTAAAGGTGTGGAAAGCACAGGCAATCTTCCGCTGTTGAAGGACTACCAGGCTTACCTTCGCGTGGAAAAGGGGCTGCGCCCGCTTACCTGCGAGGCCTACGACAGCGACCTAAAGACTTTTGCCGAATTCATTGAGGGCCGCCACGGCGTGCTTGTGACGGCCGCTCAGCAGGATGTGTCGGCGTTTCTGGAGCACCTGCGCAGCCATGGCATCGATTCGCGGTCGGCGGCGCGCAAGCTAAGCTGTCTCCGCGGCCTGTATAAGTGGCTGCTGCTGGATCGGCGGATTCACCACGATCCGACGGTGAACATTGAATCGCCCAAGGCGTGGAAGGTGCTGCCCAAGTCGCTGGCTGAGCCGGAAGTGGTGGAGATGCTGGAGCGGGCCGGCATGGCCGCATCGCATCCGCAGGCGCAGGCTACGGCGCTGCGCGACAGCGCAATTCTGGAATTGCTTTATGCCGGCGGATTGCGCGTCTCCGAGGTGACAGCGCTGTCAACGGGCGATCTGGCTCTGGACTCGGGACGCGTGCAGGTGCGCGGCAAGGGCGACAAGGAACGGATTGTGCCGCTGGGCCGCACCGCGCTGGCTGCATTGGAGCAATATCTGGCAATGGGCCGGCCTCACCTGGCGCGCATCAGTTCGGCGCGAAAGTCCGCCAGGCCACGGCAAGATACGGCGTGTTTGTTTCTGTCGTTGCGCGGCATGCCGCTCACTCGCCAATGGGTGTGGCACCTGGTAAAGATGGCCAACAACGCCGCCAGCCCGCACCGGCTGCGCCACAGTTGCGCCACACACATGGTGGAGCATGGAGCAGATCTGCGCAGCGTGCAGTTGATACTGGGACATGCCGACATCTCCACCACGCAGGTTTACACGCACCTTGCGCTGGGGCGGCTGAAGGCGGTGCATCGCATGCACCATCCGCGCGGAACGCGGCGGAGCAAGGACTTGAATCCGGCCAGCGAGGCAAAAGCCGATGCGGACCGGGACTCTATCAAGGAGATTGCATGAGCGCTTCGGCCTCTGCCGCGGCTGTTCTTCCATTGGAGACCGCTCCTTCTTTGGGTCCGCTGGTGGACGACTATTTGCGCGTGCTTGCCAATGAACGCGGCGCATCCGTACACACGCTGCGAGCCTACGAGCGCGAATTGCATGGCTTTGCGGTTTTTGTCGATGGGCGATTTGGGCTCGTACAAAGCGCGGACCGAATTTCGGATTCGGCAGTAAAGCGCATCGAGCATACCGACATTCGCGCCTACCTGGGGACGCTTTACGATCACGGTCTTTCCAAGGCTTCCGCCGCGCGAGCGCTGGCGGCCATTCGCAGCTGGTTCAAGTGGCTGGCGCGCACCGGGCTTGTGGAGCAGAATGCGGCTTCGCTGGTGGCTACACCTCGATTGCCCAAGCACCTGCCGCGCGTTCCGTCGATTGAGCAGATGAACCGCGTGGTGGATTCCGTTGGCGAAGATGCCGCCACCTGGCCCTCGCGCGACCGGGCCATTCTGGAACTGCTGTATGGCTGCGGTATTCGCAATGCGGAGTTGACGGGGCTGAATCTGGAAGACATTCACTGGGCCAACGAAGCCATTCTGGTTCACGGCAAGGGCCAAAAGCAGCGCTATGTTCCACTGGGCGATGCGGCGGCTGTGGCACTGCGGGCTTATCTCGCGGAACGGTCTGCGCGCCTGGCCGCGGCTGGACCAGGAATGGCCAACACGACGCCTGCGCTGTTACTCAATCTGCGGTTGCGCGGCCTGGGGAAGGGTGGCGACAAATCGGGCAGTCAGGCCCGCTTGACCACCCGGAGCGTGGGACGGATCGTGAAGCGTATCGCAATCCTCCGCGGACTTTCTTCCGACGTGCATCCTCATACGCTTCGCCACGCCTTTGGGACGCACTTGCTGGAGGAGGGTGCCGATCTGCGCGCCATCCAGGAGTTGCTGGGACACGAGCGGCTGTCAACCACGCAGCGATATACGCAGCTCACTACGGCACAGTTGACGCAGGTGTACGACAGGACGCATCCGCGCGCGCGCTAGGGCCGCATTCGTCGGCTTTGGAGTTGCCTTCCCTGCTGGTTCGATTGCCTTCAATCTGGAAGAGCAGTGACGCGCCTGGTTGACTGCGCTCAAATCGCAGCGGTCTGTATTGGCCATCATTCGCACGGCGACTGAGTAAGACTGGCGTTGGAATGACACACCACGGACCCCAGGCTGCCGGATTCTCCGGCGTGCGATCTCAAGTGATGCCGACAGCATAAAGAGGCCGCATGATAACCACCGTGGAGGTGAGTCGGCGAGAACAGCGGAGACATATGAAATTGCTCAAAGGAATTGGAACAGGGCTGTGCCTGACCGCAGTCTGCGCACTCGCCGGCCCCAAGGCAAAGGCCGACACTTCGGACTTGAAGACCACGATTACATTAACCATGCCCGTCGAAGTTCCGGGTGTGGGTCAGCATCTTCTCCTTCCGGGCACCTATATCTTCAAGCTGCTGAATTCGCCCGTCGATCGCCACATCGTGGAAATTTACAATCAGGATCAAACCAAGCTCCTGACCACGGTTCTGACCATCACCAACCACAGGATCAACGCGACCGACAAATCGGTTTTGACCTTTAGCGAGCAGCCTGCCGGCGAACCGCAGGCCATCAAGGCGTGGTTCTTCTCCGGCCAGCATTACGGCGAGCAGTTTGTTTGGGGAAAGCCGAAGGCCATCCTGCTTGCCAAGGAGACAAACGAAGTTATTCTGTCGACCCCCGTCGCGATGGAGGATGCGCCTGAAGTGCTGACCACAGCGCCGGTTGAAGCGGTAACCCCGGCCGGAGACACTGTTGCGGAAGCCACGGTGGTTGAACCGGCTCCAGTCGAAGTTGCCGCAGCTGAGCCAGCGCCTGTGGTTGCACCGGAGCCAGTTGCCGCGGCATTGCCCAAAACAGCAAGCAACCTTTCCCTCATTGGGCTGGTCGGATTGTTTAGCCTGGGCGGCGGCTTCCTTCTCACGGGACTGCTGAAGCGCACCGCGTAAATCAACCGAGGAGCGGAACAAATAACTCCTCAAGCTAACCTGGCAACTAGGACAGACGGAGGCGGCGCGCTTGCATCGCCTCCATTGTCCGTTTGCTCTTGGGATGCGGGCAGCCGGCCTTACCGCTCCGACGGGGTGTCCTGGCCGTGCCTGCGATGAGCGAACCCGCAAAGGCCATGCACGAAGAACCGAGCAACAACCGCGCTGATACATTGAACCCTGGAACGTGCGACATGCGAAACAAAGCTCCAACTCTCCGGCGTGTTATTGCAATCATCGCTGTAATCTCTCTTCCCTTTCTTGCTGCTTCACAAGTGCCGCAGCCATCGGAGAGCGGCAGCGGCTATACCCTGAAGCTGAATGCGGACATGGTTCTGCTTAGCGCAACGGTGCTGGATCGCCACAATGCCCTTGTTTCTGGACTGCAGAAGAACGATTTTCAGATTTATGAAGATGGAGTTATACAGCAGATACAGCATTTCAGCCACGAGGATATCCCGGTTACCGCCGGAATTGTGGTGGATAACAGCAGCAGCATGGCGCCGAAGCGCAACGATGTAATTGCCGCGGCGCTGGCGTTTGCCCGCTCCAGCAATCCTCAGGACCAGATGTTCGTGGTCAACTTCAATGAACATGTGTCATTTGGCCTTCCCGCGGACACGCCGTTCACTGACCGGACCGATCAACTGCAACTCGCGCTCTCCACTATCACTACACTCGGCCAGACCGCACTGTACGACGGCATGGCTGCCGCCCTGGGTCATAGCACACTGGGAAACAGCGACAAGAAGGTCATCGTCCTGATCAGCGACGGCGGAGACAACGCCAGCAAGCACACGCTGGCCCAGGTTATCGAAATGGCCAAGCATTCCGCCGCAATCATTTACGCGATTGGAATATTCGACGAGGAGGACAACGATCGGAATCCCAATGTGCTTGCCCGGTTTGCAAGGGAAACAGGCGGCGAGGCTTTCTTTCCGGAGTCATCCAAAGAAATCCCCGCAATTTGCGAGCAGATAGCTCGCGATATTCGCGCACAGTACACGCTGACTTATGTCCCGGTGATCAATTCGCGCTATTTGAGTTATCGAACTATCTCAGTAAAGGCAAGCGCGCAGGGCCGTGGACGCCTGTCGGTTCGCACCCGGACAGGCTACTCCGTGCCGGCGAGTGGCCCGGTTTCGGCGGCAAAGGCGCTTCCATGATACGAGGCACTGAAAGCGAGCGTTTGGCCAGGCGCAGCCGAGTGTTGCTTCGCTGGATGCAGGCGCTGCTTTTCATCGTCGGCACTCTGGCCATCGGCTATGTTGCGGCGGTTCTTCTGGATGCAAAGCTTTTCCAGCAAGCTGCCAATAGTGCCTTGAATAAGCAAATGGCAGCCGACGAGAAAAGTGATGTGGAACAGCAGCAGGCAAGCCCGATCCGCGCCCCGGCAAAAGAGGGAGATGTTCTGGGCCGGATTGAGATTCCGAGGCTGGGAGTGATGGTGGCGATTCTGGAGGGCACCACATCGCGGACGCTGCGGCTTGGGGTTGGACATATAGGTGGCACAGCTCTGCCTGGAGATGCTGGAAATATTGGAGTCGCCGGACATCGAGACACTTATTTCCGCAGCCTCAAGGATATTCATGCGAGCGACGAGATTCTGGTTCAGACGGCAACTGGTCTTTCCCATTACCAAGTGGATTGGGTGCGGATTGTCGCTCCTGAAGACACAGGGGTGTTGGCCCCCTCTAACGACTCCGCGCTTACGCTTGTAACGTGTTATCCGTTTTACTATATTGGCTCGGCTCCCAAACGATTTATAGTTCATGCGCGCAAGGTATAACTCGGTGGCCTCGATCAATGGATATCGTGTTCGATCTGTGTTCTACCAGGGGCTAAAACCCCTCGTAATTCCATCCCATTTCGGCACGGTCGAAAACGAGAGAAGAAGAGGCGAAGATGGGTTCGTGCATTCCCTGGTCTCCAAAGGGACCTGGGGCACCCAGGCTTCGTGTTTTCATCCACTTGGGCCGTAGACCCATGGAGACACGACTGAAGTCGTGCCCTTTCAAAACATCGACTTATTCAGAGGTTTCTTAGGCGCGAAACTTGCTTCGTCGTACTCCACTGAATGCAGAAACAATCCACGAGCCGGGGCTGTGGGTCCGGCGGCGGCGCGAGAGCGTGCGACGAGGATGGATGGAAGCTGCGAGAGTTCGAGATGTCCGCGGCCGACGTCGAGCATGGTGCCCACCAGGTTGCGGACCATGTGGTGCAGGAAGCCGCTACCGCGGACCCGGTAGATCAACAGGCCGCCGGCCTCGGTCCTTTGTTGCTCCCAGGTCGACGAAAAGATGGTCCGAACCGGTGCCGTGGGCACTCTTAAATTTTGGTCGTGCTCCGCGGCAGAACGAGGGCCACGGCTGGCCAGGTCGGGATCGGTGGCCGCGAAACTCAAAAAGTTATGTTCGCCCTCAAAAAAACGGGCAGACGTTTGCAAATTCTCCACGTCCATTGGCCATGGACAAGCGTACACATAGCGAGCCAGAAACGGCGGGCAAATTGCGCCGCGAAACACTCGGTACTCATAGGTTTTGGCCACAGTTGAGTGGCGGGCGTGGAAGGTGCTTGGTACCGTTTTCGACTCTAGAACGCGGATCGACGGGGGCAGGGTCCGGTTGAGCGCGCGCTGCAGGTTTTGGGGCGGAATTTTGGCCTGCAAGGCAAAACTCGCCACCTGGGCCAGGGCGTGGACGCCTGCGTCGGTGCGGCCAGAGCCTTGAGGCAGAGGCGCTTCGCCGGTTACGCGTCCCAGGGCGGCCTGCAGTTCTCCCTGGATGGTCGACTCTCCCGGCTGCACCTGCCAGCCGCGGAATTCCGTGCCGTCGTACGCCAGGATCAGCTTCCAGGTTTGGGGATGTGGTTCGGGTTCGGCAATATCGGTCACAGGTTCCCGTCTTGTTAACAGGGTATCCGAGCGGGCCCCCGGCCGGGACCGGAAAGCGCGGTGGGATATACTCAGCTTTCCGACCTCTGAACAAAGCAAGCTGGCTCAAGGCGTGAAGTTCGAACAACGGGAAGCGGTTTCACGGGAACGAATTGGGGGCCGCGTGCGTATTGCCAGAGGAGCCCACAGGCTACGCTGGAGGCGAAAATTGCCCCAGCAAACCACAAATTTGCGTCCGGAGAGGCTCTCCGGGCGTCTTGAGTAATGGCAACCCACATGCCTCAGAAGATCGTGGAGAGGAATCATGCATTCGTTCGGTATACGTGTGTTTGAGAAGCAGAAGGAAACCGCGCTGGACTCGGGCGTAGAAACAAGCCAGTCAAAGCGCGGCCAGACTGGCAATCGTTTGCGTTTGACCGCGGCGGTCTTGCTGACCCTGGCGGCGGGGATGCCTTCCGGTTACGCACAACAGGCACAGGCAACAGTTACCACCCCTACGGCAAAGGCAGCATCGGATTTGCCCCCGGAACCGGAGCCAGTGCTCACCGCGCCGCTGAACTTACGTGCTACTCAGCGCGATTTTTCAAAGCCGGCCGGGAGTTGGCTTCGTAACCCGATCAAAGTGTATCTGCCGACCACGGTACCCGGCGCGAGCTTTCAAAACTCGCCGCGCCTTGCGGACCTGGTAAGGAACGGCAAAATCTACCTGAGCCTTTCCGATGCGCTGGCGCTGGCGCTTGAGAACAACTACGACATCGCGATCTCCCGCTACTACATGGACCTGGCGGACCTGGATATTCTGCGCGCCAAATCCGGGCAGCTTTTGCAAGGTTCCGGCGCCATCATCAACACCGCAACGCAGGGCGGATATACCTCGACAACCAGTACGGGCGGCGGGCCGGGCGGTGTAGCAGGCGGCTCGGCGGCAGGCGCGGGTGGATTGACTCTGACCGCGTCGGGCGCAGGTCCTCAGCCGGAGAACATGGATCCCACCGTGACCAGCATGATCCAGTTGGAAAGAGCAGAGCAGCCGCAGACCAGTGCCTTCGTTCCCCGCTCCTTCCAAAATACCGACCAATACAACTTGACCTTCAACCAGGGGTTCGTTACCGGCACATCGCTGGCCGTGGGGTTCAACAATTCCCGGGTTACCTCTTCCAGTGTTTTTCAGATTTACAGTCCGCAGCTCGACTCCAACTTCAAGGCCACTGTCACCCAGCACCTGTTGCAAGGGGCCGGCATCTGGGTGAACAAGCGGTTTGTTTATCAGGCCATCAACAATCGCCGCATCACCGACTCGACCTTTCGCCAGCAGATTCTCTATACCGTGAACCAGGTTGAGAACATCTACTGGGGCCTGGTGAATGCTTATGAGGACGTACAGGCGAAGGAGCGCGCGCTGGAGCAGACGACGAAGGTTGCCAGCGACAACCGGAAGCAGTTGGAGATTGGAACCATGGCGCCGCTGGACGTGCTGAACGCCGACCAGTCAGTCGCTTCAGACAAGCAGGCGCTGATCAGCTCGCAGAGCACCCTGAACTTCCAGCAGCAGATCATCAAGCAGGCTATTGCGCGCAACCTCAACGATCCGGCGCTGGTGGCGGCGGCCGTGATTCCCACCGACCGCGTAAGCATCGAGCAGATTCCCGAAGAGAAACAGCCGGTGGACGAGCTTGTGCAAGAGGCGTTCAAACAGAGCCCGGTGCTGGAGCAGGCGGCGTTGACGCTGAAGAACTGGGAGATCAGCCTCCGCGGCGCAAGAAATGCGCTGCTTCCCACTTTGGACGTGTATGGGTTCTACTCCGGAACCGGCGTAGGCGGCGCGCAAAGCCCCGATTGTTTCAATATTTTTGCGGGCACGTCCTGCCCTCCCAACACCTACCCGAAAACCAGCTACCCCGGCACCTTGAGCAACATGCTCGATAACAGCTCTCCGGACAAGGGCATAGGTTTCAACGTAACGATTCCCCTGCGCAACCGGCCGGCTCAGGCGCAGCAGGCGCAAGCGCTGATCGAGTACCGTCAGGCCGAATTGCATCTGGAGCAGCTTTACACGCAGATCCGCATCAGCGTGGTGAATTCGATGTTTGCGCTGACCAACGACCGGGCGCAGGTACAGGCTTCGATTGCAGCCAAAGACTATGCGCAGCAGAGCCTGGACGCGGAACAGAAGAAGCTGAAACTGGGCGCATCCACCTCGGCGCTTGTGCTGGGGCAGCAGCGCAGTCTGGCACTGGCGGAGGACACACTGCTGCAGGCCAATGCCACTTATGCCAAGGATCGCGCGGCTCTTTACCAAACGCTGGCCAGCACCTTGCAGCACTATGGAATCAATTTGAACGACGCGGCATCGGGCGATGTGAAGGCGGCCCCGGTGATTCCGGGCCTGATCCCCGCCAAGCAAGGCAAGGAGCCGTCGGTGACGCCGCCGCCGACCAAGTAAGCCCGGCTCGGAGCCGAAGTCAAATGAGGCCCATTCCGCTTGATGAATAGCGGAGTGGGCCTCAGCTTTTTGGGGCAGGATCAGGCCGGAGCGCCTACCGTTCCGCTACCAGATCGAGCAGATTGAAGAATTCCGGGAAGCTGATATTGGCCGATTCCGAGCCTTGGATGAGCGTATCGCCCTCGGCGCGCAATGCGGCTACGCTGAAGGCCATGGCGATGCGGTGGTCGCCGCCGGAGTCGATGGTTGCGCCGTGCAGGGATTGGCCGCCGGGCACGTCCAGGCCATCCTCGAATTCCTCAACCTCGGCGCCCATGGCGCGCAGATTCTTGACAATCAGCGCGATGCGGTCGGACTCCTTGATGCGCATCTCTTTGGCGTCGCGGATGCGGATGCCACCGCTGGTGTACGGAGCAATGGCGGCCAGGACGGGGAGTTCATCGATCAATTGCGCGGCGACCGCCCCGCTTACAGTGGTTGAGCCGAGTCCCTCAGCGGGGCCGGAGATCCGCACGGCACCCACCAGTTCGGCGTTCTTCTCTTCAAGATTCGGTACGCTGATGTGCGCGCCTAGAGCGGTGAGCACATCGAGCAAAGCCGCCCGGGTAGGGTTGAGGCAAAGCTCGTCGAGCACCAGGCCAGAACCGGAGAAGATGGCCGCGGCGCAGAGGAAGAACGAGGCCGAGGAGATGTCGCCGGGAACGGCGGCGTCGATGGCGTGGAGGGACTGCGGGCCGGCGATTGAAACCGAGTCGAGGGTTCGTGTGAGCGTTGCGCCGAAGGCTCGGAGGGCCAGCTCGCTGTGGTCGCGGGTGCGAAAAGCTTCTCGGACCGTGGTGACGCCAGTGGCTTGCAATCCGGCGAGCAGGATGCAGGTTTTAACTTGGCCGCTGGGAATGGGCATGGTGTATTCGACAGCTTCGAGCGGCCCACCCTGGATCGTCAGGGGCGCGTGGCCATCGGTGAGCGCGAGTCGCGCGCCCATCGCCTCCAAGGGCTTGCGGATACGTTCCATGGGGCGGCGGGAGAGCGAGGCATCGCCAATCAGGGTGAAGCTGCCTTGCTGGGGCGCAAGGAGGCCGGAGATCATGCGCATGGTCGAGCCGGAGTTGCCGCAGTCGAGGGGATGGGCGGAGGGGGTTACGCGCCCCGCGACGCCGGTAACTTCAACAACTCCTTCGCCGATTCTGTTGACAGTGGCGCCAAGGGCTTCCATGCAGGCCAGGGTCGAGGCGCAGTCGGCGCCGGTTGAGAAGTTGGTGAAGCGCGAGGTTCCTTGGGCAAATGCGCTCAGCATGGCGTAGCGATGGCTGATCCCCTTGTCGCCGGGCAGGCGGAGGCTTCCGAGGATGTTGCGGGCGGGACGGACGATGCGTTCTTCGATCACGGTGGGCATGGGGGCTCCGGTGAATTCTCGGTTTCTTTGAGTTTATCGGATGGGGGAGTGGGTTTGCGAAACCGGGCAGTGGGTCAGCTTGAAGAGATCTTCCCTCGGGGGCTAAGGCCCAACCTTGATATGTTGGGGTTTAGCGTACGGGCTGAAGCTCGTACCCTTCAACTGAAGCCGGGCTGGAGCGAATGAAGCGCCTACGTGCGCTTATTTTGTCGAGACTTTTGGAGATTATTGGTGTCCAAACTAAGTTGGGCCATTCGGAATGGGGCGAATTGCACCCGGTGGCCGGGAAGATGAGAAAGCAGGGGCATCATGAAGAGCAGAAGGTTGGATTTGCGCCGTGCAGGCGCAACGATGCTTGGGCTGGTAGGATTCGCGGCCAGCGCGGCTTTGCTGGTTTCTCAGGTCTGGGCCGACGATCCCGCAGCGCCCGCCCCTCAGCCGCCCGCGCGGGCTGTGCGGTTGAGCAGCGTGGATGGTCAGGTGCAGATTGCGCAGGGTGGCCAGGTGCTGGCGAGTTCCGCGCTTGCCAATACTCCGCTGTTTGAGGGGACTCAGGTTACGACCGGAGACGATGGACGGGCCGAGGTTCAGTTTGAAGACGGCACCGTGGCCCGGCTTTCTCCAAACAGCTCGTTCGCACTGACCGTGCTGCGCGGGACGGATGCAGCCGGCGATGCCGAGATCACTCTGAAAACGGGCCTTGGCTATTTTGAGCTTCAAGGCGCAACACAGGGTGGGGGCGTTCGAGTTCGATTCGGGGACTCACAGGTAACGGCCGCAGGCGCAACCCTTGTGCGAATAAACTTGGACACCCCTCCGGGCGAGTTGGCCGTCTTCTCTGGCAGCGCGCACCTTGTACGCGGAAATCCGGACCATCCCGGTTCGGAGTCGCTTGATTTGCACGGGGGCGAAAGCGTAGCCCTGAGCGCCGCAATGGCTAGCCAGGACAATATTTCTGAATCGATCGAGCCGGATTCGTGGGATACATGGAACTCCGACCGCGACCAGATGCTGACGACGGAAGGTGCAACGCGGACGGGTGCGACAAACTCGCTTGGCGACAGCAACAACCCGGCGTGGAACGACCTGGACGCAAACGGGAACTGGTACAACGTGCCGGGGCAGGGCGAAATCTGGTCGCCGAATGAGGCCGCCGATGCAAGCTTCGATCCCTATGGCAACGGCGATTGGATGTGGACGCCGGGCTACGGCTACATCTTCGTCTCGGGCTATCCGTGGGGCTATACGCCGTTTCAGTGCGGCAACTGGAACTATTACAACTCGTTCGGCTGGGGCTGGGCGCCGGGGTCGGGCGGCTGCTCGGGGTGGTGGAGGGCGGGTTTTTACGGTGGCCCCAACATCGGTTTCGGGTTTGGCGGATATCATCCGCCGATTCGACCGCGTTGGCCGCGCAATCCCATTCGCAGGACAGGAGTGGGCGGCGGGCCCCTGCCCCTTACGGAAACTCATCCCCTGATTGCGGTGCATCGCCAGTTCCCTTCGGGCGTCCCATCGCTGCCGGCGCGCGACCGGACAACCTCGGTTACCATTGCCGGGCAGTCGGTGCAGGCGCTTCGTCCGCTTTCTCCGCGACCGCAGTATTCGCATTCGGCCTTCTCATCTGGAAGCCGTGAATCGTATGAGGGAACGTGGGCAGCGCCAAGCGGGGCGGCACACGCCCAGGGTGTGTATTCGAGCCCGAGCCCCGGCCGGCCCGGCGCCCGACCGGCAACTGCCAGTCCGGCGAGGCCAGCGCCTCGCGCCAGCGCCCCAGCGGCAAGACCCGCTGCTTCTCATGCTGCGGCGCCGGCTCCCAGCCATGCTTCGGGCGGGGGGCATCGCTAGCGCACCAAACCATGCCGCAACGTCAACGCTAGAGGCGAGACCTTATGAATTGGGTGATTGCCACTGTGACCGGGCGTGGGCGGGGACGCCCACGCTACAGCCGGTCTGGAGACCGGCGCTACTCTGGCTGATGAGATGTACGCAATGCGGGATCAGACTTTCAGGGTGTCTTCCGCCTTGAGGATGAACTGCTCGATGGGATTTGGGGTCGGGCGCCCCAGCAGGTACCCCTGCACTTCTTCGGCTCCAAATGCCCGGATCAAGTCGAGTTGCTCCTGGGTCTCAACGCCCTCCACAATTACTCTCATGCCGGTATTGTGGGCCAATGCAATGAGCGCGGGAATCATGGATTCACTCTGGGAGTGCGCGTCGAGATTGGTGACGAACGACCGGTCGATCTTGAGCGCGTCGAAGGGCAGGAACGGCAGATAGCTGAGGGAGGAATAGCCGGTGCCGAAATCGTCCACGGCCAGGCTGATGCCCAATTTTCGAAGGCGGTTCATGATTTCCGTCGAGGAATGAGCGCCGCTGAGGATCACCGATTCGGTAACCTCGATTTGCAGAAGTTCGGGCCTTAGTCCTGTGCGCCTCAAGATACCGCTCACCTCTTCCACAAATCCCTTGCGGCGAAACTGGATACTCGAGACGTTGACTGCAACCTGGATTGGGTAGGGCAGGATACTCTGCCATTGGGCGGCCTCGTTGCAGGCCCGCTCCATGATGTAGGCGCCCAGAGCCACAATCATCCCGCTTTCTTCGGCTATGGGGATGAACTTGACCGGGGGAATCTGGCCCAGAGTGGGATGGCTCCAACGCGCCAGGGCTTCGAACCGGACCAGGCGGCCGCCGATGACTTCGAACTCGGGCTGATAATGCACTGAGATTTCATGCCGCGAGATTGCGCCCCGGAGCAGGTTCTCCAGGTTCAACCGCTCATGGACCAGTGAGCCGATCTCGGAGGTAAAGTTCATCACGCGGTTCTTGCCTTCGCGTTTGGCGGCGTACATGGCGCTGTCGGCTTTGCGCATCATTTCCTCGGCATTCGATGCGCTGTCGGGAAAGATGCAGATGCCGATGCTGGCTCCGATGGCCAGATCGTGCCCTTCAACATGGAAGGGACTCGAGATCGCGTCGAGCAGGTTTTCGGCCACCATCGTCGCGTCTTCCCTGTCCTGAAGCCTGTCAAGGATGACCATGAACTCATCGCCGCCCAGACGGGCAAGAACATCGTTCTCCCGAACCCACGATCGAAGGCAATCGGCCACCTGCACCAGAAGCGCGTCGCCCACTGGGTGGCCGAGACTATCGTTCACCAGCTTGAAACCATCCAGATCCATATAGAGCAAGGCGATCATGGTGCCGTCTCGCCTGGCTTTTTCCAATAAGAACGAGAGCCTATCCATGAGCAGCCTGCGGTTCGGCAAACCGGTCAGCGGGTCGTTGAGCGACTCGAAAACCGCCGCGTCCTTCGCTCTCTGCAACTCCGACTGATTGAGCCTCAACTGGGTAACATCGATCGCCGTGGTTTCAAAGGTCCATCCATCCGGCCTTTCAACCGGAGATATGTTCATCAGCAGATCCACTTTTACGCCATCGTCGCGGCGCAGGCTCGCGTCGCGATTACTCAATGCATCATCGGTCAGGGTGCCGCCGAGTTGTTCCCGCTCGATGGGGTCAACCTCGAAATCCCAATAGGAACGGCCAATCAACTCCTCGCGCGAGCGAAGCCCGAGCATTTTGACGAAGGCCATATTGCAGTCGACGATCGTTCCGTCCGAGCGCCAACTGAAGACCGCCGCGAGGTTGCGCTCGAACAGCCGCTGGTACCGTGTCTCCATCCGCAGTTCGTTCTCGAGCCGGGCCCGGATGATCGCGGTCTGTTTGCGGACGGTTCGCCTCAGCATCCTCACCCAGACCAGCGGTGCGACGATGCAGACCGCCATGCCGAACAGAATGGCGAGTCCACGCTTCAGCGTGAGCCAACTGTTCCCTTCCAGCACCACCATGTCGGACGGCGACTCGATCAAAATCATGAGGGAAACCGGCCATTTCGGGGTTCCACCCTGGATCACGGGGACGCCGGTCAACTCGAGCAGCGAATTGCGCGCGAGGCCGACAATCTCCCTCGTGGGATCGTTGCGAAGCAGGGTCGCGGTGAAGCGCCGGTCGCCGTCCTCAAGCAGGTAAACGTATCCCGTTGCGGTAGCGGTCTGGCTCAGCAAGCGGGCCCGAACGCGCACTCGCTTCCCAGATAACGATTGTTCGAGTATCTCTTCCGCCGTCAGATTGAGGGTTTCGATTGCATCGTTCTTTGACTGGGTCGCGGACACGCGCATCATCGAATCCGACAGGAGCAGCGGAGTTAACACCCCGTGATCGAGGAACCCAACCAGATCGACAATGCTCCCCGGACGGACTAGGACGCCCTTCGCGGTCCGAACGCTGATTCCTCCGGTGTGGTCCTGGACGATGAAACGTTCCGGGGACTCCCACGTAACCGTTCCGCGGATATGAACCTGGTGAGCGAATCGCTGGTCGGCCGCTGCGGCGTCGAGGTTGACAATGGGGGTTGGCGGCGAGGAGAAGGGATCTTTCAGTACAGGCTCCTCGACCTTGATATCGTCCATGCTATTGACAAAGATCTGCGCCGCGACTCGCTTCTTTTGATCGTCGAGGTGAACTCCGCTGACGCCTTTTACTCGCACTCTGGCGCCAATCAGCGCCTGGGCAGCGGGGCTGTCGGGATAGGGCACGATCACCCACGCTTGTTTCTTTCCATCGAGTATCCGGTAGCAGATACGAGTCCAGGTCTCGTCGCATGGGTGAAGTACGCCTTCGGTCGCAACCAGGCTGCTGTCCGCCGCTCCAGCATCCAGTTCGGCAACACTCTTCGGAACCGGATTGGGGAGTGATTCGTGGCCTATAACCTGAATCTTCGGCTGCACCACGATCGGTCCCACGTCTCCCGCTCCGGTTACACCGTCAATGAGCAGGCGAGTGCCGGAAGCATAGGCCTTGGTTGTGGCATGCGCGTTGATGTAGATGGAGCCGGTTGAATCGCGAACGAACAGCAAGCCCCATTCAGGATCGGAATAGGTGGCCACGCCTTGCAGTTCAACCGGCAGCGCCCTGGCGGCCTGGGCATTGCTCAACCGCTCGATTGCATTCACCGTTTTCAGCGCTGCCTTGTTCCCAACTGGAATCGGTCCCGCGGCGGCGAGCTTTTCGACTTCAATGTCTTCGAGCTTGTCGACGAATATCTGCGCGCCGACGCGTTTGCCCGACGCATCCTGGTGTCCGCCGCTTACGCCGGTCACTTCCACGGCGGAGCCGATAAGACGCTGCGCAGCCGGGCTGTTGGGTTCGGGCAACACCACCCAGGCCTTAGTCTCTCCGTCGAAGATGCGGTAACAGACGCGGTCCCAGGCTACGTCGCACGATTGCAAGACGCCCTTGGTAACCACAATCTGACTGTCGCCCAATTGAGCGTTCAACTCGGCCAGCGATCTTCTTTCCGGAACGGGAAGTTTCCCCTGGCCCAAGACGCGGATCTTTGGCTGCGCCAGGAAGGGTGAGCCGTCTACATCACTGGTTACCCCGCTGAGGTGAATGCGCTCGCCGGCTGGATACCTGGCTTTCGCCCTTCCGTGAGCGACCAGAACAAAAAGCGGGCCGGAGGGGTCGTGGAAAAACAGCAGGCCCCACTCGGGATCTGAATACGTTACCACTCCATCGAGTTCAACCGGGATGGCCTGGCTGGCCTGGTCGGCGGTGAGCCTTTGCAGTTCCGCCACCGTGCGTACTGAATTTTGAAGCGCGGGCGGATGGGTTGTCTGGGAAAAGCAGGGGACGGGTAGCAGGAGAACGATGAGGGCAAAGCCGCCGGCAAAGGCCCCCAGGCCTACCCTCGCTGTATCGGGGCAAATCGTCTGCCTACCCATCTTCCCAGCCAGCTTTCTCTTGTCTACCCCAGGGTGCTGCTCAGGCCACCGCTTTTATTCCTGCCGCGACTCACCTCTGGATATCGGCGAGAACGCGGAAATATTCAGTTTCACAAGGTAAAAGAGCGCTTCAATTTGGATGTTTCCCCAACATCCCGTTGCATTTTCCACCCTATGCTGGTTCCGATGATGCAAACAACTGTCCCGTGTAATTTGGATGCGCGCCAGATAATAGAGGTTGGGGCGGGTCTTTCTCACCAAGCCCGGATTTGGGAACGGTATACCGTCGCTACCGCTACTCGCAATGCAACTTTTGTCATACCGAGGGAGAAGAACTGCGAGGCACTGCGGCGGGCTTTTTCCAGGGACGGGCCAATGGGGCATTCCCATGGGCTTGCAGCGAAGACTGTCAACAAGCGAACGGCGGAGCATCGAGACTGTGCCAAAGGGCGGCAAACGCTTCCACGGTAAGAGCTTCCGCGCGGGCCTGGGGATCGATTGCGGCTTGGGCAAGGGCGGCGGCAACAGCGGCAGGTGGAATTCCGGCGGCGCGGAGATTGTTGGCCAGAGTCTTCCGCTTTTGAGCAAAGGCCTTGCGGATGAAGGGCAGGAAGCTGGACTCTTCCACTCCCAACTCGGCGAAGCGCGGAGCAAATCGCCAGCGAAAGACCGTGGAGTGGACGTCGGGCGGCGGCGAAAAGGACTCCGGCGGCAGGGTGAACAACTGCTCGGCGGGGCCGTGCATTTGTACCGTAATCGACAGCAGGCCGTAATCCCGCGAGCCTGGATGCGCGGTAATGCGGTCGGCCACCTCTCGCTGCACCATCAGAACCGCGCGATCGAGAACCGCGCCATGCGGTGAGGCGTGGCTGTCGGCCAGCTTCAGCAGAATGGGAGCCGTGATGTAGTAGGGCAGGTTGCCCACCACAACCAGCCGCTGCCCGGCCGCTGCTGAGGCTGCGGCAAAGTCGAAGTGGAGCACATCCCGCCCAACGACCGTTACCCGCTCCGGAGGGAACTGCGTGCGCAGATGAGCGGCAAGCCCGGGGTCAAGCTCAACCGCGACGACGTGGGCGGCGCGCGCGGCCAGGGCCCCGGTAATGGCGCCCGCTCCGGGGCCGATCTCGACGACGGTCCGGCCGGTCAGGTCGCCAAGAGACGCGGCGATGCGATCAACGGCGTTTGCATCGCAGAGAAAGTTCTGTCCGAGTCTGGGTTTGGCGGGCATGGGCTGACTTGATGGTAGACGAGTGAGGGAGTGGAGGTGTGAATCAGTGAAGGAGTGAAGAAGCGCGAATCCACCAACTCATGGCATATCCGGGCCGAATCCCAAAGATTCTCCAGACAGCGTCTGGATAAATCCCGGCGTTCCCAATTCACCAGACGGTGTCTGGTGAATTGCGGGTAACAAGCGGTGAGAGCGAAAAGCAAGACTGCCTCTTGACAAGGAGTCTAGTGTGTTAATAGAGTAGACACTTCAATGAACCTGCGGGTTGACTTCTCTTCCGGCGTTCCGATCTATCTGCAGCTGATGGAGCAGATCAAGCACGCAGCTGACTCCGGGGCGATCCGCGGCGGCGAGCAACTGCCGACGATACGGAAGATTGCCGAGGAGCTGGCGATGAATCCCAATACCGTGGCCAGGGCTTACCGGGAACTGGAGCGCGCAGGTGTCGTCGAGGTCCGGCACGGATCGGGAGTATTCGTGGTGGGTCCGCCGGCGTTGTCCAAGAAGACGGTTGGGATACGCAAAGCGGGCGACGCTCTAAGACCTGCGATAAAGCAGGGGATTGCGCTCGGCTTGTCCGAAGCTGAACTGCGCAGGGTGTTTGAAGACGAACTTTCGCGGCTCAAAGACAATGCGGCCGAGGCACGGAGGAACAATTGAACGAGATAGTCCTCTCAACCAGCAATCTTGCCAAGAGTTTCGATGGCAAACCAGCTCTGCGCAGGCTCAATCTCGAGGTGCCGCGCGGGTCGATTTGCGGATTTCTGGGCCGCAACGGCGCTGGAAAAACAACCACGCTAAAGCTTCTGTCAGGGATGATGAGGCCCGATTCCGGCGAGATTCGCATGTTTGGCGATGCGGTGAAATCGGAAGCACAATCGATCGCGGCGCGGCGTCGCATCGCCTTTGTCAGCGAAGACAAGGACCTCTACTCCTTCATGACCGTAGACCAGACCATCCGGTTTACGCGCGCATTTTTTCCCGCATGGCGGCTGGACCTGGAGGAGAAGTACCTCGACCTCTTTGAGTTGCCGCGAAAAAAGGCGGTGCCGAAGCTGTCCAAGGGAATGCGCACGCAACTGATGCTGCTGCTGGCGATGGCGCGCGGAGCGGACCTGCCGATGATGGACGAGCCCACTAGCGGCCTCGACCCGGCGATGACGGAAGACATTCTGCGGATTCTGGGCGATCTGGCGGCCACGGACGGTACGACGATCTTCTTTTCGTCGCATCAACTGGCGGAGGTGGAGCAGATTTGCGACCGCGTCTGCCTGATCGATCGGGGCCAAGTGGTGATCGACGGAGTTCTCGACGACCTGAAGGCGGAATATCGGAGAATTCTGCTGGTGTTCGATGGGGAGCCGCCACGGGAACTGGCCGATTTGCCCGGCATCGACCATCTGCGCAGGCACGGCCGGACAGTCTCGCTGCTGGTGCATACGGATGTCGAAGCGGCACTCGACCGCGCGCAAGAACTTGGGGCAAGCTCGGTGGAAGTGCGTCCCGTAACGCTGAAGGAACTGTTTCTGGATCATGTAAGGGGGGAGTAATGCTCTGGTACAAGTCTTGGCTTGAAACGCGATGGATCTTTGTACTGTTCGTCGCAAACATCCTAATGGTGTGGCTTACGCCTCTATGGATGCCTGCTCTCGGATTTCGTCTGCCACCGGGGGTTCCCGCGTCGAGAATCTGGCTCGGGATTCATATGGGCTCGCTGTTTACTTCCTTCTTTGTGGCGAATGCTCTGGCCGGCTCTGGCGTAAACAGCCAAAACGCATATGGCCCGAAGCCGGGGATCGACGCCTCCATGCTGTTTACCCTGTCTCTTCCCGTTTCGCGCCGGCGGCTGCTCTTTGTGCGGGCCGGACTGGGAGCTCTGCTGACCAGCGCTCTGGTCTTCGTCATGGCGGCGTACACGCTCTTCCAGCGGCCAGGAGGGGCGAGCGCCTTCTTAGCCATCGAATACTTTGTTCGCGCGATCCTCTGCACCGTGGCTATCTACGCGGTGGCAGTGCTGTTCTCCTGCCTGCTCGAAACATGGTGGCTGTTCATGGCCCAGAGTTTCTTCTGGACGATATTGCTCATGTTGCAGTTCAAATTCAGTGTGGTCGCGTGGCTCAGCCCGTTGCGCGGCATGAGCCTCATCTCCTATCCGCTGACCGCGCCAATGCCGTGGGCGCCGTTGCTGGCGTCCGTGTCGCTTGCCGGCGTCTGCCTGTTTGCGTCGGTGCTGGTGCTGGAGAGGAAGGAATACTAGCCAAAGGCTTCATCCTTGAAATCTCAAGGATCACAGAAGATTCTCAACATCTTAAGACCAACTTGTCTCACTGATGCTGGCCCAGAGGGCAGTTCTGTTTACGGACTGCCGCGCAAGGATCTACTACCGGGACAAGCAACGGCCGCCGGAGTTGCTGCCGGCGGCCGAGGCTAGGTATGAGTTGCGGGCTAGGCGGACCGGCGGCGGCGGATCCTGCGTCCCATGGCCACTAATCCGCTGCCGACAAGAAGCAGCGTGCCCGGCTCGGGGGTTTCGCTGTTGCCGGCGGGGGTTCCAAAGAGTTCAACCTGACTGACGGCGTAACCGCCAGGATTACCATCGTTGCTACCGCCGCCGTAAAAGAGCACGGCATCCGTGACGACGGGGGTCGAAAGAGTAGTCGAATCTACCCTTAATCCTACACCTTGGCTGAGTATGCTCCGATCCCAGAGAGGCTGCCAGCTTGAAGTGGACTGGTCCCAGTAATCCAACCCATACTCATCGTTATCGTCCGCGTCCAGGGTGATCGAGTCGATAGTATCGTCGGCGCCAAGACTGACCTCGAAGCTCCATCCGGTGTAATTGGGGCTGGACCATTCCACGGCCTGGCTTGTCGCAGCACTGGACGAGTATCCAGTGCCATAGGGCAGGAGCGTGCCGTTGGTAACATTTGCCAGATTTCCGGAAGTGCTGTTATTCCAATATCCACCTGTGCCCGTTGAATACAGCGTGACTGGAGCATTGAGCGCGACATTGGTATCAGCCCAGGCAAGCGGAGCCGTGGCGGCCACAACCAAGGCGAGCACAAGCAAGTTGCCGCGCACCCGGCTTAACGTAGAGATGGTCATGCAGATTACTCCCTGGCTGCGATTCGTCGTTCGGCAGCCCGATTTGAACCGGATTGATGAATGCGGATGCCGACCGGAGTACGGCAGGCCGCGCAGATTGGAATGTCTCCGGGGGGGTGAATGAATACTGCTGCCGGGACGAAAGCGGCCCCGAGCTACTCACTGGAAGCACTCGATGGGCCATTCCGAGTGGCCCATTCAATCCATCCTTCCATCTCCATTAAGTATTTGAAATCAAGCTGTTTAATGAGCGAACGGCAGAGGCATACAGCGCGGTTCGGCGCCCTCAAAAAAATGAACAATATGCATAAGTTTGCAGTGCTGCGAAAAAATTTTCCTATCTGGCGGAACTACCAGTGCAAATGCATCCAGCCACACCCCGAGCTGAGAGAATCCCTAGCTGGGGTCTCACCTTTTAGGTTCCATGGAACGCAAGACATTGTTGACAGGTAAAGACCAACTCGGACTTGGTGAAGTAGTTTCGTTTACGACTTGCGGCCTAAGAATACTAACGCTCCACGGTCCGGTGGTGCGTCGCAGCAAAAATGAGATAAACTCCAGTTGCGATCTTCTGGTCGCGATCGTTCCCCTTTTCCTCTTGCCGATTGTGGAGTGTACCCATGGCCTTGAAGTTGACAGTCAACAATGTGGAAACGACGGTGGATGTTGCGCCGGACACACCGCTCTTGTGGGTGTTGCGCGATGTTCTTGACTACAAAGGAACCAAGTTTGGCTGCGGCATGGGCCTTTGCGGCGCATGCACGGTGCTGCTGAGCGGCAAGGCGGTGCGCAGTTGCATGACGCATGTGAGTGCCGCTGTGGGCCAGCCCATTACCACCATCGAAGGGCTCTCGCCCGACGGCCAGCACCCGGTGCAGGTGGCCTGGGAGGCGCTGGATGTGCCGCAGTGCGGCTACTGCCAGGCCGGCCAGATGATGAGCGCCGCGGCGCTTCTGGCGCGGTCACCCCATCCCACGGACGCGGAGATCGACACCGCGATGAGCGGCAACCTTTGCCGCTGCGGCACTTATCCGCGCATTCGGGAAGCCATTCACCATGCGGCAGAAGCGGGCGCAATGTCGCCCGCAAAGTAAAGGAGCGCCCATGAACCGGAGCGGAGTTATCGAGATGAACCGGCGATCTTTTCTGCAGTTGAGTGTGCTGGCCGGCGGCGGCCTCGCGCTGGGTCTTTATGAGCATCCGAGGGCGGTTTCCCAGGAGCCTGAAAGACCACCCGACCTCGATCCGCGCGCGTTTATCCGGATTGGAACCGATGGCGTGGTGACCATTATGGCGCGCGCCTCGGAGTCGGGCCAGGGGATGCGCAACATGCTTCCCATGCTGATTGCAGAAGAGCTGGATGTGGATTGGAAAGACGTCCGCGTGCAGCAGGCGGAGCTGAACGAGAAGATCTACGGCACGCAGTTCTCCGGCGGATCCGCCAACACCCCCATGGGCTGGGAGCCGATGCGCCGAGTGGGCGCAGCCGGCCGCGAGTTGCTGGTTGCCGCCGCCGCGCAAACCTGGGGTGCGCCCGAGGCCGAGTGTACTACGAAGTCCGGCCGCGTGCTTCACGCTGCCAGCGGGAAATCCGCCGGCTATGGAGAGCTGGCCGCCAAAGCCGCCACGATGCCGTTGCCCGCGCTCAGCTCCGTCAAGCTGAAAGACCCCAAGGACTACCGCATCATTGGCCACTCGCAGACGGGTGTGGACACCCATGCCATTGTCACCGGCAAGCCGCAGTTCGGCATCGATGTGCAGTTGCCGGGAATGTTGTACGCATCCATCGAGAAGGCACCTGTGTTTGCCGGCAAGGTGAAGTCGGCCAACGTTGATGCCATCAAGGCTCTGCCCGGCGTGCGCCACGTCCTGGTGATCGATGGCGGCATCACCCCGGCGGCCTTTACGCCCTGGGAGCCGGGCATGGAACCGGGGATCGCGATTGTGGCCGACACGTGGTGGCAGGCGCAGACGGCCCGCAAACAGCTTAAAGTTGACTGGGACCTGGGGCCCGCCGTTTCGCAGAGCAGCGAGGGATTCACCAAACGTGCCGAAGAGCTGCTGCAGGCTCCCCCCGCCAAAACGATCCGCAAGTATGGAGACGTGGACGCCGCGCTGAAGTCGTCGGCCAAGGTGGTTGAGGCCACCTACCAGTACCCGTTTATCGCGCACGTGACCATGGAGCCGCAGGGCGCAACCGCGCACTGGAAAGACGGCAAGCTGGAGATGTGGTCCACCAGCACTTTGCCGGGCAATGGCCGCGACCTGGTTGCCAAGACACTGGGCATCAAGCCGAGCGACATTACCACACACATGGTGCGCGCGGGAGGCAGCTTTGGCCGTCGCCTACAGAACGACTGGCTGGTTGAAGCCGCATGGATTGCCAAGCAGATTGACGCGCCGTTAAAGCTGCTGTGGAGCCGCGAAGACGATGTTGCGCATGATCCCTTCCGCCCCGGCGGAACGGTGGGCCTGAAAGCCGGCCTGGATGCGCAGGGCAAGGTAACTGCCTGGCGGCATCACCTGATCACGTTCGGCGATGGAAAAGAGGCAGCTTCCGGCGGCGGCATTGGCGGGGACTCGTACCCAGCCGACTTCCCGCCGGCTTACGCGCTTTACACTTCCATGCAGCCGCTTACGCTACGCTGCGGAGCGATGCGCGCCCCCGGCGACAATGCTTATTGCTGGGTGGCGGCTTCCTTCATCGATGAACTGGCGCACGAGGCGGGGCGCGATCCGCTGGAGTTCCAGCTCGACCTGCTGAGCAACAAAAAAGCGCCATGGAAGTCGGACGGTGGCGATGCGGTGGGCGACCATGAGCCAACCGGGCCGTCTGTTCTCATCCCCGAGCGGTACAAGGGCGTGCTGAACATGGTGGCTGAAAAAGCGGGCTGGGCGCAGCGCACCAAAGTGGCGGGCCGCGGGATGGGTATCGCCGCCTGGTTTTGCCATCTGGGCTACTTTGCCGAGGTGGCCGATGTAACCGTGGACGCCGATGGCCGAGTGACCGTGAACCACGTTTGGGCCGTTGGCGATGTGGGCAGCCAGATCATCAACCCGCAGGCAGCGGACAGCATGGCGCAGGGCGGGAT